>JAAUYD010099937.1_pt1 | contig 20001 bp, 14 predicted proteins | sample 7278101 | NCBI WGS metagenome assembly JAAUYD01 (sample SAMN14350128, study PRJNA611818) | marine sediment metagenome | isolation source: surface marine sediment (0.6m) | place: French Polynesia: Moorea | collected 2018-08
AATATTGTAATCGGGTAAACCCATCCAAAAACCAATCATTTCACCGTTATGTTCCGCAATGGGAAAAACATCAGGATCTGCCATTTGTTGCAATTCCCTGGCTTGTGCCATGAATTCTTCCTGAGTACGGTAAATATAACTATAATTTTTGGCAAAAGCTTTACTCATCAGGTTATACATATTCTGGCAATCTTGCTCGAATTCTTCACCCTTAGTACGGAGGGGGCGAAAAGTAATTCCTGATTTACAAGCAATTCGATAAGCTTTTTCAAATTTTGGATCTAAATGTTTATCCAAAGGAAAATTATAAATATAGGCATCATTACCTTTTTCCCAACCAGCCTTTTCAATAAACTCAGGATAATAGGACGGGTTGTAAGGTGTCATAATCATTGGCGGTAAATCAAATCTATCCACCTGAAATAAACACCTATTGTGGGTAGATAAATCTATTGGACCCCGCACAGATTCCATATTATGTTCGCACAACCATTGACATGCAGCCTCTAATAATGCTTGGGCAACTTCAAAATCTTTGATACATTCGAAATAACCAAAAATACCAATGTTTTTACCTTCACTTTCAATCAGTCTGTGATTGATAGCTGCAACAATTCTTCCTAAAGGTTTTCCTGTTTCCGAAAGGGCAATAAATTGTTGTAATTCCCCATGTTGTCGAAAGGCATTTTCTGGGGCTAGTTGTTTAGCAATGCTACTCCGGAAAGGTGGAACCCAATTAGCGTCATTTTTATAAACTATATGTGGGACATCCAAAAATATTTCCCGATCTTTGTCACTGCTAACTGCTTTAACCTGAAAATTTTTTGTTTGAGTCAACATATATGAAATTAAATATTTTGAGTAATTAGGATTAGTTAGGATAAAAATTTTACAAAAATTACGCAATGTTAATTGCACAATAATTTAAATTATTTATCCCTTAAATAGCCTTTAGATACGCAAATACCCACAGCACCGATATGAGAGTAAAATTACAATAATCACAAAATTGTAATTAATACATACCCATTAGACAGATATTTTTAGTAGCGCGACTCAGAGAATATCAATACTAACCCTGAGAACCGCGCCACTTTGTTACAAAAAGCTGCGCTAAGACCACACGCTAAAGTAAACACTGTTAAGCTAGGGAAAAATCTGGGCGCTTTACGTCTCTATAATTAGGCAAAAGTTCCAATCCTAATTACTGAATTAAACCTAGGCAGTAGCAACAGTAGTAGGCTTATACAACTCATCTCGTACTGTCACCATTGCTTCCACCAAACGATCCATGTCTTCTTTGGTATGGAGAGCGTTAGCAGTAATCCGGAGACGAGGTTTAGCTATAAACCAAATTGGTGAAACCCAAATACCGTAATTTTCCATCAAACTATTGGCAAAGACCTTTGGATTTAGTTCTGCCGGTAAAACAACAGGAATTACATTTGTTTCGCCAATTGCAGCGAAACCTTCTTCCTCGAGACGGGAGCGCAAATAACGGGTATTAGCCTGTAGTGTTGCTACAAGTTGAGGATTGTGACGCACTTGACGGATACTCTCAAGCGCTGCAGCCGTTGTTGGCGCAGGCAAAGAAATTGTACCGATGGAAGTAGGGCAGACATCCAATAATTCAATCATTTCACGGGAATGACTACTGATTGCCGCACCCGCAGATGCTGCAAACTTGGAAAATGTGGTCATGATTAAAGGAACCATACCCCGATCCAAAACTTGAGAAGGCGAAATTCCAAAGTGGTCGTATATACCGCCTCCCTTTAAGCCGATTGCACCACTTGCATGGGCTTCATCCATGACTATGACACTACCTGGGTAGTTTTCTAAAACATTAAGCATTTCCGGTAATGGGGCAATATCGCCATCCATTGAAAAAACAGCATCAGAAACTACCAGAATCCGATCGTCAGGCTGAGCATAACGCCGTAATTTACGTGCTAGGTCATTGACATCACAATGACGATATGCCTTGACTCGGACATTGGGGCTGTGGCTGAACATCTTTCCGGAACGATTTCCAGCATTGGCGACAGCAGATACTATACAGCCGTGGTTAAGAACATCTGTGAGAATTAAAGTTTCTCTGGTATTACGAAAACCCGGAATGTTAATCGCCAAATGACAAAAGCCATCTATCAAGGCTTGCATTGCCATCCAAGCATTTAGAAACAAATGGGTATGAGGCAGATGTTTAAACTCCGAAATTTCTTCTTCTAGCTGGCGGTGAAGGTCGATGCGACCGCTCAGTACCGAACAAGAACTATTGGATGTGCCGTACTGCAAAATAGCATCAATTGCTGCTTGTTTTACAGATTCTGATTGAACCAAACCCAAAACATCATTTGTGCAAAAGGTCAGAAGTTTGTATCTCTTACCATTTGCTGGATTTTCAATTTCAACAATGTTTCCCTGCTTGTGATGACAAATGAACTTATCTGGATAGAGACCGCTTTCATTCAGTCTCTGCATATATTCTTCTACGACTTCCACTGTCTGCTCCTCTCACCTTTTGATGTATTGCCAATTGGTTATTGGTTCATGGAATTGAAAAAAATACCTTCCTCAATTAACCTTAATTAACCTTTGCAGGCCAGGTTGTCAAAATTATTATTAGGCTAATGCCTTTTTTGGAGGAGATGATTTTTGATAATTTCCACTAGTATTGCCCGATAATTGTTTAGATTGTTGCATAAATTTTTCATATTGATTGACGATCGCCCTTTGTAGAGCAATAATAGCCGGACTAATCTCTACATAACATCTATTGGGATTTTTTAAGTAAGCACTTTGTTCGTTTTCAAGTATTTCAACATCTTGGTCAAAATTATCTTGTTCAAAATTATCTTGGTCAAGTTTTTTGGCGAACAAGAATTTAAACAAGAATTTGAACGAGAAGTGCCAAATAAATGATGCAAACTCTCTTTCGATTGGTCGAAGTAACCACTGAGGAAGATGAGTTCTCAAAAATAACAGAGATAAAGAATATGTTTCTTGTGGTCCTAACCCCACAGGTAACCGCATCAAGTACGGGGATGAGATACCTTCTAAATAACTGCGATCGTCGAGATAGTTGTCTTTCACTGCAATAGTTTGCCTTATAAACTCTTCCCCGTTAAATTCCCAGGTGCGATTGGGAAGTAGCAAATTACTACATAGAACTTCACATGGGTCTGCTTCAATGCCTTGGCGATGACAAGCATTCTTTAAGACATGAAATTTACCAATCTGTTCTTGGAACTGTTCTTGGAACTGTTCTTGGAACTTTTTTTGGGAAACAACAATATTTTGTTGCCAAAACCGAACAGATATCAACTCACCAAGTTTTAACCCATTACTCCAAACTAACGGACACCAATAATTTGGATTAATGCCTACTTCTGCGATCGGATTTTGAAGCATCTGGCTTTCCAAGTTTTTAGTCAGTTCCATCCCATCCCACACTTTCTTGAACGGTAGATACAACACAGAGCTAATCTCAATCCCAGAGGACTCTCCGATAATCTTATAAGAAATTTACAAATTACTCAGGAATTAGGCAAGAATTCATTGTTACACGGAAAGAATGATATAGAGATAATTGTCTTTTGTACGACCCTGAAGGTTCCCACTATTTGTGGAGAATATCCTAGTTTTGACCTTTTGATAAACTTTTAACTCATCTGAACTACAATTTTTTTTGAATATTTTTTGACTTTCAAGGTTTTATTTAAGTAATTCTAACTAGATTTAGATAAAAAATTTGTCTCTAAATAAAAATAGTCTCTAAATAATTTTGCCTAGCCAATTATCTATGACGAAAAAAATGTCTAAGGGTTAATTAACGGAAAATAGCATTGCTTTTTATGTTATTACCGAGATAATTATCTTAATTGGCAACTAGTATATTGCAAAATTGTTCGATATATTTATGCTGACAATAAGCAAAATAGCTTTTTATATTAATAATCAATGCATCTGTGAGTGCTTAAATTAGTGTTTAAATAAGTGCTTAAATTTTATAAGTGCTTAAATTTTATAAAAATAACCAATGCCCATATGGTGTTATGTGCACTTATATGTCATGCTATAGCTCCACCACACACCTGTGCACCTTCCTTCGCTTGAAACTTAATGTTATGTTGAGCTTTTTGGCTCGTATGTACTGTGCAGCCTGTCAAACCAAGTATTTTAGAATAATTCTCATCTCAAACAAATCCTTAGTAACTTATAATTTCAGTCTATGTTGCCTGTTGGTAAAAAGTTTCGGAAACAAATTCCCACATTATCCGTATTATTGGCAGCAGGCAGCTTGACTGCAATGACGGGGGGTGTGGTTTCTCCAGTCATGCCAGAAGTGAAAGAACAACTCCAAATCGACCCCCAATGGGCAGGGACACTTGTGGGTATGCACTGTTTGACGATAGCCCTATTTAGTCCCATTTCGGGCATTTTAGCTGATAAAATCGGTAAATTGCGGGTACTAATCCCATCACTGATTTTATATGCAATATTTGGGATGTCAGGAGCCTGGGCACAGAATTTTCATTCTCTCTTACTTTCTCGGGCTTTGCTAGGAGCAGCTAGTGGCGGAGTTGCAGCAGCGAGTATTGGGATTATCAGTAGCATGTATGATGGTGAAGCACGAACGCGAATCTTGGGTTATGCCACAAGTGCTTTAGCAATCAGTAGTATTATATTTCCTCTTTTGGGAGGATTAATTGGTTCCAATAACTGGCAATATGCATTTTTTCTTTATGGGTTAGGTTTTCCAGTTGCTTTGAGTGCAGCACTTATTTTGCGGGAAGAACCGCGTAAGTCTTCCCTTGTTGATATGAGTCAAACTCGGCAGTTAATTCAAAGCTTGAAACAACAAAGCGTTCTAACCTTATTTTTGGCATTAGGTTTGACATCAGCAATTTTTTACGTGGTAATTGTTTATGCCCCCTTGCATTTCAAAGCTGCAATTGGTGCAAGTACAACTTTTAATGGGGCAATTTTAGCTTCTCGGGCAGTTGGTGCCGCAGTAATATCTGCTACTGGCGCTAGTCGTTTAGCCAAAAAACTGGGAAGCGCCAAAGCCATTGGCTTGGGATTTACCTTAATGGGAGTATCATTAATTACGATTCCATTTTTATTCCAGTTCTACTTGATTTTGCCAACAGCCATAATATTTGGCATGGGCTTTGGTATTGTTATGCCTAACCTCTATGATGCTTTATCTAAACTCAACTCTAAAGAAGTACGTTCGAGTGTTTTAGCAATAGGAACTGGTGCAAGCAATCTCGGACAATTTCTCTCACCACTATTTTTAGGACCTGTTTGGAAATATGGTGGAATAAATGTATTTTACGTAGGTGCTTTAGTATCTTTGGTAACTGCAGTATTAAGTGTCAAACAAAGTAAAGCTTTTCGTTAATATGGAAATTGGCAATTGTTATGTGCCCGCACCGCTGACGCGGTGTTAACAAAGTGTGGCGTCAGCCATGTGGTAATTGGTAAATTGTTATCGATCGAAAGATCAGATGAGATGGGACATTAGCTTAGCGCGTACAATAAGGCCCATAGGAAAAAAATAATGAATCACATTAAGCGAAGTCTTGCCATAGCAGGAATCTTAAGTATTCTAAGTGCCTTGCCTAATGCTGATTGGGCATATGGAGCACAACCCCGTGTTCGACAGTTCAACTCTGATAATTATTATCGGCAAGGAGTTGAAAAACTTGAAAATGGTGACTTTAGAGGTGCTGTTGCAAATTTTGACAACTTAGTACAACTTAATCCTGAATATTACGAAGCTTTTTGCTTGCGAGGATTAGCAAAATCACAATTAGGAAACTTTCAAGCTGCTATTGCTGACTATAGCAAAGCTTTACAACTTAATCCCAATCACGTTGATGCTTATAACGGTAGGGGAAATATTTACGCGCAATTAGGCAAAATTCAAAATGCGATTGCTGATTTCAAGGAAACTATTAAAGTAGAACCAGATTTTGTTGATGGTTACTACAATTTAGGGATGGTATATTTACAGCAAGGCAATCATAAGCAAGCAATATCAAGATTTAGTGAAGCAATTAATATTGAGCCCGAGCTAGCTGGTGCTTATGGTAGTAGGGGATTAGCAGAATATGCTTTGGGTGATAAGAATAGTGCAATTGATGATTTAAAAATAGCTGCTAAATTATTCCAGCAACAAGGTGACGATGCAGGTTATCAACAAACGCTAGCTTATCTCCAACAAATCAAGTAGTAATAAGACAAAAATAATATTAAACTTAAACCCAAAAGCTGTCTTTCCGACCAGGAGCAGCTTTTTATTTATGGGGAATAGGGAACAGGGACTAAAAAATCTCCTAACCGAAAAACGTAGTGCGATATCATTTGTCATTTATTATTTATTTGTTCAATAGTTCATGACCCAGTGAAAAGTCCTAAGACGATCAATTGGCTTGTCAAATTTGCTTTAGTTGTAACGTTCGCATTCTTCAGTTATTCACAGATTGTCCTTGCTCAACCAATCTATGATCGGGAATTAACATTACTTGCTGGTGGAGATGTTGAGTGGTCGCGAATCGCAACATGGAATTTATTTCATCGAGATATTATCCGATATCCACTCAAATTTGAATCGAAACAGGAAGAGGCGCGTTATCCATTTATAAAAATTAAATCTCTACTGGAAAATGCCGATCTGACATTTGTAAATTTAGAAAGTCCGCTATCAGATAAAGCCAAGAGAGTTGGTGCTTTTCTCGCTCCAACATCATTTACTAATGGACTCAAATGGTCGGGAATTGATGTAGTTTCTATCGCCAACAATCACGCCCTTGATGCAGGAATTGAAGGTCTAAAAGATACTTTAAATAGTTTGGCACAAAAGAATTTACCTGCGATTGGAGGAGGTGAAAATTTAGATTCAGCTAGGCGTCCATTTATTTTCGAAAAAAGTGGTGTGCGGTTAGGTTTATTAGCTTACACAATGTCAGAAAATTCTGGCGATTCGAGCTATGCTCAGCCAAACCGCCCTGGTGTAATGTCCACAGAATTTTCTTTGATTAAAACAGACATTCAGAAGCTGCGCGAGCAAGTTGATTATGTAATATTATCCTTCCATTGGGGACTTAATAACGGTGACAAGCCACCTTTCTGGGTTCGCCATTTAGCTCATAAAGCAATTGATTCTGGTGCCGATATTATCTTGGGTCATCATCCCCACTATCCTCATGGAATAGAAGTTTATAAGGGTAAACCTATTATTTACTCTCTTGGCAATTTTATTTTCGGTCATAATCACCCAATTTGGACCGATAACTTTTTAGCTAGGTTTACCTTAACCCCAAAGCAAATTAAGAAAATCGAGATTTTATCTGTTGCAGGTGAGAATCAAGACCTGGCACAACCTTTTCTTCTCAATGGTAAAAGAAGTCACAAACTTTTAGAAGTCGTCCAACAGCAGACTTTGGATCTCAAAACCAGGATGAATATAGTGGGAGAAATTGGTGTCATCGATCCTGCAACAGCCCAAATGCCAAAAAACATAGTCGATGACATCATTTACGATTTGTTATTACCCAAGCAATTATGGATGCTTTTAGGTGCAATATTGAGTGTCGGAGTCATCGTCTGGTTTGTTGTATCAAAATTTATCAGCAGACGCAAAAGAAAACGCCTATCTCGCAGATAAATCCTGTCTTATTTTAATTTTTAACTCCTAACTTATGACTTATGACTTCTGAACTAATTTTTCTCAAACTTTTCTTCCCATGCATTGTGACTAGCTTTTGCTTCTTGAATTACCGGCGACGCTGTTATCAAGTTGTTAGCAAGCCAGTTAACTAAGGACATAGGAAACCTTAAAGGACGAACAATATCTAAAAACAAGACTACACGGTAACCATCAGTATCGTTCCAGACTTCGTGGTAAAAAGTATCATCGAAAATCAAACTTTTACCTTCCTCCCAATATCTGACTTGTTCTGCAACCTGAATTCGACAATCTTCCTTTGGTTGGGGAACCATGAGTCCCAAGTGGTATCTAATTACACCTTTGTGTTTGCCACGATGTCTGGGAATATGTTTACCGGGAGCAAGAATGGAAAAAAATGCTACTTTCATACCCGGTATTTTCTCGATCAATTTTGTCGTTTCTGGGCAGCGATCGCAATTTTTGGTAGCTTTAAAACCAAAAGCATAGAAAAAGTAGGTTTTCCAACGATTATCATTGGCGATACGAGATTGACGTTTGGAAATATCTTGAAAATTTGGCAAATCATCTACCCGTTTGAGAACCTGTTCGAGTTCCTGGCGAATTACCATCGAATTAGCTTCCAAGTCCTTAGCCCAAGGAAACTGTTCCACATCAAAAAATATTGAATCACCTACCAAAGAATGTTTGGCAACCAAGTTTTCTAACCAGGAGTCCTTAGTTACTAATTTCTCTAGTTGTTTGACGGTTATACCCAACAAGCCTTTCATATTGAGAAGATTAAGATATGTAAAATATACAAATTAAAATACATAAAATACCAAGTAAACTATAGCCTTTGTATTAAATGACGTAACTTTTGTTCTCTATCTTTACTGGCGATCGCTGCGAACCAGGCACTGGCAATATGGGGTGATGCCATTAAAGCACCAAAGTGTAATCGCCATTTATTCCAGGTAGTCATTGCCCTAAATAAAGGGAAAATATGCCAAAAACGATTAATTGAACAAACAACTCCATCACCCAAAGAAGTAACTTCGTGCCACCATCCAGCAGGAATAAAGAGGATTTCACCTGGTTTGAGAACTACTTCATAGCGGTGGGTAAGTGCTTGTTTAAACTTGGGAAATTTTACTAGATCGGGGCGATCGGGGTAAACCTGGGAATAATTAGCCCGCAGTTTTAAACCGTAGCGCAAATAGTTAAATAATGGCAGTGGGTAAAGATTGTAAGTCTGGGAAGGTGGAAATAGTACCAGTCGCTTTGAACCATACAATTGTACTAATGTTCCGTCCATAGGATCGTAGTGCATGGGTGTAATATGTGTATCCGGACAAACCCAAAGGTTAGGGCTAGTAGCCGGCATCTTCAAACCCATTTTTGCTTCTGCTTGTTTAAGTATAGGTATATGTTCAAGGGGTGTATTCTTTAATGCACATCTACCAAGGTAAATATCATTGTTATAAGCTTCTTGGTTGCGTACCATCTCAGCATATTTGCGAAAGGGCATACTGCGAGACTCAACACCACTACCGATGTTATTCCATTGTTTTTTTTCCTTTTTATACCTGTCCCAACCATTGAAACGAACTGGGTATTCTCGATCTCCTAACTTTTCACAGAGAAAGTCTAAATCCCAAACAGGCATGGAATCAAGTAATCCGGTGACCACAACTGGAGCACCATCTTTTTGATATTTATAGAAAAATTTTTCTGAGGTCAGGGAAGTTTTATTAAGTCGTGCAACTTCCTTAAAAGAATAGTTTGTTAGCGATGAATTATTTTCTTTAAGTGGTCTTTGCATGAATCTGATTTCTTCTTGTATTTAGTTGTTAGTCAAAGTGAATTTTGACTTTCGTGTAAGTTTGATTATTTATCTTCATTTACAATAGAACAATCTAGCCATGAGTAGGGAAATTAAGATTTTTAGTAATTTTTAATACCTTTGACTGAGGGTTTCATAATATAAAAATCCACTAGTGTTTTTACTTGTTTTAGCTACTATTTAGTGTTGCTAAAACTACAATATAGTATGTATTAATAATTCATAAATCAAGACCGAAAAAAGACTACTATATTTAGAATTTACAAAATTACAAAATTACAAGATTACAAAATTACAAGATTACAAGATTACAAGATTACAAAGTTGCAAACCGCTATAAGTTGCACATTACGAGTCATTTACTGAATATAAAAAAACTTTAGTCCCTCACGCGATCTTCTGGTAGCCTTACTTCTTGCTCAATTACCGATCCTGCAAGAAATTGTCTATCTTCGCTGATATGGGGAAATTTCAAATGAGATTCAGGAATTCCTTTGTCTAAAAGTCGCTGTCGAATTTTGCCAAAACTACCACTAGCTAAAATTCGTAAACGTGGAGCTGGTAATACTTGGTGCTGTCGTTTCTCTTCATAAGAAACATTTACTTGCTGTAATGCACGATCGAATTTTGCTAAAAATTCCTGTGGGTTTGATATGGAATAACCAGGTAGTAACTCTATATTTAACAAGTAGTAAGGTGGAAATTCATTTTCGGAAAGAGTAACACAAAAATTTTCCAAGGGTGAGTTAAACTCTTGTTGAACTTGCTTGATTGCCTGAATAACTTGAAATTCATTTGTTTTTTCGCTGGTAGCTGATAAAAGTCCACCTACACGGTGACGGAATACGATTATCGGAGCTTGTTCGTAAAAACCCACCACTTCTATAACATCACCAATATCGTAACGATATAGTCCGTTGTAATTGGTGACCAAAATTCGATAGTATTCTCCAACCTTGACTTGCGTAGCTAAAAGTGTATTTGGTTGTTCTAAATCCCATTGCTCTTGGGGAATAAACTCAAAAAAACCGCTTTCAATGGCTAGAATCGCTCCATTAGTATTTAAGTCGTAACAAACACCGAAGGTTGCTTCAGAGGAAGCATAAATTCCTCCAAAAATCGGAGTATCACCAAAATAAGCTGGAAATTTTTCAAAATAAAAATCAGATGTCCCACCACAGGCAGTAGCGACAAAAGCAAGATTTTGCCATGCTAACGAAGGTGTGAGCTTACCTTCAGTTTTCAGAATTTCTTGGAGTTGTGCAGCTCGTTTGGGGGTTGCTGAAAATTGTTGTTCTATTTTGGTGCGTAATTCAGGCTCGATTTGTAACCAAGGAGCTAATTCCCCGGTTTTTAGATTATGAATTAATTCTTCAGAATACAATTCAAGGTAATTCGCTAGTTGTAATGCAAACACAGGGAAAGTTACCCCAATAATTTTCAACTGGGGGTTTCGCAGTGCAAATAATAGACAAATATAGTTGCGAGCTAGAGTATCTAAGACTTCCAGGGCTTCACAAGGCTGGGCAAAAACTTGCTTATAAATAAATTTATTAAACTTATTCAAGCGTAAAACACCACTACTAGAAGTCCCGTAAGGAATTCCACTACTAGTAAGTCCGCTAATTGCTGTTGAAGTTGTAAGCAGAATTTCGCCCATTGAATTACCCCGTTTTTGTATCGCTTCAATTGAAAATCCAGTTGCGACTTGGTTCACTCGATTTAAAATCTGACGTGATCGTTTTGTCACAGGAATTAATTTTTGCTTACCTGTAGAACCACTGCTGCGATTCAAGTGTATTACCGGATCGGGTGTGAGGATATTGGGTTCACCTTTGACAACTTTTTCAACAAAAGGTTCGTAACTACTGTAAGGTAAAATCGGTATAATACTGCGAAACTGTTCGACATTTTTGATTTCTTTAAATTTATATTTTTTACCAAATTCTGTATCTTGATAAGCTTTCAGTAATGAAAGTAAAAATTGCTTCTGAACAACCCCAAGTTGCCTAGTTTTAGCAACAAAATTTGCTTTGGCAATCTTTGTTGCCATAGTTATTATTGACAAAAATAAGTCCGTCATCTCAAATCTTGCACCAATTTGTTGTCTAAATATTCTGAGAGTTTATAGCTATTTGCTAGATTAATTAAAACTCATTACAGTAATGGGTACTCCTTTGCTATATCAGAGTAATTGAAAAACGTTAATAAATTGGTATAAAAATGAAGTAAAAAGAAAATTTATACAGTTTTTCTGATATTTTTTATTTGTTTTTCTAATGGCATTTTTAAATGGTTTCTATTGCCCGCAAAAATTTATTTGAAGATATACCTCGCTTTTTAGTCGCACAAGCAGGTATTATGTTTGCTGTCAGTCTTGTAACAATTCAAACAGGTATATTCAATGGTGTGATTCGCTCAACATCATTACTAGTTGATAATTCTCGTGCTGATATTTGGGTTACATCAAGGCGAATGGTGCATTTAGAACTGACAGAACCAATTTTGTTCGACCATCTTGCTAGATCCAGAAAGATAAATGGTGTTCGTCGTGCTGAAGCCCTAATGACAGGAGTTGCGAGATGGCAAGTTCCCAAAGGTGAATTAACTGTAGTCAAGTTGTGGGGGTTCGATCCTCAAGGGCAGTTATTTGTTCCAGGAGAAGTTAACAAGGGGAGTATAAGCACTTTAAAAGAACCTTACACTGTTGTTGTCGATCGCAGCGATTTAAAGTCCCTGCGGATGTAAAAAATTGGCGATCGAGCTCGAGTTGGCTCATTACCGGCAAAATTGACTGGTATTGCCCAAGATACTCAATCCATACTTTCCAGTGCATTTTTGTTTGCTTCTTTAGACACAGTAAATGCGTATAATAACTCTCGCGTTTCTTCCAAAGTAGATTGTAAATTTATCTCAGGGGAATTTAAGTGTACTAATGTTTATGAGAAAGTAACAGCTTCAAAAGAAACTGATAACTCTGTCCCCAAACCTAAACCCCTAAGTCTCAATACTCCCATATCTTTTATTTTGATTAAGGCAAAACCCGGACAAGACCTCCAACAGCTTAAACAGCAATTAGAGATAGCTTTACCTGATACTCGTGCTTATACTACCGAAGAATTGTCCCAAAAAATACGTGGTTATTGGCAAAAGCGTACTGGTATTGGATTTATTTTAGGTTTGGGTGCGGTAGTGGGTATGATAGTTGGAGTGGCGATTGTCGGTCAAATTCTTTATTCTTCTGTATCCGATCATATTAAGGAATTTGGAACCCTTAAGGCTATGGGGGCGTCAAATAAAATAATCTACGGGGTGATAGTCGAACAATCATTATGGATGGCAGCAATCGGATATGTTCCGGGAATGCTGCTTTGTTGGGCGCTAGGAAACTGGACTTTAGCAACTCAAGGAATTGTCATTTTAATTACACCATTAACTGCTGTGGGTGTCTTTGGTGTTACTGTTTTGATGTGCGTCGGTTCTGCTTTGTTTGCAATTCAAAAAGTAAGTCACGTTGACCCAGCAATTGTCTTTAAGGCATAGTCTTATCTTTAAGGGGGTAGCTTAAAAGCTTGAATCTGTTATTGTCTTAGTGTTTGCTCAAATAGGACTTTAAGAAAAAAATAACTTTCAGATTCTTATGTTCATCTAATCTTTGTATTATACAAAAGATTTATAAATAAATAAATTTGTATCACTACTTAGCACTTGAGTACTAAATATCGATATCCTCAATTAAAAGGAATGACTATTTCCAAACAATTTGAATTTATTGGGAATTCTATAATTAAGGGTTGGTCTAGACCCAACCCAATTAACATTTATCCAGAAAAATCCTTGGGCATCTGCGCTAAAGGAATAGAGATGGCTTATCAGTCAGGGAAAGAGCGTTTTATTGCACTCAAAGGAATTGACTTACAAATATCTAAAGGTGTAATTCAATTGTTGATGGGGCCATCTGGTTCCGGGAAAACTACTTTGTTATCAATTTTGGCTGGCATTTTAACACCAACAAATGGCAGCGTACATTTGCTGGGGAAAGAAATTACAAAAATGTCCCGCAAGCAATTATCCAAATTTCGTCGTGATAGTATTGGCTTTATTTTCCAAGGTTTTAATTTATTTCCTGCTCTTACCGCAGCAGAAAATGTTGAGGTAGCTCTTAACATCAAAGGTATTCGGGGTAAATTTGCTCGCGAGCAGTCTTTGGAATTACTCTCACAAGTTGGTTTGGCGACGAAAGCGCAATTACTTCCCCGTGACTTGTCGGGAGGACAAAAACAAAGAGTTGCAATAGCGAGGGCTTTAGCTGGTAAACCGGAAATTATTATGGCTGACGAACCGACTGCAGCTTTAGATTCCCATAATGGACAAGCGGTAATTGAGTTATTATGTCAGTTAGCAAAAGAGGGGGGAACTACAGTAGTAATTGTGACTCACGATCCCCGGATTAAAGCCTTTGCAGACAATATTACATTCCTCGAAGATGGGGAAATAGTTCCCTCTGAAATTTAGCTTCCACTTCCAATTGCGACCTCACACACACTTGTCCGTATTTTATTTTTGTTCCAAATTCTAATTTCTATTTTTGTCGCAAATTCTAATTTCTATTTTTGTCGCAAATTCTAATTTCTATTTTTGTTCCAAATTCTAATTTCTATTTTTGTTCCAAATTCTAACTTCTATTTTTGTTCCAAATTCTAACTTCTATTTTTGTTCCAAAAAGTCTTGAAATACAGGTACTAATTCTTCACGACTCGTGACCAAAGTTGAAAACGAGCGATCGCCATAATCTACACCCACGGACAAAGGAAAAGGCTCCGATTTCAACGATACCCAACTTCCGCCAGCAGCTTGAAGAATAACCCAAACAGCACCAATATCCCAAACTTTTGGTGTCGCTTCAATTCCACCCAATACCGCTCCAGTTGCTACTGTTAAAAAGTTATAGCTAGCTACGCCCAGCATGCGAATTTTACAGGGAAAATCTATTTTTAGTATGGATGTACTGCGAGAACAAAGATTAAAAAAATGTTGATTGCTAAGTGTATCTTGACTTGTATGAATCGGTTCTCCATTGCGAAATGCTCCAGTCGGTATATCCAAACCAGATGAACCCTGCCAAAATCCGTGAAATGCTTCATCTAAAGTTGGTACATATACGTATCCGAAAACTGGCGTTCCTTCATACAGTAAACCCAGAGAAATCGACCACATTGGAAGACCCCGCGTAAAGTTAGTCGTTCCATCAAGGGGGTCAATAACCCAACACCATTGTCGAGGGGGGAAGACTTTTTCTCCTTCTTCCGAAAGAATCCCATGCTCTGGGAAATTAGCTGCGATCGCATTTACGATTTCTCGATCTGCCCATTTATCAGCCTTGGTAACTAAACTACCATCAGCTTTGGAATCAGCTTGTACTCGACCAAAATCTTGCATTAACTGCTTACCGACTCTCAAAGCAGTTTTTTGGGAAAATTCAACAACTGTGGTCCAAAAATCAGTCATGTGGTGAATGGGAAATAGGGGATTAGACAAACTTTGTAGCGTTTGTGTTTCGAATCAGAATATCCGACAATTGTAATGTAATGTAAAGCTTTTTAATTATCTGTTTATAGTTAACGCTACAAGGTTATGGCTATATCTGTTCTAGTAAATTACCTTTAACTCTTGATTCGCACTGCTGAAAAACATAATTTACTGCTGCAAATAATTTGTCTAAATCTTGGATCGCATACAGATTTTTATTTCTCGTAAAAATTTGTGAATTCAGTTTACCAAATTGCCATATTTTACCATTAGAAACAATCCCAAAAACATCGTTATTTAAATCATCATTTATTCGCTGCACCGCTATCATTTCAGCTAAACACTGACCCCAACCTTCTTCAAATTTGTCCTGTTTCGCTTCAACTGTTAAGAAATAAGGTTTATCAAAAATAATGGTAGAGAGAGGATTTCTTTGGGCTACTGTATAGTCGGGAACACCAGATAGGTCTTCATCATAAATTAATGATTGATGACTCCAAAGTGTTAATTTATTTCGATAATATTTCCAAACTTCTTTTAAAATTGGATAAATCAAATTTTCACAAATAGCATCTTCTGAGTTATCAATAACTCCATCTGTAAATAATAAATCTAGTTCTTCTCTAAATGAATCTTTAACTGGAAAATCAACTTCCAGCATAAAGTTAGTTTGAAGGTATTTTATTTGAAATTTCTTCAGAACTGCACTAATACTTTTATAACTACTAAATGCCATGATAATTTACTTTCCATTACAATTAGCTTGGTAGTAAGAATGCTATTGTTAAAAAATATATTTTCATTGTAAGTAAATACACTACTAAATCGAATATAAGCTAATGATATGTGCAAGTTTATTGCATGAAATACAGATTGTTTAAATCCTGGACGCGCCAAAAATTAACATTTCATATTTGTACAATATTGTTATGGTAGCGAAACATGGCGCAAATATTTGCATATTAGTTTATCTTCAACGGTTTCTATAAGGATACAAACCTGTTAATTGACGTTGAAAATATAAGAGTAGCTGCTAAAAGCTGTTAATTAACACCCGTTAACGGAGTGGTGAGGTAGTTTAAAATAAAAATATTCAATTTCCTAATAGCTATTCTATTACCTATCTGAAAAAGAAAAATCTGAAAAAGAAAATTCTTCTAGATTCCCCTCAATTCTCCGATGTATTGGGGAATTTGATTAGCTTAAAAATCTTGCCCAATCCGTTTTATGTCCAAAAATGAATCTGGTTTCGGTCCGTCTATCTCCGAACGGGAGTCTAACTTCTTTGTAGTTGGTATTGGTGCATCAGCAGGTGGACTCCGTGCTTTAGAAGAGTTCTTTGAAAATATGCCTACCGATAGTGGTGCTGCTTTTGTAGTGATTCAGCATCTATCACCAGACTTCAAAAGTTTGATGAAAGAACTCCTAGAAAGACGCACCCGAATGGCAATATATCGGGTGACAGAAGGGATGAAGTTGGAACCAAATTCGGTGTACCTGATTCCTCCAGGGAAAAATCTGGTGGTAGAAAATCAAAAACTACACTTACTCGAACAAGAGGAAAGAAATCGCCACGGACTTAACTTTCCCATCGATATTTTTTTTGAATCTCTAGCAAAAAATTACGTCGATCGCGCTATTGGGGTGATTTTATCGGGGACTGGTAGTGATGGGACTAATGGTTTGCGAGCAATTAATGAGGCTGGAGGATTTGCCATGGTGCAAGACCCCGCAACGGCTGAATTTGATGGAATGCCTCGTACTGCGATCGCCACAGGAGTAGTAGATCGAGTCCTCTCCCCCAATGAACTGGCTCAGGTAATTAATCAGTTGGTGCGGTCGCCAAAATCCCCAAGTATATCTAACCAAGATCCAGTTACTTTTCTCAATTCCTATGATTTACAGCGCATAGCAAGTATTCTTGCTCAACATGAACAGATTGATTTTTCTCACTACAAAACTAGTACTTTATCGCGACGCATTCATCGGCGTTATCTAATTAGTGGTTGTAATCATCTCAATGATTTTATTTGCTTGTTAGAAACTTCTCCGGAAGAACGGGCGATTTTGCGTCACGATTTGTTGATTAGCGTTACTCAATTCTTTCGAGATCGTCTTGCTTGGGATTTCTTAGAAACTGATGTCATACCTCAATTAATTGCTCAAACTCAACAACGGGAAGAGTTACGCTGTTGGGTGACAGCTTGTGCGACAGGAGAAGAAGCATATTCCTTAGCGATTTTGTTAGATGAGGCTGTAGCTAAATCGGATAAACCAGTAAGATTTAAAATTTTTGCCACTGATATTGACAAAGTTGCCTTAGATAAAGCAACTCAAGGTATTTATCCCCAGACGATCGCCAACGATCTTAGCTCCGAGCGTTTAGAACGTTATTTTGTCCGTAAAGATAATTCTTGGCAAGTAGTGCGCAAACTCCGAGAAAAGTTGTTGTTTGCTCCTCATGATCTAACTAAAGATGCTGGTTTTACCCGCATGAACCTAATTAGCTGTCGTAATGTGTTGATTTATTTGCAATCAGAATTACAGCAGCAAGTATTGCGAAATCTTCATTTTTCTTTGGTTTCCAAAGGTATTTTATTTTTGGGAGAAGCAGAAACTCTCGGTCATATTGAATCTGAATTTAAACCGCTGCACAAAAAAGGCAAAATCTATCAAAAGCGCCGGGATATCAGGTTAACTATGCCTGTTAAGGGGATAGAAAAAAATTCTCGTCAATTTCTTCCTTATTCTCTGCCTAAAAGTCCGAATGAAAATCGTCTTGAACCAATGCTAGATAAAGCCTTTAGTGCTTTTTTAGCTAAATATAAAGCTACTTGTTTATTGGTAGATCGAGAACATAAATTATTTCATACTTTTAATGATGGTATTGAAGTAGTAAAAGTACCTTTAGGTCGAACAACTACAGAGATTACCAAACTGATAGTTCCTAGTTTACAATTACCTTTAATTACTGCTCTGCATCGTGCAAAAAGAGAACGTTCAGCAGTTTCTTATACGGGTATTAAATTAGATGAGATAGATAGATTAGAAAAAGAAAAAATTCACAACGTCAAACTTGAAGTTACTTATCATGAAAGTAACAAATTGGCCGATGATTTCTTCACAATTTTTATTCAAGAAGACGAAGCTCCACAACAGTTTTCTGGAGAACGATTTGAAGCCGACGCCGAAGCTTCACAAAGAATTATGGAATTGGAGTATGAGCTACAACAAACCCGAGAAAATCTCCAAGCGGTAATTGAAGAACTTGAAACTACTAATGAAGAACAACAAGCAACCAATGAAGAATTAACTGCTTCGAATGAAGAATTACAAAGTACCAATGAAGAATTGCATTCGGTGAATGAAGAATTGTATACCGTCAATGCCGAATATTAATCAAAAATTGAAGAACTAACAGAATTAAATAATGATATTGATAACTTGCTGCGGAGTACAGAAATTGGGGTTGTCTTTTTAGATCGGGATTTGAAAATTCGTAAATTCACCCCTGCAGCTACAGTTGCGATCAACCTAGTGGAAGCAGATATAGATCGCCCATTAGAACATATTACTCACAATCTAGATTGCCAAAATCTAATCGAATTACTTAGGTCGGTCATTGATAGCCAAAAATTATTAGATAAAGAAGTCAAGCTAGTAAAACAAGATTTTCATCTGTTGATGCGGATCAATCCTTATTTACTAGAAGATGGCAGATTAGATGGATTAGTAATTACTTTTGTTGATATCCACGAACTTAAAATCATTCAAGAACAAATTCGTTTAGTTAACCGAGATTTACAAAAATCCCAATCTCAATTACGTCAACTAAATCAAGAGTTGGAAGCCAGGGTAGAAGAACGCACCCTAGCCCTGCAACAATCGGAAGCTAGACTGAGGGCGATTTTAGAAACAACCTCTTCACTGATTTATCTTAAAGATCTTGAGGGGCGTTATCTATTAGTTAACAAGCAGTATATAGAACTATTTTGTCTAACTGAAGCTGAAATCTTAGGTAAAAGCACTCGCGATATTTTTCCTCAACAAATCGCTGATGCGTTAATTGCTAACGATCGCCAAGTCTTAGAAACTAAATCGGTTTTAATATTTGAAGAACAAATTCCCCTCGCCGACGGTAGCCTTCACACCTATATTGCCACTAAAGCACCTCTTATTGATGACAATGGTGAAGTTTATGCAATTTGTGGAATTTCAACCGATATCAGTCAACAGAAACAAACCGAAGCAGAACTCAGAGAAAGCGCCGAACGGGAAAGAGCAATTCGTAAGGTAGTGGAAAAAATCCGTAAAAGTTTGAATTTACAAGAGATTTTCCAAGATACAACGGAACAATTAAGAAAAACATTAAAATGCGATCGCCTGATTCTATATTGTTTTAACCCCGATTGGAGTGGTGATTTTGTTGCTGAATCCGTAGTAGAAGGTTGGGATTCTCTGGTGGGGAATCAATTAAAAACAGGTTGGACAGATACTTGTTTGCAAGAAACTCGAGGTGGTCGCTGCAACCGCCACGAAGCTTTTACCACGAACGATATCCAGACCGCAAATTTGAGCGACTGTCACCGGGAAATGTACGAGCGAATTCAGGTCAGAGCTTTTTGTATCACCCCCATTTTTCAGGGTGAGCAACTTTGGGGATTACTTGCTGCTTATCAAAATGAATTTCCTCGGGAATGGAAAGAAGGAGAAGTTCGCTTGCTCAGTCAAACTGGGATTCAGTTGGGTATCTCCATCGCTCAAGTTGATTTGTTTACCCAAATTCAAAATCAATCTTTGCAACTACAACAAGCTAAAGAAGCTGCAGAAGCTGCAAATCAAGCCAAAAGCGCTTTTATTGCTCACACTAGCCACGAATTAAGAACGCCCCTTAACGCCATTTTAGGATTTGCTCAACTGCTCAAACGAGAACCAAGTAATACTTCCA
>JAAUYD010221974.1_pt1 | contig 19998 bp, 18 predicted proteins | sample 7278101 | NCBI WGS metagenome assembly JAAUYD01 (sample SAMN14350128, study PRJNA611818) | marine sediment metagenome | isolation source: surface marine sediment (0.6m) | place: French Polynesia: Moorea | collected 2018-08
CTCCACCGGCCGCACACCTTCTCCGCCGCCCATCGCCTTAACGATGAGATCCTCAACAGACGCGGCGCCCCCCACCCTTTGGAGCTTCCAGCCGCTGAGTGCATCCAGGCCGCCGAAGCCTATTACCGAGGGTCGCTCAAGCAGCGCCATCTGGGATCGGCGCTACAGGTGGGGTTGATGGTCGCCTGCCCGCCAAGCAGCATGGCGCAGCAGGCTTTCAGCGACACTTTTTGAACAGTGATCCTTTTCCTAACACGAATCTAGCAAAGCGCTGGCAGGTTGGCGTCAGCAACGCAGGAACCCTATGGACGAAATGAGGTATGCGCACTATCCGGCGCCCCAAATCGCACCCATGAAACACTCCCTGAAATCGGAACGTCGTGCCGCCCATCAGCACATCCTGGTGGTCGACGACGAGCCCGACATCCTCGAATTGATCCGTCACAATCTGCTGCGCTCCGGCTTCGTCGTATCGACGGCGGAAAGCGGTGAGGAAGCCCTGCAGAAGATCGGCCGTCAGCCGCCGCAGCTGCTGGTGTTGGACCTCATGCTGCCGGGTATCGATGGACTGGAGGTGGCCCGACGGCTCAAAAAGAATCCGCGTACCGCCGGTCTGCCCATCGTGATGCTCACCGCCAAGGGCGAGGAGAAAGATGTGGTCACCGGGCTTGAATGCGGCGCGGACGACTATGTCACCAAACCTTTCAGCCCCCAGATTCTGGTGGCCCGCATCCGCACCGTCCTCCGACGCAACGAGCTCCCGGCGGAGCCCATCGAAGATCCCATCATCCGCGTCCGCGACCTGATGATCGACCTGCGTAAACACCGCGCCTATCTTCACGATCAAACCGTTCCCCTCACCTACACCGAATTCCACGTCCTGGCCTTTCTGGCCCGTCGCCCCGGATGGGCCTTCACGCGTGCCCAGATCGTCGACGCCGTTCGGGGCGACACCTACTCCGTGACCGACCGCAGCGTCGATGTCCAGATTGTGGGCCTGCGCAAAAAGCTGGGGGCCTATGCCAAATTTATCGAGACCGTCCGAGGGGTGGGCTACCGCTTCAAAGACGGCGCGGCCGCGGCCCTTTGAGCGGGAGCGGGTCGGGATGCTGCCGCACCCATTCACTAAAAATTAACAGGCACCTAATTTGCAGCTAATCGTTGTCGGTTAGGCAGGGTGGGCTATATCACTCTGTCTTGACACCGCTAACAGCCATCCCGCTCAATTTGCGAGGTGTCAAAATGTGGACACCAGCCACAAGCTCGGTCGCACTGCGAACGCCCCGCTACGCCGGACGCCCGCCAAGGCGACCTCAGCCGCCCCGGCGCGGCAGTCGCCGGATGTTCGAGATCGCCTGGGACGCGTTACGCACTCCCGGGCTGCGATTCGACCTCCCCTCCTCGGCCCCACCCGTTGCGGGGCTCTATCCCGCCACGGCCGCCCTCTGTCAGACATTGGCGCTCGCTGGCCGCAGCCTCTGGGTCGATCAGCCGCGTCACAGCCAGATTCGTCGGTGGTGCCACCGACATACCGAGGCCCGGCTGGTGGCGAGTCCCGCCCAGGCCGATTTCACCTTGGTGACCCACCCCTCCCGCTTGCCGCCGCTCTACCACCTCAACATCGGTGATGGGTCGGATCCGGCCACCGCCACGACCCTTCTCATCCAGTTGCCCATGCTCGACTATCAGCTCGAGCTGATCTGGAGCACCGACCGCGGCAAGGGGTCGCCACCCCGTGCCCTGCATGGACTGCCGCACACCTTCTGGCACCAGCGAGAGGAGCTGCAGGAGATGCTGCCCTGGGGGATCGACATCTTTTTTCTCCACGACTGCAGCCTCGTCGCCCTTCCCCGCACCGTTCACGTGGAGGGCAGCCTGCTCCTTTCGGGCTGATTTTTCCCAGCCGTCCATCGTGCCCGCCGGTATGGCCCCCATCTCCGTCGAGACCATCCGTCCGAACCATTGGCAATCTTCTTCCTAACATTTCGCTAACACGCGTTGACAGTTCCCACAGGCGGGGGGTAATTTTAGGCATACTGTTATTTGATGCCGACCCCTCGATGAACCTGCGGCCTGTCACCATGAAGCAGCGCCTCAACAAGCGAATCAACGTCTCCTGGAAAGACCTCCTCAGACCGGGCACCAGCCGCGCCTATTTCCGGGTGACCCCGCTGCCGAACTTTCAGGCCGATGAACGTGCCTACGATCCCCGCAATGCCTGGTGGCTGGCGGAGATCAGCCGCCTAATCTACCGCCAGAACGCCGATGAAAGCGGTCAGCGACAACGCGGCCCGACCCGCAATGACTACCTCCTGCCGGTCGGCTTGCGGGAAGTGCGCTTCTTCAGGACACCCCATGTCCAATGGGACACCCCATGTCCAATGCGCCCTGATACTTTCCACCGCTAGCCGACCGGCACCTTTCGCCGTGCTCGTGTTTCGCGGGACGATGGGCAGTCTGGAAGCATGGCTGCCCAACTTCTACAGCCTGCCGTCGCCCTGGTCCCATGATCCCGCGGAAGGACAGATCCACCGAGGGTTTCAGCGCTGCTTCGAGGAGATCTGGCCGGAGCTGGCGCCTGTTTTGGCCACGGTGCGGCGGCCCATCTTCTACACCGGCCACAGCCTGGGCGGTGCCCTGGCCACCTTGACGGCGGCCCGCAGAGCGCCGACAGCGGTTTACACCTTTGGCGCTCCGCGCATGGGCGATCAGGCCTTTGTCACCTATCTTAAGGACCGCGCCATCTACCGGGTCTTCACCGCCAACGACATCGTCACCAGCATGCCGCCGACCATGGGCGAGGTCAGCTTCCTGCCCGTCGGCAAGCCCTTCGAGCTCCCCCACCACACCCCCGCAGGACCGCGCCCCTCCCTGCCGCAGCAGTTGCACAAGCGCCCCTTGCGCGAAAGTCCGCCCGCCTTCCTCGGCGATCACGCCCCCTTGAAATACAGCCGTCAGTTGGCCCGTTTCATCTCGGCCGGCCGGGCGGTTTAGCCAAATCTCTTCCCATATTTGGCACAAGTTTTCATATGTCGGCGGGTTTCGCCAGTGAACCGATCACGCCCATCCGGTCATCTCCGAGCGGACGAAGTGACGGCGGTCTTCAACGCTGCCACCGCCCCCGATCACAAGGACAGGCGCTTTCAGTCCATCGACACCGCGAACACACCCCGGGCCCTCAACCATGCGCCGGCCTCGCCGGCGACGAGGCCATGGTCGGAATCGGCACCTACAGCAGCGCTTTTATCGGCGTCGAAAATCTGAGCGGCGATCCGGCCAGTGGCAGCGATCTGTCAGCGGGCGCCCAGAAGCGCTTTCGCTTCAGCGTCCCCGATACGGCAACGTGTAGGTCATTGCGCAGCGTGACGGTTCGGGAACGCCAATCCATGGACGAGTTGCCTTCCGTAGCAGACTTGGGCGCCATGACGCATCATCCAAGGTCTGCCGCCCAAGCGGCAGGCCCCGTCGCCGGTCCATCGTCGGCAATCAAATCCGGGTGCGGTTTTGAGGAGGGCTTTTACGGGCCGACCGAAAGCAGCGGCAGACCGGCGCGCTGCTTGACCCGCAGCAGTCCGGGGCTGTTGTGGAGGTACATGAGGGAGGACCGATGACCGGCGTCGATGAAGATGCGCTCGAGGGCGTCGAACAAGACGGGGCGGTCGGGCCAGCGGAAGCGTTTGGCCGCCAGTTCGAAAGCCCGCCAGCGTTCGATCACTTCCGGACTTTCGCCAAAGGCCGTCGCCTGGGAACGGTCGCAGAGGAACATCGCGCACACCAGGGGCCGCACGGTCCAGCAGCACCCCTGGGGAGTGAGGTATACGCATTTGCCGGTGCGATTGGCCCGCTGCAGGCGGGCTTCCAAGGCCGCCAGGGGATCGGCCTCGCTGCAGAGGGCGTTGATGACATGGTCGGCGAAAAAGGTGATGATGCCGTCTTTGGAGCAGCAGGCGCTGCGCTGGTCCTGGTAGCAGGCGGCGGTACAGACCGCCTCTAGATGACGGCCGAGGAAGCGGTCCAGCGTCCGCCGAAAATGGAGATAGGGCGTGATGGCCTCTTGCAGGGCGCTGCGATCCCGGCTGTTCAGGGATCTTAGATGGCGGCGGACCAGCAAATAGGCCGCGAGCTGCTCTTTCTGGTAATCGTTGGTCAATGCGTCCGTCATCGGTAATGAGGGGCTACAGCTGGTCGAGGTGGACCCGGTCACGTCCCGCGTCCTTGGCCGCGTAAAGCAGTGTGTCGGCGTGCTGGATGATGGTGTCGATGGAGAGTTTCTCCCAGGGGGTCTTTTCATTGAGCCCGGTGACGCCGAAACTGGCCGTGACGTGGAAAGAGGTTCCTTCGGCAGTGTAGCGGGCTTCCGCCGCGGATCGACGTAGGCGTTCGGCCACCACCGCCGCGCCCTCCAGATCGGTCTCCGGCAGAATGATGATGAACTCCTCGCCGCCGTAGCGCACGGCCCAGTCCACCTTGTCGCGGATCGACCGGTTGATGATCTCGGCAAACCCCTTGAGCACCATATCGCCCGCCTGGTGGCCGTGGGTGTCGTTGACCTGTTTAAAATGGTCCAGGTCGCACATGATGACCGACAGCCAGTGGCGGTAGCGCTTGGCCCGCTTGATCTCAGGCTCCATGCGCTCGACCATGTATACACGGTTGTAGCAGCCGGTGAGTTGATCGGTGATGGAGAGTACCCGGATCTCGTCGTTGGCCTTTTTAAGGGATCGCTCCAGTTCGAGAATACGGATGCCCGTGTTGATGCGGGCTGCCAGTTCGGCCGGATTGAAGGGTTTGGTGAGATAGTCGTCGGCCCCGGCTTCGAGGCCGCGCACGATATCTTCGCGATTGTCCCGCGAGGTGAGCAGGATGATGAAGACGTAGCCCTCGGTTTCGACACCCCGGATCGCCTTGCAGATCTCCAGGCCATCCATTCCGGGCATCATCCAGTCGGATACCACCAGCGGGAAAAACTCCTCCTGGAAACGTTCAAACGCCTTGCGGCCATCATCCACGACGGTGACCCGATAGCCTCTCTTGGTCAGGGTCCGTTCGAGCAGTTTGCGGGTGACCGGGTCATCGTCTGCGATCAAAATCGGAAATTCCGCGGCCATGGGAAGTCCTTAGCGCTCAGGGCGTTGTACACCGGCAGTCAGATTCGGATTCGATTGCACTGTAACTCAAGGGGAATACGCCGTGTTTCGCCGGTTGAGAGGCTATAGCACACCCCTTCACCCCTTTCAATCTTCTGGCGGCGGGAGGAGGCCCGTTTTGGCGTGGCACGGCAGGGGTTTGGATCCCGCCGGTTTTTTTTTGGAATCCCTGCTTGACCCCTCTGGGGGGAGCTGTTATAGGCGCCCGATATTGGGCGTTTCCATCCAATTGTCACTACCGAATCAAAGGTCGGTACTAAGGATGATGCCATCCGAGTGTCAGCAGACCCGTTCTCAACGGATCCAAGGGATCCTGGTGGTGGGTTGCCGGACGGATGGCATTTTTATTTGGGGCCAGCGCAGCATCGCGTTGCCGCCGGCCGACGGTCAGCCAAAGCAGGAGAGCGAATTGAAATGAGTGCCCATGCGGGTTCCCCGGAGCCCACCGTTCGCGTGAATGTCAATGTGGAGATCGCCGCCGCCGCCCTCCAGACGGTGGTTCAGAACGCCAAACAGATCGTCGGCAGGGACGCTCGCGGCCGTTACCGGGTGGACACCGCCGATATGGTCGCGACGCTGATCACCCGCTTTCTGGCCGAGCGAGATTTCACGGCCTACGCCGCGGATGTCGACAACTACCCGCGAGGAGAGGAGCTGTGATGGAGTTAAGCTGTGTCATCTACGACAAGTCGGAAGGCGTGGCCTGGATCCGGCTCAACCGCCCCAAAGTGCTGAACGCCATGAATCGCCAAATGTGGCAAGATCTGCAGGCGGCCATGGCGGACGCTAAGGGGGACGAAGCCGTCAAGGTGCTGGTGATCACCGGCGAGGGGCGCGCCTTCTCCACCGGCGCCGATCTCAAGGAGTCCAAGACCCGCAGTATCGAAGCGTACCGCGGCTACCTTGAGACCCTGCAAGAGGTATCCCGTGAGGTGATCCGCTTCGAGAAGCCCACCATCGCCGCCATCAACGGCTACGCGGTCGGCTCGGGCTACGAGCTGGCCCTGGCCTGCGACCTGCGGGTGGCCGCCGAAACGGCCCAGATCGGATCCCCGGAAGCCAAGGTCACCTCGTCGGTCACCGGCGGCGCCTTCCGCCTGCTGCAAGACCTGGTGGGGCCCGGAAAGGCGAGAGAGCTGCTCTTCACGGGCGAGTATATCGATGGTCGTGAGGCGGCCCGCATCGGTCTGGTCAATACCGCCGTGCCGGCGGAGGCGCTGGTCCCGACGGTCAACGCGTTGGCGGCCAAAATCGCCGCCAATTCCGCCTTCTCACTCAAGATGATTAAAAAGGGACTCCAACTGGCGGCCGGCGAGGCCAGCCTGGAGGCCCTGATGGCCTACGAGGTGGAGGCCTGCCTGGCCTGCGTTTCAACGAAGGAGCGGCAGACTTCCCTGGACGCCTTTGCCAACCGGAAAACCGCGCCATAAAGCGGTTTCGGGAAACACGACCAACCGCACGGGAGAGTGGAGAAGACAATGAGCTTGGACCGCATCATGGACGCCCGCTCCGTCGCCATCATCGGCGCCTCGCGAAACCCCACCAAACGCGGCTATCAGACCATCCGGGTGCTGCTCGAGGAGCAGTACGAAGGGGAGATCTTCCCGGTCAATCCGAAAGAGGAGCGGATCCTCGGACTGACCTGCTACCCCTCGCTCAAGGAGATCGAGACCGCCGTGGACCTGGCCCTGATCTGCACCCCTGCCAAGACCATCCCCACCATCCTGGAGGCCTGCGGTGAGAAGCAGGTCGCCGGCGCCGTGCTGCTGGCCGGCGGGTTCGGTGAGACGGGACAGGCCGGACGCGAACTGGAGAACACCATCGTCGATGTGGCCCGCACCCACGGCATTCGCCTGGTGGGGCCCAACACCAGCGGCATGCTCAACCTCAAGAGCAACATGAACCTGGTGGGGTTGCGCGACGCGCCCAAGGGCAACATCGCCCTGCTCACCCAGAGCGGCAACATGGCCCTGACCCTCATCATGGAGGCCAAGATAAAGAGCCACAAAGGTTTCAGCTACTATGTGGGAGTGGGCAACGAGGCGGACATCAAGTTCCACGAGTACTTGGAGTTCTTCCGTCAGGATCCCGATACCGCAGCCATCCTCATGTACGTGGAGGGGATGCGCGAAGGGCGCAAATTTCTCCAGCAGGCCTACAAGACCACCATCGAGAAACCGGTCATCTTGCTGAAAAGCGGGCGCTCCTCGACCGGCAAACGCTCGGCCGGTTCCCACACCGGCGCCCTGGCGGGGATGTCCCGGGTGGCCAAGTCGGCCCTTCAACGGGCCGGTGTGCTGGTGATCGAAAATTCGGACGAGCTCTTTCCCGTGGCCGAATCGCTCTCCAGCCTGCCGGCCATCCGCAACAACGCCGTCGCCATCCTGGCCGACGGCGGCGGTCACGCCACCATCGCCGCCGACCTGCTCACCGACCACGGGGTCCGGATGCCCGAACTCTCCGCCAAAACCCAGGAGAAATTGCGCGAGCTGCTGCCCCCGGCCGCATCGGTGGTCAACCCGGTGGACGTGGCCGGCGGTACCGACGCCGACCCTTCCCTCTTCGCCGACTGCGCGCGCGTCATCCTGCAGGACCCCAACGTGGGCGGCTTGCTCCTGGTGGGCCTCTTCGGCGGTTACGGCATCCGCTTCGCCGAACAATTGACCCTCATGGAGGAGGACGCTGCCCATCAGATGGGCAAGATGGTGCGCAAGTATAAAAAACCGGTGGTGGTGCACAGCCTCTACGCGTCGGAGAAGCCCCACCCGCTGGAACTATTGCGCTACTATAATATTCCAGTGCACGACTCCCTTGACGTGGCCACGAAATGTGTGGCCAGCCTGGCGGAATATGGCAATTATCTGCACAGCTACCACGCCAAAACCAATTTTGTCTTCAACTGGGGACACAAGGCCCATCCCAAAGGCGCGGCCATCATCTGTCAGGTACGTGCCGAAGGGCGCTCGGCTTTACTGGAGAACGAGGCCAAGGCGCTGCTGCGGCATCACCAGGCGCCGGTCAGCGCCGACGCCCTGGCCCACAGCGCCGACGAGGCGGCCGATCTGGCCGAGGCGATCCAGGGACCGGTGGCCATGAAGATCGTCTCACCCCAGATTCTGCACAAAAGCGACGCTGGCGGTGTCAAACTAGGCCTCAGCCGCAAGGCCGACATCCGCAAGGCCTACAACCAGATCGTGAAGAACGCCAAGGCCTATGCCCCTGACGCCGATATCCGCGGGGTGATCGTGGCACCCATGGCCGACGCCGGCGTCGAGGTGATCATCGGTACAAAAATCGACGATCAGTTCGGACCGGTGATCATGTATGGTCTGGGGGGGGTCATGGTGGAGATCCTCAAGGACGTGAGCTTCCGGGTGCTGCCCATCTCGCGTCTCTCGGCCAAAAGGATGACGGAGGAGACCAAGTCGTCGCCCATCCTGGACGGCGTGCGCGGCAACCCGCCCCACGACCGCAAGGCCCTCATCAAGCTGCTGCTGCTCTGTTCGGACATTGTGGAGGCCTACCCCGAGATCGCCGAAATGGATCTCAACCCGGTCATCGTCCACGAGGAGGGCGTGACCATCGTCGATGCGCGCATCCTGCTCAAACCGACCGAAAGCGCCTGTCCGATCTAGTCAGCGATGTTGTGCAGGGCGGTATAGATGCCCCCCGCGCTTAGGGGCCGTTGCCCACTTCGGCCCCGGCCCCGGCGGTGACGGCCCGCTCGAGGCGCTGGATGGCCTCCGCCTGGTTGGACGTCGGTGTCGGCGGGCGTTGCGTCGAGGGTGGACGGTGCGGTGGTCGGGGTCTACTTCTCCCGGAAGATGATCCCCTCGCCCGGGAAAACCCAGCGCTCCCCCCCAGGGGTGGGCTTGGTGACGGCCGGCCAGCGTCCTCGCACCGGTGCAGACCCTTCCCGAGCCAACCTGCTGGGAGCGGTGTCGGTCATTTGGGGCGCGCGGCGCAGATCCACGCCCGGCACCGGTGCGCTGAACTCGATGGGGATCTCGTTGGGATCGAAGGTGTAGATACTGTGGATGAAGCCATGGTCGATCACCTCCGAGACCCAGATGCCGGCCGCCGCCAGCTTGTCTTTGAGTTCCCAGAGATCATCGTCGGACGCCACTGCCATGCTGAGATGATCGAAGCCCACCGGCCCCACGACCGGCACGCCATGGTCCTTGGCCGGCAGTTTGTCCGCCTCGGGCCACTCGAAGAAGGCGATCATGTCATGCGCACTCAAGGCGAAAAAATAGTGCCGATAGCCCGGGTGCCCCAGCCCGCCCACCAGCGGTAGTCCCAAGAGGTCGCGCCAGAAGGCGATGGTGGCGTCCATATCGCCCGTCACGAGGGCCAGGTGGTTGATGCCGGTGTAGGTGACCATTGACGCCTCCTGAATCAGTCGGTTCGCGGGGGGACGGTGGCCCGGTAGGCGCTGCCGTTACCGGAAAGATGGTAGCGGCCGGTAGCGGCGGGAACGAAGACGGCCCCTCCCTTTGGCACCGCCAGACGCTGCGCGGGTGCCGGGGCGGCCAATGAGAGGTCGCCCGCCGTGCAGAGCAGAATTTCAGGCCCGGTCATCTCCAGCGTGATGGTTCCGCCGGCCTGCGTTGGGTCCAGGCGAAAGAGCTGAAACTCGGGACAGACTGCCGCAAAGGCGGCCACACCGACCGCCTCCTCGCGGGCCGTGAGGATCTGCAGAGGAAAGGGGTCGAATTCGAGGACGCTGAGCAGTTCGGGCAGATCCACATGTTTGGGGGTCAGGCCACCGCGCAGGACGTTGTCGGAGTTGGCCATGATCTCGATGCCGGTGCCCTCGAGATACGCGTGCAATACCCCGGCCGGCAGATGGAGCGCTTCTCCGGGCTGCAGACAGACCAGGTGCAGGAGCAGTGGCGCCAGTGCACCGCCGTCGCCCGGGTAGGCCCGCGCCAGGCGGGGGATCCAGTGCCAGTGAGCGGCGTCTTCGCGCGTGGTGCGGCAATGGTCGCAGGCCTCGTCCAGCGCCGCCTGCCGCTCCGCCGCCGAGAGGGAGAGCAGGCCACGAAGCAGTGCCTTCAGCGGCTGCTCGGCGGAGGCCGCTTTCAGCGGTTCGATCAGGTGGCCCAGACTGTCGCGGCAGGCCGTGTCCAACAGCCGGACGATTTGCTGGCGGGGCCGGAATCCGCACAGTGCCCAAAAGGGGGTCAGGGCGCAGATCAGCTCCGGTTTGTGGTTGTCGTCGCGGTAGTTGCGGTGGGGGGCGTCCAGCGGGATAGCGGCGCGGTTTTCACGGGCGAAGCCGCTGCGGGCCTGTGCCAGGTTTGGGTGGGCCTGAATCGAGAGCGGTTCCCGCGCGGCGAGGACTTTGAGCAGATAGGGCAGCCGGGCACGGAAGGCACCGTTGACCCGCTCCCCCAGCGTCTTTAGAGGATCGGCCCGAATCAGGCCGGCCAGGGAGGGGCTTTCCGCTGTTTCGGCCAACCGCGAGGGCGCCTTGGGGTGGGCGCCCAGCCACAGCTCCGCCTCCGGTTGCGCGCTCGGCCGAGGGCGGCCCAAGAGATCGGCCAGTGCCGTGTGGGACCCCCAGGCGTAAGTCATGATGGGATTGTCCAGGGGATAGGCGGCTTGCATGGTGTTTCTCGCTTGGCGACCGATGGGGCCGGTTTACAGCCTATTTGGCGGCTGGTATAGGAAAAGAAGCCCTGAACGGCGAAGCGACCGTTCCAGCAGGGCAGGACCCAATTTGCCTTTTTTCGGAAGGCTTTGCAACCCGGCACGGGCAGTGCGGTTGGAGGGGCATGACCCTCGTCGTCAATGAGATCTTCCACAGCATTCAGGGTGAAAGCCTCCATGCCGGCCGTCCCTGCGTCTTCATTCGGCTGACGGGCTGCAATCTGCGCTGTGCCTATTGCGATACCCGCTACGCCTTCGACGAGGGGCGGGCCCTGGAGCTCGACCTCGTTTTGGCCAAGGTGGCGCAGTTCAGCTGCCGCCTGGTGGAGATCACCGGCGGTGAACCCCTGTTACAGCCGCAGACGCCGACCCTCATTCAGGTCCTCCTGGAGCGGGGGTACGAAGTGCTGCTGGAGACCAACGGCAGCCAGCCCATCGACACGGTACCCACAGGCTGTGTGCGCATTGTGGATATCAAGTGCCCCGGCAGCGGTGAGAGCGAACGGATGCACTGGGACAACCTGACCTGGCTGACACCGCACGACCAGCTCAAATTCGTCATCGGGGACCGGGCCGACTACGACTACGCCGTCGCATCCGCCGCCCGCAAGCCGGCCCAGCTGCCCTGGGACCATCTGCTCTTCTCTCCCGTGGTGGCGCAGCTGGCCCCCCGCGAGCTGGCCCGCTGGATGCTGGCCGACGGCCTGGCCGTGCGCCTGCAGCTGCAGCTGCACCCCATCATCTGGCCAGGCGTGGAGCGGGGCGTATAAGGTCCTTGGTTGGATACCGCACGGAATCCTCTCCGATGATTAATCGGCAATGGAGGCGCATACCCCGTGGACAATGCCAAAAACGCAGTGATTCTCACCAGTGGCGGGCTGGATTCCACCACCGTCTTGGCCATCGCCCGTGAACAGGGCTATCGCCTTCACAGCCTAAGCTTCGCCTACGGCCAGCGGCACGAATTCGAACTCACGGCGGCCCGCAAGGTGGCCGCGGCCATGGAGGTGGAACGCCACCTGGTGCTCACCATCGACATGGGTCAAATCGGCGGATCGGCCCTTACCGACGAGATCGCGGTCCCCAAGGCGCGCTCCCTGGCCGCCATGGAGGCGGAGATCCCGGTCACCTATGTGCCGGCCCGCAACACCATTTTTCTCAGCTATGCCCTGGCCTGGGCCGAGGTGCTGCCCGCCTGCGACATCTTTATCGGGGTCAACGCGGTGGACTACAGCGGCTACCCCGACTGCCGGCCCGAGTTTATTGCTGCCTATGAGAAGATGGCCAACCTGGCCACCAAGGCGGGTGTCACCGGCAAGGCGCCCCTGAAGATCCACACCCCCCTGATGACCCTCAGCAAAGCCGAGATCATCCGTCGGGGCGTTTCCCTGAAGGTGGACTATGGGATGACCCACAGCTGCTACGATCCCGATGGGGCGGGGCTGGCCTGCGGGGCGTGCGACAGCTGTCTGCTGCGCCACCAGGGATTCGTGGACGCCGGCGTGCCCGATCCCACCGCCTATCAAGCCGGCGTCCGCTTCGGGTGACGCGCCCACGGGAGGGAAGCCCATCTGGCATGCGGATCGTCTACCTCCACTATCACCTCAAACCCGGCGGGGTCACCACCGTCCTGCGCCAGCAGGCGAGTGCCCTGGCCCGGGATCATGAGCTCCTCATCCTCAGCGGGAGTCCGCCGCCCGACGACCTAGCGGCGCCGGCCATCCAACTTGCCGACCTCGACTACGACCACGTGCGACAAACGGCGGTGGGGCCCGCCGATCTGGCCGACGCCATCACCAGCGCCATCCATGCAACCTGGCCGACGGGGTGCGATCTGATCCACGTCCACAATCCAACCTTGGTGAAAAACCGGGCCCTCCTGCCCGCCCTGGAGCGACTGCAGCGGGCGGGCCAGCGACTACTTCTGCAGATCCACGACTTCGCCGAGGACGGCCGCCCCGAAGTGTACACCCGCTCACCCTACCCGGCCGACTGTCATTACGCCGTGATCAACTCCCGCGACCGCTCCCTCCTGCGGGCGGCCGGCCTGCGCCCCGAGGGCTGTCATCTGCTGCCCAACATGGTTACGCCCCTGCCGCCGGCGGGCGCGGTCCCACCGGCGCGGGGACAGGTGCTCTACCCGGTGCGGGCGATCCGGCGTAAAAACATCGGCGAAGCCCTGCTCCTGGCGCAATTGCTTCGCCCAGGGCTCACTTTGGGGATCACCCTGCCGCCCACCAGCCCGGCCGACCAGAAAAGTTATGGGATGTGGCGCCGGCTGGCCGAGGCGCAAGGTCTCGGGGTCGCCTTCGAGGTGGGCGTGGGACGGCGCTTCAGCGAACTGGTGCATGCCGCCCCCTTTCTCATCACCACCAGCATCACCGAGGGATTCGGCTTCTCCTTTCTGGAACCGTGGACGGCTAGGCGTGCCGTTTGGGGACGCCGCCTAGCGGCGATCTGCGGCGATTTCGAAGCCCACGGCATCGATCTCGGCCACCTCTATTCCCACCTGCGGATCCCCGTGGAGTGGTTCGACAGGGCCGATTTCGCAGCCCGCTGGCTGGGGGCCTACAACCGGGCCCACCGCCAGTTCGGTCTATCGCTGAGCGAAGCTGCGGCGCAGCGGGTGCTGGAAGGATTGCTCCTTGACGATAAAGTGGATTTCGGCCTGCTCCATGAGACCCACCAAGTGGCCGTGCTGCGGGAACTGGCCGCGCTGCCGGATGGGATGGAGGCGCTGACGCGGCGCCATCCGGATCTGAAGGGTCTGGGGTCTCTGGCAGACGCGGACCGACGGATCCGCAACAACCGCCAAAAGGTGTTGGCCCACTATGGTCCCGACGGCTACCGCCGCCAGTTGACGGCGCTCTACCAAGCCGCCCGCCGGCCGGTGCGTCAGCACATCGACAAGGCCGCGCTCTGCCGCGCCTTTCTTCGGCCGGAGCAGTTCAGCCTGCTCAAATGGAGCGCCTACGATGCTTGACAGCCAGCTTGGGGAGCTGATCAGCCCCCGTAGGCCGAGGCCCACCAACGAATCCCCCCGCGGCGCGCTCAGGCGTCCGGTCAGGGCGGTCCTGTTCGACGTCTACGGCACCCTCCTGATCAGCGCCAGCGGCGACATTGACGCCGGCGGTGATGGGGAGAGCGGGATGGGATCCACGGATGCCCTGGACCGTCGGGTGCGCGATCTGGGATTTGTCCCCCCGGCCGATGGCGTGCGGAGCGCGCTGAGGGGCGCCATCCGGCAGACCCACCGGCGGCTGAGAAGCCGCGGGTTCTCCCATCCGGAGGTGGTCATCGAGAAGGTCTGGGGGGAACTCTACCCCGCAGCCTCGGAGAGCGCGCTGCGGCGCCTGGCCCTGGCCTACGAGCTGACGGTCAACCCTGTCTGGCCCATGCCCGCCATGCGGCGCTGCCTGGCCGCCCTCAAGGCCGACGGTCTCCGTCTGGGGATCATCTCCAACGCCCAGTTTTACACCCCGCTACTGCTGCGGCACTTCCTGGGCGGCCCGCTGTTGGAGCAGGGGTTTACGGACGAGCTCTGCCACTACTCCTTTCGGTGCGGCGCGGCCAAGCCAGGACCGGCCCTGTTTGAATCGGCCCAGCGGGCACTGGCGCAAATCGGTATCGCCGCAGGAGCGGCGGTGATGGTGGGCAACGACCGCCGCAACGACGTGGCCGCCGCCAAGACAGCGGGCTTTCAAACCGTCCTGTTCGCCGGAGATGCCCGCTCCCTGCGCTGGCGACGGGAGGACCCCGACTGGGCGACCGCCCAACCCGACATGGTGATCACCGACTTGCTGCAGCTCAGCCGCCATCTCACCGCACCGCCATAATCAGCAGATGATCGCAGTCGGCCGCCAGCTTACCGCCGCGCGCCTATGGTCACCCGCCGCCCGCCCCCTTGGCAGCTGCGTCCGCAACCGGTGCGGGGAAATCCACCGGTACCTCCATCCGCTGCCCCTCGGGGTCACGGTAAATCAGGTGGCCGTGGCGCCGGCCGTAGCGGTAGAGATCATGTGTCAGGGCAACGTCCCGGCGGCAGTAGTCGGCCAGTTCGGCGAGGCGCCCCTGCCGCCACCACCGCAGCGCCTGAAGACCGTCTCCGGTTTTGGCGCTGTTCAGGGTCTCCTGTGCCAGATGGGCCAGTGAGCGACGATAGCCCAATCTTTGACGCACCTGTTCCAGAATGTCGAGCGTGGCCCATGGTCGCCAGCCGTCGGGCAGATAGGGCCGCAGTACCCGGTAGTCGAACCGCAGCAGGTTGAACCCCACCACTAGATCGAGGGTATCCAGGCGCCTCAGCAGCCGATCGACGTCCCGCTCCCAATAGACGGCGGCGGCGTCGCGAGCGCTGTCGTAGAGCACGGCGCAGCTGAGCCCCATGCGGTCCGCGTTCCGCCACCCCCCGACCTCCTCGGCCGAGCGCTGGGTCTCCAGATCGAGTACGCCGTATCGCCGGGGCCCGCGGACGCGGTGCGCGGGGGACCGCTCCGGCAGCGCTGTCGAAAGCGGCGGCGCTTCGTTGGGCCCCCCACGATTCGATGCCAGCACCGCTTCCAGCAGCAGCTTCGCGCCGCGTTTGTCCAATGGGTCGTTTCCCGATCCGCATTTGGGGGAGTGAACACAGGCCGGGCAGCCCCGCTCACAGGCGCAGGCGGCCACCGTGGCAATGGCCTCCTCCAGGAGGGCAGAAACACGTTCGAAGGCGTCTTGGCAGAGACCTGCGCCACCGGGAATGCCGTCATAGATGAAGATGGCGGCGGTGCCGGTCTGCGGGTGATAATTGGTGGATAGCCCGCCCACATCGTTTCGATCGGCCAGCACCTGGAGAGGAAACAGCGCAATCAGCAGGTGTTCGGCGGCGTGCAAGGCACCCATGGGATCGACGCCCAGTCGGACCAACTCCTCCAGTAGCACCGCATCCAGACGGAACCACAGGCCCTCGGTGTCGAAGCGCTGGGCCGGCAGGTCAAGATCCACCCGGGCCAGCTTTTTCCCATCGGATTTGCGCACGCGGTCATAGGCGACCACCTGTTCCTCCACCCGCAGCTGGCCGAAAAAGAATTTCGTGCCGGCGATCTCCCGTTCCATGGCACAGGTCACGATCTCGGTGCGCCCATGGGTACGGGCCCGGGTGGTGTAGCCCACCCGCCGAGGACGGGCGGTCACTTTGCCGGCAACCAGATCGAGGGTCTCGATGAGATAGGTATCGCCGCGGTGAAGATAGACGGCGCCGGGATGGGTGTCGCGCGGGGCCCGGTGCCGATCGACGTCGCCGATGAGGCGCTGATTCTCGGCGTCCCAGATGGGCAGCGGTCGGCCATGGGTGCGCAGGTGGACATGGCGGTGCGGTCGTTTCTCCCGGGCGAGCAATCGTGTTTCGTCGGCTCTTCGCCGCAGGCGGCCATCGCGTCGCAGCGAATCGGCCACGGCGGCAACCGGGGCGGTCGTGAGCCAGGGTTCGGACGTGTCCAGGGGCAGTTCGGCGGCCGCGCAGATCAGATGTTGCGCCAATATCCTGGAATTGAGCGGATTGAGGACCGCCCGCTCGGTTTCACCCTGCCAGAGCTGTTGTGGGTGGCGCAGGAAATAGGCGTCCAGGGCGTCTTCGCCGGCGATGAGCACAACGGCGGCCGCGGTGTGGCGCCGGCCGACCCGACCGGCCCGCTGGCGGGTGGCGATGCGGGTGCCGGGATAGCCCACCAAGATGCACAGATCCAGGTCACCGATATCGATACCCAGCTCCAGAGCGCTGGTCGTGACCACCGCCAAGAGCTCGCCCCGTGCGAGCTGACCTTCGATCTGGCGCCGCTCAGCTGGGGTGTAGCCGGCCCGGTAAGGGCTGATAGTGCCCGCCATGGTGGTCGACCGGTCTCGCGCGGCTTGAGAGATCACCTCGGCCAGCTTGCGGGAGGGCGTGAACACGATGGTGCGCAGGCGGCGGTGCAGGGCGGCGCGCAGGAGGTCGATGGCCGTAGAAACGGCCCCCCGATCGGGGTCGACCAGGAGCTGGTGGCAGCGAGGACGGGCGCAGCCGCTCTCCGACACGGCATAGACCGGCCGGCCCAAGAGCTGCTGGCAAAAGTGGTCCGGGTTGGCGATGGTGGCCGAGGTGAAGACGAAGCGGGGGCGGCTGCCGTAGGCGGCGGCCATCCGCAGAAGGCGCTGGAGCAGGGCGGCCATATGACTGCCCGCAATGCCGCGATAGACATGGGCCTCATCGATAACCACCAGCCGCAAGCCGCGCCAGAGCGCTGCCCAGGCGTCGTGGTGGGGCAGCAGAGAGAGGTGGAGCATCTCGGGATTGGAGAACAGCACCGCCGGCGGCTGCTGCCGGATGCGGCGACGCTCCCCCGCCGGCGTATCCCCATCGTAGATGGCGGCCGGATTGGCCAGATCCAGGGTCTCCGCCAAGGTACGGAAGCGTTGGCACTGATCCTGCGCCAGGGCCTTCAGGGGATAGAGAAACAGCCCCCGCGCAGACCCCTCGTCTTCTAAGGCGGACAGCATCGCCAGTTGATAAACGAGCGATTTCCCGCTGGCCGTCGGCGTGGCGACCACGGTATCCGTGCCGGCCGAGATGGCATCCAGGGCCGCCGCCTGATGCCGGTAGAGCCGCTCGATGCCACCCCTCTTCAAGGCCTGGCGCAGCCGATCCGAGAGCGGCAATGGATCCGTCGTCCAGTGCGGTGGACGCTCGGGCTCGCACCCCGCATCGATCAGCTGGCGCCCGTAAGTGGGCGAGTCGCGAAACGCGGTGAGGAAATCTTGCAGGGGGGTTTTCAGATTGGTCATGGGATGGACTTGAAATGACGGTTTTTTTTGCTATATTGGGTTTGTTATACCATTACCGGCAAACCGTTTCCGAAACCGTTTTACCCGATCGTGTCACCCATTGCCTCTTTTTTTCCCGTCAGACCGATGGACGGGAGGTGGAAAGACCCGTTTTGGAAGACCCTTCTTTACGCCTGCCCGGCGGCACCCAGCGCCGGCCTGACACTGCGCCAACCATTTTGAACCCCCACGTGCCGCACGCGAGTTGTGCCCGTATTACTGCAAGCCCAATGACCAGCGCAGGAATTCCGAACCTATGCTAGCTGACACCGTCGCCCTCGTCCTTCTGCTGGCGCTGAGTGGCTTTTTTTCATCGGCCGAGACGGCGCTGTTCTCCATCTCCAAAACCAAGGCACGCCACCTGGTCAAGGAGGGCGGCCGCACCGACCGGCTCATCTGGCTGATGAAGGAGGATCCGCACCGCCTGCTAACCACGATTCTGATCGGCAACAATGTCGTCAACGTGGCCGCATCGGCGCTGGCCACGGCGGTGACCCTCAACACCTTCCCCAATTATGCCGTGGGGCTCGCCACCGGTGTGATGACCTTCCTCATCCTCGTCTTCGGCGAGGTGTTCCCCAAATCCGTGGCAACCCGGAACAATATCGCCATCGCCCGCTTCGTGATCGGCCCCATCTACCTCCTGGCCTGGCTGTTCACACCCATTATTCTGGTGCTCAATTTCATTCCCAAGCTCACCGGCCGCATCCAGGAGACACCGTCCATCACCGAAGAGGAGCTGATGACCTTCGTGGAGGTGGTCGAGGAGGAGGGCGAGATCAAGGAGGCCGAGAAAGAGCTCATCGAGAACATCTTCGAGTTCGATGACACCAAGGCCTCCGAGATCATGACCCCCCGCGGAGACATGTTCGTCGTCGATGTCAACGAGCCGCTGGACCTCAAGGCGGTGGCCGAGTCGGGATTCACCCGCATCCCGGTCGTTGACGGTGACGTGGACCATGTGGTGGGCATCCTCAACATCAAAGATCTCTTCATGCACCAGGCCACTTCCGGTGATCCGGTCAAGCTGGCCGCCATCATGCACAAGCCCTATTTCGTGCCGGAGATCAAAAAGCTGGACCAGCTCCTCCAGCAGTTCAAAAAACGCTCCCACCATATCGCCATCGTCGTGGATGAACACGGCGGGGTGTCCGGCCTGATCACCTTGGAGGACGCCCTCGAGGAGATCGTCGGCGAGATCCGCGACGAAACCGACCGCGAGGAGCCCTTCATCGTACGACTCAAACCGCGCGAATGGCGCGTGCTGGGGAAGACGGCGGTGGATGAGGTCAACGACGCCTTGGGCATGGAGATCCCCGAATCCAGCGAGTATGACACCTTCTCGGGCTACGTCCTGGATCAGATCGGCCGTATTCCCCAGGAGAAGGAAACGCTCAAGATCGGCGACTGCACCGTCGTGGTTCAGGAGATGGACGGCAACCGCATCAACAAATACCTGGTCCGCATGCCCGCCCAGGGCGGCCCGTGATCCCTTGAACACCGCAGTGCGGCCCCTGCCGCCTCGACCGCCCCGGCCCCCCGTCAAAGGGGGGTTCCGGAGGACCCTGCACTTCTGCCGTATCGACTGCCGAACACCCCTCGGAAAAGGGATCGACCTGGCCATCGCGCCCACCGTGGCGCTGCGGGTGCCGCCGCTTTTTAAATTCACGCCGGATCTGGCGTTTCTCAAGCTCCTGCGCGGACTGCGCGTCTTCCGCTTCTTTCGTTATCTGCGCTTTACCGCCGATCCGGATTTCTTCTTCGGTCAATACACCTGGCGATTTCTCAGGGGCCTGCGTCTTTTTCTGACCATCTTCATGCTCTTCTTCATCTCCAGCGGCCTCTTCTCTCGCGTGGAGCATTCCACCAATCCGATGGTCAACACCTTCGGCGACGCCCTCTGTTTCACCGAGGTGGCGCTCACCACGGTGGGATTCGGGGAGATCGTCCCCGTCACCTCCGGCGGCCGCTGGTTGGCGGTGGCCATGATTCTCACGAACATCGTTCTGATCCCCTGGCAGGCCGGTTTGATCATCAAGGCCTGGCTGCGCATGGGGACCAAACGCGACCTCATCTGCACCCGCTGCGGACTGCACTGGCAGGACCGGAGCGCCTCCCATTGTAAATCCTGTGGCAACATCATCTACCAGGAGTGCGAAGGAGATGGTTGAGACAATGACGGTTGGCGTGAAGCGGTTCGGGCATGCGCCTCCGGGCGCTGCTTCATTGTGGTCGCAGCGAATCCGCGCGGCCGCCGAGCCGCGTCATCCCCCTATCCATAGTGCATCGGTGGCGGTACTGCTGTTCCTCATCTCAATCATCGTCGGTGCGGGCACCACAGCGGCCAGCGAGGCGCGCC
>JAAUYD010275004.1_pt1 | contig 19988 bp, 18 predicted proteins | sample 7278101 | NCBI WGS metagenome assembly JAAUYD01 (sample SAMN14350128, study PRJNA611818) | marine sediment metagenome | isolation source: surface marine sediment (0.6m) | place: French Polynesia: Moorea | collected 2018-08
TAATCGACTCTAGCGGTCGTGTAATCAACACCTGGGCAGACATCATCAACCGTGCCAACTTAGGTATGGAAGTAATGCACGAGCGTAACGCTCACAACTTCCCCTTAGACATGGCTGCAGGTGAAGTAGCTCCCGTTGCTGTAAGCGCTCCTGTAATCAACGGTTAATAAATTGAATAGTCAGTTAAGTAGATAATTACAACGTAATTAATTACTTAATGTAGAAAATCACTCTCCAGTAATGGGGGTGATTTTTTGCATTGCATAATTGCCCAATGCTCAAATAATGCGTTAGAACCATGAATTATCAAGAAAGTAAGTTATTAACTTTCAATCTGATTGAAAATGTTATTTAGTCATATTTTTAGCAAAGTATGTGTTACGTATTTGGCAGTTAAAACCGCTCTTTATTCTTATAAAAAAAGTGTTTCGCGCCGTTTTACGGCGCGAAACACATCATATTATTAGTGATATTTTTTACTATTTAATACTCAGACAATTTTAAATTTGATTTTTCCGTCGGGGGGATTTGAATTTTTTAACTTCAGTTAGCGAAATTCCCCCACTAAATCTGTACAAGGCTAAACGTTGGGGGCGACTCCCTGGCTTTAGGCATCCATCTAGCTAGAGAAGCCGCTAAATTGACAATAAATCAATTGCTATATCGCGCAAACAATGACCCTTGTACAATTCAGAAATATTGGCTAAATCCAAGGTATGCTGAACTTTGCGCTGTTTTAGAGGATTATCCCAACCATCCCCAAACATTACCACTGTTGCACAATAGAGCAGAAAATGACCCAGATGAGAAGTTACAGGAATTTTCTCAGAAGAAGTTAAAAGAAATAATAAGTTGAACAAGTCTTTTTGTCGGAAAATTTGACACAATATCCCGCAATTTAACTGCTTGCTCGGCGCGTCACTGAGATTCTGAGCATTCGTTACTAATCTTTTAGATTATGCTTATCGATGATTTTTTTATTCTCAGGCTTCTTAAGCCAGTCGGTGATCGCCTCTTGCAATGAGTCACTGAGGTTAGTGTCCTTGAGTGTCACCACTGCACGAAAAATTTTATTCAGTTCCGCAGGAATGTAACCCCTAATTTCTTTTTTCTCACTCATCGCAATGCAGCACGCAACGGCTTAATTGTGCCACAGCATAAAAGATTATTTGTATTTACGCGCAAGCGCGTAAGCGCGTTCGCGCGTTACAATGTATGTGTAGCATTGCACAAATAGCTTATGCAACAAGCTTATACAACGACACAAAAAACCACAGTAGGCACTGCCGGAAAGTGGTTAATGCGAAATCCCGACAAAATAATACTTTCCTCTCAAGATGTCGAAGAACCGCCCCCAAGAGAGCAGATCAAACATTTGTTAATTGGCTCTTCCAAAACCGTAAGCAGCACAATTCATTATTTACAGTTAATAGGTTACGCACAGGTGGGTGACTGGAGTCCCTTGCTACCGACTTCTAACCCTGGGGAAGTAATGAGTATTTTATGCAGATATATCATCGTGCATTAACGAGGGTCATAAGTCTCGCGCTTACGACATTAGAGAAGAAGTCTTCAAGTCTAAAACTTTCAGTTTTTACTGGTGCAACTAAGCTAATCAAAAAAAATCATTATGTTCCAATGTATTTTCTATCTACCAGACGACAAATCAGCCATTCCAATGAGCTGCGAAATTGTTCCGAGAACTGGTGACCGTGTTTTAATTGACAATCGCATATCCGGGAAAGTCAAAGATGTCTGCTTTGAGACTTCCATTGAGCGATCTATAAAAGTGGGCGAAAGATTTTTCGAGGATAGAGACTGGAGCTATCATATTTACTTAGCCGCCATTCCCAATACCCAATAACTAATCCCCCGAGCAACCAACAGACCAGAGGGGATTTGTATTTTTGCGGTCTCCAGGGGGCGTTATTTATGCAGAAACCCTTAAGCGAAGGAAGAAGTTTCCCAACACACGGAGCGAACTGACTGCAGACACAACATAGACGAAGAGGCTAAGCCGTCGCCATGAAGGCTCTGGGGTTAGAGTCTGCGGCATCGGCGGAGCCTCTGACCTGCAGTCACGCTGCGCTAATAAACCCGTTTGCTCCAGGAAGAACTGTCGGTTTTAGATTTTCTGTTAAGCTTAATTCTTTCCTCTTCCCGCTTCCTTTCGCCGGAGGCGATAAAGAAGAATCCGGAATTCAACCGGCACTTAATTTATAAGAATATTTAGATACAAAATTCTACAACATATTATTTGCACACTCCGGGTAAAAACATAAAATTTATACTTCTAATATAAAAATCTGTTAATTATTCTATGTTAGCAATATGCTTGATTATTACACGCTTATAACTTGGCTTAAAGTAGCTTTGAGCAGTTTCTAAATGCCATGAAGGATGTTGAAGGATGGTGAAGTGAGGTGAAGTTTATTATTTATGTGAAATGATTATTGTATAAATATTTCTCAAAGTCAACTACCTATATGCATATATGCATGTATTTTTTTAGTCAAGACAAAAAAAGTTTTATAAAAACTTTTAAAAGCTAATTTAAGTATTTTTGCTTTCGTATTAATATCTCCAAAAGTAAGCTTCGTATTTATTCGTATGAAAGTAAAAGTAAAACTATGAAAACGAAAAATAAATTCGCTTAGTATATTTGACTTGATTGAGTTATATATTCTATTTAAGACGATTTGTCAATAGTCTAAACAAAAAAATATCCGGGTGGATGATATCCAAATCATATCCGGTTTACAGTTGTATGAGTTTTGAGGTTTTGATTTAATCTTCTTTAATAGATTTGCAAAATTTACTTTAAATTTTGCAAGATTGTTACCCTGAAAATTAAAGTATTAGTAATATTTACCAGAGAAAAATATGAGAAGTAAAAGTAATAAATTTAGGAAAACTTTAGGGTATTTAGCTAACCAGTTTAAATATCAATTTGTTGGTTCATTTACGACTGCTTTTGCAATTGTCAATCATCCTTCTCCTGCAAATGCCCAATTGTTTAAATCAGCTCAAAGTGCAATGAAATGCATTGTAGACCAAGCCAAGACAGGTAATACAACAGGTGCAATATTTACTAACTTACCAGTCATTATTTTTACTGCTCTAACATTGGTTATATTCGGATATTTCTTATACACAATTGCCACGGCTATTTCAGCCTACGGAAATGGTCAAGAGGTGACACACGTCATCCAACAGCCCTTAATTACTTTCATCTTTGTTGTACTTATTATGGTCTTTCAAAATCTTATGTTCGGTAGTGGGGGCTGTTCCGCTGGTACAACTAATTAATAGAGTTTTTATTACTAATCTAATTTTGTGAGGAGATATAAATATCAAAAAAATCAATCAATCTTTAGGTGAGAGCCCAAGAATAGGACCTTTATCTGGAAAACAATTTGCAATATTTGCTGGGATATTTTGTGTAATTGTCGGTATTCTTAATCTTGTTATTGGATTAAGTTGGTTTCTCGGAATATCTACTGCATTATGGATAGGAATTAGTGCAGCACTTTTATCAGGAGAAAAACCACACAGATTTTGGTCGAAAATTTATCCCATAAAACCTAAATGGGTGAGAGGACATGTAAACTTTTCTTCTTCTTTTGAAAAAAAGAGGTTAGGTAAAAGGAGAGTTAAAGTGAGTCGAAAAACTACTAAAACTTTAAATCCTTTTGAAGACTGTGTAGACCTTTTAACTTTACTACGCATCGAACAAGAGTCTAATAAGTTAGGTGCTTATTTATTAAGCAAGAAAAATATACATGACAGTGATTCTTTTGAATTAATTTTTGGGTATAGTTGCCGTGGTGTTCACCCTATTTTTAATTCTGAACAGCAACTAGAAGCGGCAATCAAATCATTTGAAAGTGGATTGAAAGATATTCCTCAGTCAGAGCGTTTTATATTTAGATGGAGTTCTTTTTGTGATGATAATGATAAAAAAGAATATTTGTTTAAAAGATTAAATAATCCTGTATCTTCTGAGTCAGAATTTCTTGATTGGAGTAACCTTGCTCGCGTTCAAAAATTAACTCGTGACAAATCAAGAAAAAAAGTATCTCTGAACATTTATTGCAGTTTTACAGTTACAAATAATGACTTAGAATCAGCAGATAATTTAGACAAATTAATTTCAAAAATTGGGAAGTTTTTGACAAGGCGTTTTACTAAATCAGGCGTAAATAAGATAACTGAAAAACGTTTGATTCAAATTTTTAATAAAGCGTTTGATAGAGCAATGAGATACCAACAGATATTATCTGAAATGGGTCTATCTCCCCAATTAAAATCAGAGCAAGATTTATGGAAAGAACTCTGTGAAAGAATTGGAGCAAATGAAGTCAAGCTCCCTCATTGCTTGGTTTTTTCCTCAGGAGAAATCAGAGAAGAAATTAATGATTCTGAAATAGACAAACCAAGTGCTGTACTTGGAGGCGCACATTCAACATCTGCATTTTTAAATAATGGCGTTCCTTTTGCAGATAGGAGATGGGTCTGTATTCCTCACGGGTCTAATTCTCAAAAATATGTTGGAATTTTGGTTTTAGAACAAAAGCCTGAACTTTTTGCTTCTACTCAAGGACAACTTAAATTTCTGTGGGATATATTTTCTCGTAACAACATATATGATGTTGAGATAATTACTGAAATTAGTCCCGCAGATACAAAGTTGACTCGTGCTGCTCAACAAATGATTTTGCGCCGAGCGAGAACTTTAGACTTAAATGTGCAAGAGCGTAGATCTATAGATGTCGCCGCCCAAATAGATGTAGAGCGTTCTGTTGAGGCTCAAAAAGGTTTGTACACTGGGGATATCCCTGAGAACTTAGCACTGGTTGTGCTTGTCTATCGCAACAGTCCTTCAGAAGTTGATGATGCTTGTAGGTTGATCTCTGGCTATGTAAATCAGCCAACCGAGTTGTCTCAGGAGAAGGAATACGCTTGGTTGATTTGGTTGCAAACGCTTTTGATCAAGAAAGAATCACTCTTATTGCGTCCATACAATCGGCGAATGGTTTTTTTTGCTAGTGAAGCCTTAGGGCTTACTAATGTGGTGCAAATATCTCCTGCAGATTCTCAAGGGTTTGAACTAATAGCGGATGAAGGTAGTTCCCCAGTATATATCGATTTATCTAGAACCAAAAATATCTTAGTCTTAGGGACAACCGGCTCAGGAAAGTCAGTCTTAGTATCAACTATTTTGGCTGAATGTCAAAGCTTAGGAATGTCAATTTTAACTATTGACCTGCCAAATGATGATGGGACTGGGACTTTTGGTGATTATACTCCTTATCAGAATGGATTTTATTTTGACATTTCAAAAGAGTCTAATAATCTTGTTCAGCCTTTAGACCTGTCTAATATTCCTGAGAAAGATAGAAAAGAACGAATAAAGTCTCACAGAAATGATGTTATTTTAATTGTTTCTCAATTAGTTTTAGGTTCTGATTCTTCTCAAAATTTTGATGGGTTTCTGGCTCAGACAATTGAATCTTTAATACCTTTAGGAATACAGGCTTTTTACGAGGATGAAGACATCAAGAAGCGGTTTGAATTGGCACAACAAAAAGGAATCGGAACCCCCCAATGGGATGACACACCTACATTAGCTGACTTAGAGAATTTTTATTCGCAGTCAAAAATAAATTTAGGTTATGAAGATGACAACGTAGATCGGGCGCTCAAATATATTTGCTTGCGCTTAAAGTACTGGCGTACAAGTACTATTGGAAATGCGATTTGTAGACCTTCTACTTTTGTAACTAATTCCAATTTCATTACCTTTGCCTTGACTAATATTCAGTCCGGAAAAGACGCCGAAATTATGGGTCTTAGTGCTTACGCTGCAGCTTCAAGACAATCTTTATCCTCTTCTAACAGTGTGTTTTTTATGGATGAAGCGAGTGTGTTACTCCGTTTTAGTTCCTTATCAAAACTCGTTGGTAGAAAATGTGCAACCGCTCGTAAATCTGGATGTCGAGTTATGCTTGCGGCTCAAGATATCTTGTCGATCGCGAAGTCAGAGGCAGGGGAACAAATAGTTCAAAATATGCCTTGCCGTTTAATAGGGAGAATAGTTCCAGGAGCATCTAAAAGTTTTAATGAACATCTTGGAATCCCTCAAGAAATTATTGAAAAAAATGAAACTTTTCGCCCCAATGCGACAGAAATGTACACAAAATGGCTGCTAGACTATCAAAATAAATATACTTTGTGTCGTTATTATCCTTCTGCTCCAATGTTAGCTTTAGTTGCTAATAGTAGAGAAGAACAGGCTGCACGCGACCATTTTAAATCAATACATAAAAATAAGTTTGAATGGGTTTCTGAATTCGCAAAACATTATGTAAATTGTATTCAGTCAGGGAAGCCTTTATGAAAAATATTTTGTTTGAAATTAGTAAGCAAAAAATACTTTTAGCAATACTAGGTGTTTTGGTATCAATATTGAGTTTTCAAATCTGGAAGTGGAAAAGCGAACAGCGTGAAAAAGAAATTATTAAAACAACAAAAGTTTGTCAAGCTGCGATATCTGCTGGCAATAGATACGTAGAAAATAGCCAAACTCTTGAGTCTTTGTATTTGGGTTTATTGGAGAACGATGCTAAGAGAATAGAAAGACCTGGCATTAATGCCACTTTCAAAGTAGGAGAAGTATACGTTTTGATGTATAACCGCCCTGCAAAATTGATACCTTCAAAGCCACGTTATGAAGGTGCAATTTTTGAACAATTCTCACAGAAGAGTCAAAATAAACCTCCTGCTTTACTAGTCACTGCAAAGTCGTTGTTGAAAAATTCTAAGCAAGCGATTGTAAACAGTCCATGCACTCCTGAAGAATTTGTAGTATCTTTGGATGATTTATATGTCACTATTCAAGCAAAAGATTTTGAAGTTAACCCTCAACCATTTCTTTTTTAAATTTATTTTAGTTTTAATATTACTTACGGCACTGTCACCAGCAAAAGCTTACAGTAAAAATAAAGATTTTCAAGAGAAAGGAGATAAGGCTATCCAGAAAGTTAATCAAGTAGAATCGAAGGGAAAATCAATTCTACAGACAGCTAAATCACTCGGACTTCATGGAACAGGTTTTAATCATATCATTACAATTTTTGACGGCTTAAAAACTTACATCAATAAATTTGAAAATTCTTGGGTAACCTTAAAAGGATTGGATAAAATTATCAGTTCTTCAGAAGGAGTATTAAATATTCCAGATCCCTTGGAGGCAGGAGACAAAATCATTAAACAAGTCCTGGGTTCAACTAATAATAATTCTGTTCGGGTTGATTCGAATACCAAAGGAATTAATGCTTCAAAAGAGTTCCATAGAGTTTACACATATGGACAATCAAAATCTGTATTGGGGAAAGAAGGACAGGAAATACAATTACAAGAATCAAAAGAGACACAATTAGCAGTAGAAGAATCCTCTACTGCTGCAGAAAATGCACAAGCTGATGTAGTAACACAAGATATTCTCAAAAAAATTGCTTTACAAAATTCTCAAGCGCAAATCATCAATAAAGCAAATCAGTCAGAAGAGCAAAAGCAAACTAGAGCTTTAGCAGCAGCAGACATAAATCTTGCTGATATCTCAGAAAATTTAGACCAACAAGCTAAGCGCAAACAACTGCAAAGAGAAAACAATAGAACAGATATTTTAAGAAATGCCAGTTTCAACGATGGATTTTGGGAACAAAAGAAATGATTTTGAATACATCTTTTGTTGAAAATGCATTTTTCTTTTATGCTCAAATCCCTGGACAAAAGCCAGGTGAAGATAAAGGAACTAGTGATGCAGCTATTATCATGGATAGCGCTGTAGAAGCATCCAGATCTATTGTGAAAATGTTTGATGAGGAGTGGAGTATCCTAGCAAATGGTAACAGCGAAATCTACAAAGCTTTAGTAGCTGTTTCTTTATTAGTAGCTGCTGTATTAGTAGCATTTTGGTCTATTGGTTGGTATCAAAAAATTGTAAATGATGGTTTTTTTAGTACTTCAATAATAAACGAAATTATTTATCCAATTTTAATCATATTGCTTTTAAGTAATAATGGCGCTCTTTTAGCAAATACATCCTTATTAATTAGAGGTTTCACCATTGGTGTCAATGACAACATATTAAACATGACAAGGAATGGAATTACACTCAGAGCAGCAGTTCGAGCAGCAAATGCTAATACAGCTTTTATTGCAAATGTTCAAGCTAAAATAGCGGAATGTGAAAGTAAACCAGAACAAACAGTAGACCAAAGTGGACAAGCAATAGATACTCGCCAAGAATGCAAAAACAGAGCCATTCAACAAGCTAAAAAAGATGCAGAAGCTTATAGAAAAAAGAAAGGATTAGGTTTTTCTCTTCCTAATTTAAAAATATGGGAAATCCCAGGAGAACTTGCTAACTCAGCAGTACAAACCGCTCTTTGGGTACTACTTTCTGGTTGTGAAGCTGCATTTCAATATATTATTCAGATAGCTTTTCTTCTAAATGCTTATGTCGCACCTATATTCTTAGTTTTATCATTATTTCCTGCTGGTTCTAGACCTATTTTTACTTGGTTGAGTGCTTGGCTAAGTCTAGGTTTGATTTTAGTAAGTTATTCAATAATGGTAGGACTTGCATCTAGTGCAGTTGTAAATCATTCTCCAACAAATCCATTGTTTTTACCCCTTTTACAAGGAATATTTTCTCCTTTTCTTGCCTTAGGAATTGGTGTTGGAGGCGGAATGTCTAGTTTTTCAGGATTTACCAGTATTGCAAAAACAGTTATCAAAAAAATATAAAAATTCTTTTCATGCGCTCAATTCTTGAAAAAAAAGAAATAAATTTTACTCCAATTCTACTAATTAGTAATACTTTATTACTTTTATTTATACTGATTTTATCTATGTCCAATTCTGGACAATTGAGTCAATTACAATCTAAATCTCCAACTTTAGTAGAATTAGATGATGGAAGCTCTATAAGAGTCTCAGATATTGGGGACAAAAATCGTTCAGCGAAAGCAATAGTTAATTTCACCGGTAGTAACCTTGTTTCTCTACTTAGTTGGAATGCCTTACCAAAAATAGTTAATAATTCTGGAATAAATAAGAAGCTTGAATTAGATAAAGGAATTGAGGTTGGAGATAAAGGTAAAAAGGTTACAACTGAAGTTTGGAAATCTTCTTTTTCTTTATCTGAAGATTTTAGAGAAGATTTTTTAAAAGAATTAGCTGAATTAGTCCCAGAAGAAATTTTTACGGGCAATGTCCAATCTGCTTTGATAGTCCGTCACATATCACAGCCTTCGAAATTAGGTGAGGGTGAATGGAGTCTAGATCTCGTCGCTAATCTTGTGTTTTTCAGTCATGGAGATGAGGTAAATCGAGCTATTAGCTTCAATAAAAAAATTTTTGTTAGGGCGATCGACACACCAGCACTACCAAATAACCCATCAGAAGCCCAAAAAGTTGCTTACAAAGTTCGAAAGGCTGGAATGGAGATTTTTAAAATTCAAGACCTTAAGCTTTGAGGTTAAATTATGTCAACTACTGAAGAAGATAAGAAAGCTTTAAAAGCAAATGAATTGGCTGTTATGGCTGGGGCAACTGTCGAGGAAGAAAATCCAACTCCTTCTCCCGAGCAGATATCAACGCCAGAAGTCGCCGAACCTGAGCAGATGGTTACAACTCGCGAGGTTTGGCGTCAGCCCTGGATAAAAATGGGGCTAGTTTTTAGTGTAGTGCTTGTATTCATTGTTTTTTTTGGAGGCTTAGTAAATCAAGGGATACAGGCGGTTAATTCCACTGATACACCTGATTCAGATACTCAGTCAGAGAAACAAGAAGAATCAACTGTAAATGAAACCGATCAAACTGGGGAGTTGAAAACAAAAGTAGCTTTAACAACTCAAAAGCGTGAGTTGCAAAATCTAAATGTACAACCAACACCACCTGTAGAAGATACATCAACTGCTGAAAAAACTTCGGAACCAGATCCAAAAGTCATACCGACGCCTCCAAAGCCGAAAGTAGTTTATGTAACTAAAAATCCTACTCCACCTCAACTGTATAGAACTAACTTTCCAAAACCTCCTGTTGTCAGACCAGAACCCAAGCCAGTTGTGACAACACAAACAGAAAAAGACCCAATGGAAGAATGGTTGGCAGCTTCCAATACAGGAGTTTACGGTAGCAATAATGAAATTGGTGAAATTTCTCAACAAACAACACAAACAGAAGGGATAGAAGGGGGTTCAGGAGAAATTGCTAGTAGTTTAAGCGGAGAGCAAAATAATGACCTGCGGTCACGCTACGCTAATGATTACAGTGGGAAGCGTATCTTAGTTGGTAGTTATACACAGGGGAAACTAAAAACACCTGTGATGTGGGGTGGTAATATTCCTCCTCAAGAAAATCAAAGTTATTTGATTCAATTGTCAAAGCCTTTAAAGGGTTCTAATGGAGATGAAGTCCTACCAAAAAATTCTTATATCGTTGCTAAAGTAACTAATTCAAGCAGTTCAAAATTTATTCAAATGCAAGCAACGAGTGTTTTAATTAATAACAATGGTGACACTGAAGAAAAAAAGATTCCAGAAAATTCAATAGAAATTTTAGCGTCTCATGGCAAGCCTTTGAAGGCAAAGTCCTCCCATTCAGGTGAGAATGTGGGCAATATTGTACTTACTTCTATCTTAGGGGGGGTCGAGAAAGCTGCAGAGATCGAAAATCAGGGAAATAGCGTAACTAGTATTAATTCTTTAGGAGTATCAAGTATTACTAACAATGGAAATAAAAATTTAGCAGCTGGGTTCGCTGAAGGAAGTTTAAAACAGATTTTGTCAAGAACAGCAAGAAATCAAGAAGAACATTTACAAAGACTTAGATCCCAACCTAGAGTTTTTATTATTAAACCTGATACAGATGTGAGACTTTTTGTGAATCGTACTATTTATCTATAAAGTTTTTTATATGATGAAAAGTTTTATTTTTTCATTTAGTTTGTTGAGCTTATTTTTTGTTAATCAAGGTCAAATGCTGGGGATTCCTACAAGGATTGTTTACTCTAAAGATGCTCAAGGTTTAAGCTCACAAGGAGTTATTTTAAATGTCGCCGATGGTTATGGATTAACGATAGATTTTATTCCAACTGGCGAAGTCGTTAAACAAGCTTGGCTTGCTGATCCATCTCATATAGGATTTTCTTCTAACGGCAATTTATGCCAATTAAATCAGGGAGATTGTCAAAGTTCAGGAGCAACTATCCTATTTTTAAGGAAAATAAAACCTATTAAATTTCCTCACATAACAAGTAGTTCAGATGGAAGTACTGAGCTTACTGTAGTAACTCAAGGAACTGACGGTAACCAGAAAGAATATCAATTCAGAATAGTTCCAATCAAAGGAAAGCCAGCTTATACAAACTTAGTAATTAAACCTGATTCAGAAAGACCTAAACCTTTATTACCTAGACTTAGAGAAATAAAAAAACCTATGAATTAAAATCTATTTTTCAAATACATAACAGTCAAAAATAAATATTATACTAATTAAAAAAATCGCTACACATCAAATTATTTAAATCTGTTCCCTATTCCCTTTTCCCTTTTATAAACTAAGTGTAGCAAGCTTAAAGGAAATTGGTATTGTTTTTGATTACTTCACCTAACAATATATTGCAGTTTTGTATTTATAATGATTAATCTTAAAAAGATACTATTAATAAGTAGTGTAACTTTTACTCTCTTAAACTTTGCATTATTACCTAGAGTTTCTGCTCAAGAAATACCTGTTATAGATTATTCAGAAGGTAAATATAAAGGTAAAATACCAGATTGGTCACGGATCAACTTTGAAAATTTACCAGCAGTCCAACAACCAGGTTTTTTAAAAGTTCCTTCAAAAGTAGTTGAGAAAATAGGGTATGACCCTTCACGTAGTTGGGTGGCTGGACAGAGGTTAGACTCGATCGTGAAATTGGGAGATGTGGACGAAGCTTTTAAAATTTCTTCTTTGAGCCTGAAAGATTTATCTAAAGTAGTTCCAGTTTCAGCTGGTACATTAGAAGATTTTGGTTTAATTCAATGGCAGACTCCTCAATCTTTAGTTAAAGCAATTCCCCAACTGGGACAACTCAAGGTGAATGAAGTTAAACCTTTGAGTGATTTATTTTTGCAAGCAGGGGTAAGTAGTAGGAATATCAGTATTTCTCAAGTCTTGGGTCGATATCCAAAAGTTGCCAAACTTCCATTGTCAGAGCTGAGCTTAAGTCAGTATGGAATGAGTTCTATTCCTGGTATAGAAAAAATTCCGTTCAAAAGATTTAAGCAATGGCAGCAAAGTTTTATAAATCAGGTTCCAGGTTTAAAGCGCTTACCATTCGCCCAAATGCCTCAATCAATCAAAGCTGGTGCAGGAGTGGTTGGTATTAATTCAGTCGTTTTTGGAACTTCTGAGCGTGGAGATCCAAGAATTAATAATAATTATTTTGTATCAGGTAGGGTGAATCGTCGTGGTGTTACTGTTCCCGTTGCTTGTAAGCCTGGATCTGAATGTTCCTATTTAGAGTTAGGCGACTTTATTGCAGGTCAAGGTCTTTATGGAAAGCGTTGGGCTTCTGGTTCTTCTCAAAAGGTAAAAGGTGGATTTGGGATTTTAAGTAAAGTTAATGGCGGGAAAGAGCCAACTGGCAGATTAGTTTATGGTTCGGGTTTTAAAGTCGTAATGACCGGGGCTGAGGAATCTGCTGGTAGAGCAGACTTTGGATTATTTTTCAGAATATGCGCTCATATTCCTTTTCATGGACGCAGTTGTACCCCATACTTTATCGGACCAATTCCTTGGATTCCTGTTAGAGAAAATGACTTGGTGATTTTGGGTATCGGACGATGACAGCACAAACTAACGCAGCAACACAAGAAATATCTAACGAAATCCTTCCCCCAGGATTAGATATCCTTTATTCTCCTCTAGGGCTTTTGTTACTCTTGGCTCTTGGCGTATTGGCTTTCGCTAAGTTTGCTGAAGGTCGAGGTGGCTCAGATAAATTAGCCCGTGCAAAGTGGGCAGGAGGCAAAGAAAGAAAATTTGCACGTAAACTTGCCTGTAAACAGATCAAAGAACGAAAACATAATCGAGTTAGTTTGTTTGTTGGTTCTCCAAAGGGTACAAGGATTGAAGTTGTTGAAAGAAGAAAAATAACATATCTTCCTGAAGACGCATCCAGGATTTACTTACCAGAAGCCCAGCGTGGAATTTTAGTTTGTGGCGGCCCTGGTAGCGGGAAAACTTTTTCTATGGTTAATCCTTTGGTTAGGTCTGCGATACTTCAAGGATTCCCGATTATTCTCTACGACTTCAAGTATGCAACCCAAGAATCACCTACTGCTGGAGCAAAAGGTCAGGCACCAAAGCTTGCTGGATATGCCGCCGAGCGGGATTATAATGTCAATATTTTTGCTCCTGGGTTTTCAGAATCTTGTATTGCAAATCCGCTTGATTTCCTCACAAGTCATACTGACGCAGAGATGGCACGTCAACTAGCGGTTGTGATGAATAAGAACTTTAAGCTTGTTGGAGGTGAATCTTCTGATGGTGGGTTTTTCTCAAATGCAGGGGACCAGTTAGCACAAGCCATTTTTATGATGGCAAAAGGAACCTGTTTCCCTGACATTATGATGTGCTATGCAATTCTTAAGCTCAAGGATTTAATTAATCGTTTAGAAAATATAGAACTAAATCCTTGGATTAAAGCTAGTTTTTCTCAATTCCTTTCTGTGGCTGGAAGCCCGGAAACTGCTAGTTCAATTGTGGGAACTGCTAATGGGCTGTTTTCACGTTTCATGACACCTTCAGCCGTGTCAGCTTTCTGCGGCACAACAACCATGCCTTTAGATTTAAAAGGGCGACAGATGACTGTATTCGGTCTTAACAAAGAAAAACGTGATGTTATTGCTCCACTGCTGACTTCAATCTTACACCTACTAGTCACTAGGAATGTTGCTGGTAAGCGTTCTGAACCCTTGGTATTGGTAATTGATGAATTACCAACCTTATATCTCCCTGCACTGGTAGATTGGTTGAACCAAAACAGAGAAGATGGTTTGATTACGATTTTGGGATTACAAAACTTATCCCAGCTTGAAGAAGCTTACGGAAAAGAAACTACTAACGCAATTTTTGGAGGTTGCGCGACTAAAGCATTTTTCAACCCTCAAGATGATGTTGCAGCAGAGCGCTTCAGTAAGTTTTTAGGAAATGAGGAAATTAAGTATAAACAGCGTTCTCGTAGTTCTGGTAAAGGAGGTGCTTCGACTTCTCTTGCTGACCAGAATAATACCCGCAGCTTATTTGAAATTAATCAATTCAATTCCCTTCCAGAGGGAAAAGCAGTGATTATTAATCCAGGGTTTAGATCTGGACAAACAATTGGTCTACCATTACTACAAAAAATAAAAATACCTAAAATTGATATTGATTCCGATAAATTTAGCGTAAGTAAATGGTATGAAGTACAGCAAGAATTAGCAGAAAAGTTCAATTTACAAGACCGCAATGATAAAGATTTAACAATCAGAGAGAAAGAAGCAGATAAATTATTACCCAGTAAAGATATTGCTATCAAATCCAAATATGAGAAACAATTACAGTCAATTTAAGATAAAAATTTATGAGCGAACATCATAAACATGAGATAACAAGAACTCAAGAAAATATTTTAGGAATTTATGAGGCAATTTTAGATGGAGGTGGAGATAAAAAAAATAAAAAAAATGACTTGAAATATGATGGTGAATCTATAAATTCAAGTATCAATAAAATGTTAGATGATTTTGGCAACGAGAAAGGTGATTCAATTGTATTTGAGAGTAAAAGTTATACTTTCAGTAAAGATAATAATGATGTAAAAGGAGATTCTATATCTGTTAAAAACAAGGATGGAGAGTTAATTTTTGAAAATAAATCATTTACTGACAGTGCGTCACAAAAAGATGTTGATTCAATGAATATGCTTCAAAAAATTATGGACAAATATGAATATGAAGCTATTAATCAAAATCAAAGTCAAGGTTTGAAAATATCAAGGTAAGATTATTATTAGTATAAATAATTGGTGATAAAAATATGAGTCAAGAATTTTCAGAATATGAATTAGAACAAATTAGCAAGCTGCCTATGGACATAGCACTTCTTGCTAATAAATATAAGATTGACATTGTAAATGCAGGAGAATCATGGGGAGAACCTCCTTTTCCTGATGGATACATTCCTGAATCAATTGAAATTTATTATGGTGAGAAAAATGAACCAAGTATATTTATATTAAATGGTAAATTATGTACATATGATATTTCTGGATTTGATGAAAAAACTCAAAATTTGGCAGTTTTAATCGATGGTAAATGGGGTTATATTCAGGTAGAAGGAAAAGTTTTAATTGATAGATTAAACAGAACTATTCTGCCTGAAGTTATTGTTGAACCATCTTCATTTATTCAATCTATTTTAAATAGAGGTAAATAATTATGGCTGATAATTTAAACAAAAAAAATGATGATTATCGATTGACAGATAAAGTCTTAAATGATATTAAGTCAAGACTAGACGATAATAACTTACAAGATAAGTCTATTAGGATTGTTGTTGGTAAAGAAAATTCTTATCGAGGAGTTATTGGTGATTTATCAGCTAAAAATAATCTTAATTCAGAATCTTTAGATAAATTGCAAAAAGCTCTTTATGAACCTGAAAAATTAGAAGGTTCTGTTCGTATTTATGGAGAAAATAATAAAGTTCTTTATCATGTTACAAGTGGTATTGCTCATAAAGATGAACTACAGATGTTTCGTTTGAGAAACCAAACACAATCTGAAAGTGTTTCTCAGAAAACTGAACAACCTTTGGTTTTAGAAAATATTCAGAACCAAGTTAAGTCTATTGATCAGCAAGTCCAAGAGGAAAAGAAACAATTAAATTCTCAGGAAGCATTAAATACTTTGGGTGTTCAATCTGAGAAAACATTGGAGTCGATCAACAAGTTACAGGAAACAGTTCAAAAGCAGCAAGAAATGATTAACAAGCTTACAAAAAGCTTGGAAGATGCTATTAAAACTAATAATCCCAATCCTGAAAATTCAAAGCTACAAAATTTTGTTGGTGCTGTTGAACATAAATTTAAAGAATTTGCAAAAGGTGCTTTAAATCAAATTAAACAATTTATTCAACCAGCACTAGATAGAGTTACATCAACAATTGATGGTATTAAAAATAAAATAACAAATGCAAAAAATACCTTTGAAGAAGGTGTTAAGAAAACTGTAAATACTGTAGCTTCTAAAGCATTAGAAGCTAACGGTAAGGCAATAGAAGCAAGTGTTGGCACTATGCTTAAGGCAGTTGGAGAAAAACAGGGTGATGGTTCAATCAGCTTTAGCAGTGAAAACTATAATTTCCGAATGGAGGGGGATGCTATTTCAGTTCATCGTAAATCTGATGGTGCAGAAATACTAAATAAAGGTGAATTTACCTCCCACACCTTGAAGGAAGATTTAAAAAATATGGATAAAGTAGAATCTGTTGCTCAAAAATATACTTATGAAGTAGCTGAGTCTCAACAACAGCAACAATCTAAGAGTATAAGTAGATAATTGCAATTTACAGTACTTAAAATTCTTAAAATAAATATGTTCTTTAGGTCTTAAAATAACAGTACTGAAAAATAAATTGGTAAAGATAAATCTCTTTGCCAATTTATTTCTAATTCCTTTAAAATATAACCAAATAAATTTATAATTCTGAAAATTGATTTGTAAGCAAACTAACAAGAAAAATGGCATGAATAACGAATTTACTGAATGGTCTCAATCTTTGGCTGAACAAGCACAAAAAAAAGTACAACAAGAAATAGCTATGCATAAGTTAAATGGTCAACCAATTTTTTACGAAGAGGGCAATATGTTGATAATGGAAAATCCAGATGGAAAAAGATTTGAGTATAGGCTTGAAGATGAGAAAGTTCAAATAATTCGTAAATTAGATAATTGATTATTCACTTTTAATGATATTGAGTTCAAAATTAATAGTTATAGTAGGTCTTAATAGTGCAGGTAAAAGTACTTTTACTTGCAATATTTTACTGAATATACTTGTCATGAATCCAGATATAGAAACAAAGCTGATAAACCTAGAAAAACCGAAAGTTTTTTAAATAAATGACACTTAGATGAAACATGAATACCTAGTCTTTACCCAAATATAAATCTCAGCTACACTATAGAGAGTTTAATTATTCTTATGAATATGAGTGATAATACTAATGAAGAATTAGATACTGAGGCAATTCAGAAGAAAAAAATTTCCGAAATGACTACCGAAGAAATGGATGCAATTGCACAGGAAAGTGTACAAAATGCAATTAATGAAATGCATGCCCGTGGAATAGCAACAGTTGAAGTTGACTCTGATGGTAAGCAATATTTAAGACATCCAGATGGTAGACTAACCCCAATCATTAAAAATGAGCCCGAAAATAATACTATGGATGATTGATTTAGGTATTGCTTAAATGTCAAGAGAATACTGAGGGAATACCAAAAAACTTCCAGAGAAGTGATGAAAATCGCTTCTTTTTGTTCAAGTTAACAAATAATGCAAGATAATCAACCGACACTAGTTATATTTGCTGGACCCAATGGTAGTGGTAAATCTACAATAACGACTAACTTTCAACAAAAGTCTAATTTTCCGGCTAATTATATTAATCCAGACGAAATAGCTCTTACTTTAAATGAGGAAAATCCCAATCGCAGGGCATATCAGGCTGCAATCATAGCATCTGAGCAACGCCAAAACTTTATTTCTCAAGGAGAGTCTTTTGCTTTCGAAACTGTAATGTCTCATCCAAGCAAACTGAAGCTATTTGAGCAAGCAAAAGAAGCTGGATATCAAGTAGAGCTAGTATTTATTGCAACTTCAGACCCAGAGGTTAATGTTAACAGGGTGAGACAAAGAGTTACCGGAGGTGGACATGATGTTCCTGCAGATAAGATACGCTCCAGATATCAACGTAGCATAGATTTACTACCCATTGCAGCAGAAATTGCTGATCGCGTTTCAGTATACGATAATACTCAACGGCCTGAAAGAAAACTTACCATCGAAAATAGCGCTATTACTTATAAGTCAAAAAATACACCTAATTGGGTGCAGGATACGATTACCAAGTTAGAATCACGTTTAAATGATAGACAAGTAATAGCTTCAACTAATGAACTTCCTGTCAATTCAGCTAATATCGATGAAGGTAAATACGTAGGCTCAATTAATCAAATCACTGACAACTATGTCGTTCAAAAAACAGGAGATAATCTCACACTTCATGATCGTAGTATTGTCAAAGGTGATTTTCAACTGGGTGAAGATTTTAGAATTGCTTATAAAGATGGTAACGTTTCTGCAAGCATTCAACCTACAAAAGAAAATCAACAATGGGCGCAAAGTATATTCCAGGCAGCTTATAATATTTTCCAAACCAAAAGTAACCAACAACAAGTAGAAATGCCGAGTAGGGGTATAGAACTTGTGCGTGATAATAATTACGAAATTCAACTAAATCGTAATAATAACACTCTAACTATTTCATCAAATGACGATAATCGAAGAATTGCTGCTTATGATTTAGAAGAGGGATTAGTTATTGCAAGTGAGCCTACTTCATTAGACAAAGAACGCTGGCAATTAATTGAAGAACAGGTTACACAAATTGCACCCGCTGTAACTGCCAGTGTTGATTTCATGGTTAATGAGTTTGGGGAAGTACAAGAAGATGGGTCGATCGCCTTTAGCAGTGAAAATTATAATTTTCTCAAGGTGAATGATTCGATTACAGTGGAGCGTAAATCTGATGGTGCAGAAATCTTGAAGGATGGAAGATTTACTCCCAATGCTTCAGACGAAGATATAGAAAATATGGAAAAAGTAAAATCTATTGCCCAAGAATATGCTGATGAGTTGAGCGAATCTCAACAACAGCAACAGGATAGGGGTATGAGTCTTTAAGTTTAGAACTTTATTTTTTTAAATATTAAATTTTTGCTGATTTTCCGATTTTATCGACGCAAAATCAAACATATTTTTTAAATCTTCATTCCAATCTTTGGCATTTGGTTGCTTGTATATCGCATTGTGTAGCAAGTTCATAACTTCATTCGCCATCTTTTGCCCTGGGGAATCATTATCATAGGCAATAATCACAGATTTATCCCTAAAAGTTTGCAAGAAATCCACAGGCACATGACCAGCACCGTCTGTAGATAAATAAATTGTTCTGCGTGAGTCTGTGCGTTCTAAGATAGCCAGAGACATAGCATCAATGGGAGATTCAACCAGTACCGCTCGTTGTATGGGGTCAGTTGATTGTCCGCCCATGGTGAAATGAAACCAACCCTGACTGCGCTTTGAGCCAGGAGCTAAACCTTTAAAAGTGTTATTCTCCCCTACAGTACCTCTAAGGGATGCACCAGTGATTGTTTCATCAGACAAGTCGCGACGAAGAGTAACTAAATTTTGTTTAGCATCAGCATAAATCAAACCTTGCTCGTGGAGGTCATCAACTAAAGCGCTAGGCAATTTTCGTTCCAGTTTCAAGTAACTTCTTACTCGTTCCCATTTACTCTCATCAGGGGTAGGTAGAACAAATTGTAATTGTGGTTGTTGTTGGATAATTTCTCTGGTGTAATAGCTGGTAGCTGACTGTGCTGCTTCTTCTCCTAAACGGTCATTCAACCAAGATACTGACTGTTTAAAATCATATTGATTAACATGCATCACCAAATCTATCGCACCACCACCACCTTTAAGTTGTTTCCAGTCATAAAACTTGCTAGCAGTGATATTAATAGTGTGGTCAGAATTTATCCACTTATGTTTATCTTGGGGGTGTGGATCTAAACCAAGTTCATAAGCAACTTTTTCTA
>JAAUYD010048136.1_pt1 | contig 19982 bp, 15 predicted proteins | sample 7278101 | NCBI WGS metagenome assembly JAAUYD01 (sample SAMN14350128, study PRJNA611818) | marine sediment metagenome | isolation source: surface marine sediment (0.6m) | place: French Polynesia: Moorea | collected 2018-08
CCGGGATAAAGCCTTGCAAAATTCTGCTGAGTACAACGACACCGTTGTTCGCCAGTTCGCGATCATGACGGTCGTCTGGGGCGTCGTCGGCATGCTCGCCGGCGTCTTCATCGCCGCGCAGTTGATCTGGCCCGCATTGAACTTCGAATTGCCATTCCTGACCTACTCACGACTCAGACCGCTGCACACGAACGCGGTGATCTTTGCGTTTGGCGGGTCGGCGTTGTTCGCGACAGCCTATTACGTCGTGCAGCGCACCTGCCACGTCAGGCTGGCCTTCGACAAGCTCGCTTCGTTCACCTTCTGGGGGTGGCAAACGGTCATCCTGCTGGCCGCGATTACTCTGCCTCTGGGCATTACGCAAGGCAAGGAATACGCGGAACTCGAGTGGCCAATCGACCTGCTGATCGCGGTCGTCTGGGTGTCCTTCGCGCTCGTGTTTTTCGGCACGATAGTCAAGCGTCGGATCAAGCACATTTACGTGGCCAACTGGTTCTACGGTGCGTTCATCATCACCGTGGCCATACTGCACATTTTCAACAACCTCGCGTTGCCGGTCACGCTGACCAAGTCCTACCAGATCTACACCGGCGTCGTCGATGGCATGATGCAATGGTGGTACGGGCACAACGCCGTCGGGTTCTTCCTGACCGCCGGTTTCCTCGGCATGATGTACTACTTCGTACCGAAGCAGGCCGGCCGCCCGATTTACTCGTATCGCCTGTCGGTCGTTCACTTCTGGTCGCTGATCGCGATCTACATGTGGGCCGGCCCGCACCACCTTCACTACACCTCGCTGCCCGACTGGGCACAGACGCTGGGCATGGTGTTCTCGCTGGTGCTGCTGGCGCCGAGCTGGGGCGGCATGATCAACGGCATCATGACGCTGTCCGGCGCCTGGCACAAACTGCGCACAGACCCGATCCTGAAGTTCATGATCGTCTCACTGTCCTTCTACGGCATGTCGACCTTCGAGGGCCCGATGATGTCGATCAAGACGGTCAACGCGCTGTCTCACTACACGGACTGGACCATTGGGCACGTACATTCAGGCGCCCTGGGTTGGGTCGCGATGATGACGATCGGTGCGATGTACTCGCTGATTCCGCGCCTGTACAACCGTGAATCCATGTACAGCACCAAGCTGATCGACGTGCACTTCTGGACGTCCACGATTGGCGTTGTGCTGTACGCCGTGTCGATGTGGGTAGCCGGCATCACACAGGGACTCATGTGGCGTGCGGTCAATGACGACGGAACGCTGACCTACTCGTTCATCGAGTCACTGAAAGCTACCTATCCGTACTACGGACTGAGGTTGATCGGCGGAATCCTGTTTATTTCCGGCATGTTCATCATGGTCTACAACGTCTGGAAGACCATCTCCGAGCAGAAACCGGTGCCCGTCCCCGTTATGGACCCGGCCTGAGAGAGCGAATCGATATGAGACATGAAGTCATAGAAAAAAGCGTCACCCTGATGATGGTCCTGATCGTCTGCGCCGTCAGCGTAGGCGGCCTCGTCGAGCTGGTGCCATTGATGATGAACGGCGAGGTCACCGAGCCCGCTGAGAACATCGAGGTCTACTCGCCGCTGCGCCTCGCCGGCCGTGACGTCTACGTCCGCGAAGGCTGCTACAACTGCCATTCACAGCAGATCCGGCCGTTTCGCAGCGAAACAGAACGCTACGGCCCGTACTCCGTCGCCGGTGAATTTGTCTACGACCGTCCGTTCCAGTTCGGTTCCAAGCGCACCGGGCCCGACCTGGCGCGTGTCGGCGGCCGCTATAGCGACGACTGGCACTACCTGCATATGGTCGACCCGCGGGTCCTCGTACCCGAATCGAACATGCCGGGTTACCCATGGTTATCGGATCGCCTCGTGGACACAGAACTTGTAGTCAGCAAACTCGAAGCACTGCAGACCCTGGGCGACCCGTACACCGACGAGCAGATTGCGAATGCACCGGCGGAGTTGGACGGCAAGACCGAGATGGATGCGATCATCGCTTACCTGCAGGGCCTCGGCACGAATCGCAGCAACAGGCGGTAGATGAGCATGGATATCAATGATTTCAGGGGCCTTCTGACCGCCCTCATTTTCTTTGCCTTCGTCGCCATCTGGATCTGGGCTTTCAGCCGGCACAAGAAGAGCAGTTTCGAGCAAAACGCACGCATACCCTTTGACGACGAAGTTACACACGAGGAGATACAGAAATGACCGATTTCTGGCACTGGTTTATCGCGGCAGGGACAATCATTTTTGTCATCTGGTGTGTGTGGCTCGTCCAGTGGAGCGGCAAACAGGGGCCCTCTAACGTCAAGGATGAAGAGCTTGTTGGTCACAAGTGGGATGGCGATCTCGAAGAGTGGAACAACCCGGCGCCGCGCTGGTGGCTGTACCTGTACTTCATCACGATCATCTTCGCCGTCGGCTACATGGTGGCCTATCCGGGACTGGGTTCGTTTGGCGGCACGCTAGGCTGGTCGCAGTACGGACAGTACGACGCGGAGATGGAAGCCGCAGCGGCTCGCTATGAGCCGATCTACGAGCGCTTCGCTGCGATGTCGTTCGATGAACTCAAAGCGAACGATGACGCGCATCAGCTGGGTAAGAGCCTGTACGCGAGTTACTGCACGACCTGTCACGGATCCGACGCCCGCGGCGCAGTCGGCTACCCGAACCTGACGGATAACGACTGGCTGTACGGCAACGCAGAACAGCAGATCATTACGTCGATCAGCCAAGGCCGCAACGGCATCATGCCGGCGCTCGGTCCCGCGCTGGGCGGCGACGCCGGTGTCGACAACATGGTCAGTTATGTTCGCAGCCTGTCCGGACTCGAGGAAGCCAGCGCGGACGCGATGTCGGCGCAGCCGTTGTATGTCGCCCTGTGCTCGGCCTGCCACGCTGTCGACGGCAAGGGTAACCAGATGCTGGGCGGTCCGAACCTGACCGACGATATCTGGCTCTACGGTGGCTCCACGGAAGACGTTCGCGCGACGATCGTAAACGGTCGCAATGCCATGATGCCGTCTCACCAGAACCTGCTGGGCGACAAGCGCTTGCGCATCCTGGCTGCCTATGTCGGCAGCCTTTCCGAGCGGCAGTAGAGCTTGAGGTAACGGAGAGATGATCCAGGAAGCCTATCGAGGTGCGCGGCAGTGGAGCCGTGATCGACAGGCCATCGCTATTGTCGTCTGGGTCTCTTTCCTCGCCGCGGCGGTCGGCACGATGCTGTTTTTCGCGATCTTCGACCCGGTGCAGCTGTTTGCCGACATGCACCTGTCTCGTGACGCCGGTTACGCGGTCGGTTTCTTCTTTTTCTGGATCCTGTGTGCGTCTGCAGCGGGAGTGACGGCGTGGCTGGTTCGCACGGCGCCGAAGCGAGACGCGAAGAAAGCGAAATGAGCAAAACGGACACGGCTGGCGCGGATCTCTTCGAGAGCGCGCAGAAGATCTACCCTCGCGAAATGAAAGGACGGTTTGCGAGCTTAAGCAAGCTGGCCACCCTGGTACTCCTCGGTCTCTTTTACATCGTGCCGTGGCTGACGTGGGACGGCCGTCAGGCGATCCTCTTTGACCTGCCAGAGCGCAAGTTCTACCTGATCGGCATCACACTCTGGCCGCAGGACTTCCCTTACCTCGCGGTTCTGCTGATCATTGCGGCGCTGTCGCTGTTCTTCTTCACGGCACTTGCCGGACGCCTGTGGTGCGGGTTCGCGTGCCCCCAGACGGTTTGGACGGAAGCCTTTATCTGGATGGAGCAGTGGACGGAAGGCAACCGCTCGCAGCGCATGAAGCTCGACAAGGCGCCGATGAGTTTCACGAAGTTTCGCAAAAAAGCGAGCAAGCAGATCCTCTGGGTCACGTTCTCGCTTTGGACAGGCCTGACGTTCGTCGGCTACTTCACCCCGATCCGCGAGGCCGCGATGGACGCCATGACGCTCAGCTTAAGCGGTTGGACGCTGTTCTGGGGTCTCTTCTACGGCTTCGCCACGTACGGAAACGCCGGCTACATGCGCGAGCAGGTCTGCAAGTACATGTGTCCTTACGCGCGTTTCCAGAGCGCGATGTTCGACAAAGACACTCTGATTATTTCTTACGACGAATCCCGCGGCGAACCGCGCGGCCGGCGTAAACGTGGAGCGACAGAACACGGGCTGGGCGATTGTATCGACTGCACGTTGTGCGTCCAGGTCTGCCCGACCGGTATCGATATTCGCGACGGGCTGCAGTACGAGTGCATCGCCTGTGCTGCCTGTATCGACGCGTGCGACTCGGTCATGGACAAGATGAACTACCCGCGCGGTTTGGTCCGCTACACGACGCACAATGCCGTCACCGGGCAGAAGACCCGTGTCCTGAGACCTCGCGTGTTCGTCTACGCGACGCTGCTGTTAGTTCTGATGGGCGGCCTCGTCACGTCGGTCGTGACGCGCACGCCGATCATCCTCGACGTCATTCGGGATCGAAACTCGCTGTACCGCGAGGTGGCCGGCGACCAGGTAGAGAACATCTATACGCTCAAGGTCATCAACCAGCGCAACGACGAGCGGCAGTTCCGTCTCGAGGTCCAGGGTGTCGACGGACTGGTCGCGGATGGTGTTCCGAATCCGGTCATCGTTGCTGCCGGCGAAGTGCTGACGCTGCCGGTGACGCTCCGCGCCAGCCGTGACGATGCGAAAGGCATCAACGACATCGAATTCACGATCACGGACCTCGCGTCCGAGTCAGACTCGGTTGTCGAAGACAGCCGATTCGTGGGCCCTAATTATTGATCACGGTATGATCCGGACATTCAGAGGAAGATGACAATGAATCACGCTTTGCCCTGGCACCGACAGTTCTGGCCCTGGTTCCTGATATCGATTCCGGCCGCGACGGTATGCGCCTGCATGTTCACGATCTACCTGGCCGTGACAACGTCGGATTCCCTCGTGGTGTCCGCCGAAGGCGGCGTTGACGTCGTCACCGAGCGTGCACTCGCCGCTGAGAAGTTTGCCGCTCTGCTCGATATGCAGGGTGAGCTGTACTTCGATCGCGACACCGGTCTCGTGACGCTGACGCTGGCCAACCTGCCGGACAGCACGCAACCGACAGCATTGTCGCTGGATTTTTCCCACCCGGCTTTCGTCGGGCGCGACCACAGCGTCGAGCTGCTGCCCTCCCCGTCGGAGAATGTCTACGTCGGGCAACAAACGGCGCCGATGGACGAGCGCTGGTACATGGTTCTGCAGCAGGACGACTGGCGCCTGACCGGCGTCTGGGACGGCGCACAGGGCTACAATGACCGCGCGAAGCTGTCACCGCGCGGGGCCCGCTGATCGACTGCCGGACAGGTAGTCGATGCTGCTGAGGACGTCACAATGAACGGCTGCTACCATTGTGGACTTCCGGTACTGAAGACTGGCTTCGACAGCGTCGTGGACACCGAGACGCGTGTCTTCTGCTGCGCCGGCTGCAAAGCCGTCAGCGAGATGATCCACTCGGCCGGCATGGGTCGCTACTATGAGCTGCGCGACGCGCCGGAGGGCTTCATACCCGAGGACATGACGCAGCAGTTCGTCGAATACGACGAAAATTTCGATACCTATGCCGAGATCGTCGACGGCGTCGCCGCGACGACGATCTATGTCGAGGGCATGTACTGCACCGCCTGCAGCTGGCTCGTCGAGGCAACGTTGTCCGCGTCGCCTGCCGTTGAATCCGTGTCCATCGACCCGCTGAGTCATCGCGTGTACGTCGAGTGGCATGTCGAAGACCTGAGCCTCGGCGGCTTGCTCGGTCTGCTCGCGTCGGTCGGCTATGCGCCCCGCCCGCTCAGCCGGCATTCTAGCGATCGGCCTGAGTACGAGGAGGAACGGACGGCGTTGAAGCGCCTGCTGGTCGCCTCACTCGGCATGATGCAGGTCATGATGTTCGCGATCGCACTGTACGCCGGGGATGCCCAGGGCATCGACGAACGTATGGCGCACTTCCTCCGACTCGTGTCGATGGTCGTCGCTACACCCGTTGTCTTCTATTCCGCCCGGCCGTTTTTTGACGGCGCGATTCGCGGGCTGCTCGCATTGAAGCCCGGCATGGACCTGCCCGTGGCTATCGCGATCGGCCTCGCTTACGCCGGCTCGGTTTATTCGACATTCACACGTGGCGAGGACGTCTGGTTCGATTCGGTCGTCATGTTCGTGTTCTTCCTGACGCTGGGACGCTTCATCGAGATGCGCGCGCGCCAGCGCGCCGTTACGGTTGCTGACGCGCTGAAGCCATTGATGCCGGACACCGTGGTCGTACTGGATGGCAACCGGCAGCAGACACGCTCGGTAGCCACACTCAAAGTCGGCGAGCGAGTGCTGCTCCGGCCCGGCGATCACGTGCCGGCTGACGCGATCATCGAGTCCGGCGAGACCAGCGTCGATGAATCGGTCTTAAGCGGCGAATCGAGGCCGCAGGCACGCACGGTCGGCGATGAAATCGTTGCGGGCAGCATCAACCTCGACACGGCGATCGAGGCGCGTGTAACGGCGACCGGCAGTGGCACTATCCTCGGCGGCATCCAGCGCCTGAGCCGTACCGCCCTGCACTATCGTCCCGCGATCGTACAGACGGCCGACCGCATCGCGAGTTACTTCGTGCTGGTGATACTGATGCTCGCAACGGCGGTCGCGGTTGCCTGGAGCATCATCGACCCAACCCGCGCATTCGTCGTTACGTTATCCGTGCTGGTCGTGACCTGCCCTTGCGCGCTGGCCCTCGCAACACCGGCCGCGTTTGCCGCCGTAAACAGCAAGATGGCTTCGCTGAAACTCCTTCTGAAGAACTCAAACTCGATCGAAGCCCTGGCACGCTGCACGCACGTCGTTTTCGACAAGACCGGTACGCTGACGCTCGGCAAACCGTCGATCACGCAGGCGAAGACGCTGCGGGACGATCTCGACGATTCGAAGGCCATGCAGATCGCCGCGGCGCTGGAGGCCAGTTCGTCACACCCGATTGCAAACGCATTCAAAGGCGCCGAGACGCCGTTCAGGGCGCTCAATGTCAGCGTCTTGCCGGGCGAGGGTATATTCGGGCTGATTGACGGTCGTTCCTGGACGCTGGGTCGTGACCCGGACGGCGATGGGACGGCGTCACGGCGAACAGAGGCAGCGATGCGCGTCGTGCTCAGCGACGACCGCGGGCCGGCGGCGGAGTTTGTGCTGCAGGATGCCGTTCGAGCCGATGCGGCGGAGACGTTGGCTGAGCTCAAATCAATGGGGCTTCGCTTGAGTCTCTTGAGCGGTGACGGCAGCGATGCTGTCGAGCACGTTGCCGATTCGCTGGGAATTGACACGTGGCAAGCGCGCCTGACGCCGGCCGACAAGCTCGATGCGATCCAGGCCTTGCAGCGCAGCGGCGCTCGCGTGCTGATGGTCGGCGACGGAATCAACGACGCACCGGTCATCGCCGGCGCCGACGTATCTATCGCGCCGGCCGCGGCGGCCGAGGTAACACAAACCCGGGCTGACATCGTGTTTCTCGGCGACGGCCTGTCGCCGGTTGCTTCTGCGCTGACCGCATCGAAACGCACACTTCGAATCGTCCGGCAGAACCTGGGCTGGGCGATTGCCTACAACATCGCGGCGGTGCCGCTGGCGGCGGCCGGCCTCGTGCCCACGTGGCTCGCAGCGATCGGCATGAGCTTGAGCTCGCTGGTTGTCGTCTTCAACGCCCTGAGACTGAGCCGATGAGTATTCTGTACATCCTGATCCCTATCGGCCTGGTGCTGCTCGCGGCCGCGGTCGGCATCTTCTTCTGGGCCGTGGGCAACGGCCAGTTCGATGATCTCGAGTCTCCGGCGATGAGTATTTTCGACAAAGACGAGAAGAAGGACTAGACAATGGCTGACTGGCTTGCCTTTGTCGTACCCGCCCTGGCGGCTGGCCTGTTCGGCAGCGCACACTGCCTCGGTATGTGCGGCGGATTGTCCGGCCTGTTCGCGATGCATCACGGCGCGAAGGCAACCGCCTCGCAGCCTGCCCTTGCAGTCTCCTACAACCTTGGCCGGCTCGCCAGCTACGCGGCGCTCGGTGCTTTGTCGGCGTATGCAGGCCAGGGACTAACGGACATTCTGCCGGGCCTCGCCGTGCCCATCCGGCTGATGGCGGGCCTGGTAATCGTCTTGATGGGTATACAGATAGCGTTCGGCTGGCAGCTGCTGGGGCCGGTCGAGAAAGCCGGCAGCTACCTGTGGCGCCTTGTATCCCCACTGACCAAACACGTCCTTCCCGCAACATCTCCGTTGAAAGCGACGGCGCTGGGCCTTTTGTGGGGACTCTTGCCCTGCGGACTGGTCTATTCGATGCTGCTGGTCGCAATGGCCGGCTCGAACCCGCTGCACGGCGCCACAGTCATGATCGCGTTCGGCGTGGGCACGATGCCTGCGATGCTGTTTACGGGATTGAGCGCCGCTTCATTGAGCAGACTGCTGGCGAACAGGCGCCGCGGGCTGGTCGCCGGTCTTCTGCTGGTCGCTATCGGCGTCGCGACAATGGCGCTGCCGGCCTACAAGGTTCTCGGACCGGCCGACGGCGGCCACGCGCATCATCATCACATGACCGCAAACGTCTCCGCAGACTAGTTTCTGCCTTGGTTTGCTACCGTCGCGTCTGGCAAAACGTCTGTATCTTCTGCGTCCGCCCGGAGGCTCATGTTCCCGCAGTCGTTCGCCAGGAAGTCCAGCATTGACTCGTACAGTTCGATCTGGTGATGGAAGAAGAGCGTATTCGAGAAGTGGTCCGCCCCTTCCAGCTCTACGTACTTGTAGTACTTGTTGTGTTTGTCGAGCTCCTTCATGTAGCGCTTCGCATGCACGACCTGCACTCGCTGGTCGAGGTCGCCATGGATAATCAGGATCGGGATGTTGACTTTGGCGACCTCGTCTATGGGATTAAGCGCCTCACGCCGATAGATCTCCTGCTGCCTCTTCGTGACGCTGTTGTCACGATACCGTCGGAGGTTGAAGTTGTGCTGTTGAATCATGTCGGCGACGGCCGCGCCGGCCATCGTGCACTGGTAGATCTGAGGCGTACGTGAGGCCGCAGCCAGCGCCGCATACCCGCCGTAGGACCAACCGAACATCGCGATGCGGTCGGGGTCGGCGAGACCGCGCTCGACGAGGTGCAAAGCCGAGTCATCTTTGTCGTCCTGCATCTTGTAGCCAGCTTCTCCGCCATTGATCCATGCGATCAGGTGAAAATTCAAGCCGTAGTTGAGCGAGCCGCGATACTGAGGCTGGACAACCATATAGCCGTTGTTGGCCAGCATTTGCGCCCACTCGCTGAACACCGGCGTTTCTCGTACCCAGGGCCCGCCGTGCGGCATGACGATGGTCGGGTACGGCGGCTTACCGTTCGGTAGTGTGACGTAGGCGCGCAATTTCAGCCCGTCGCGTGCTTCGAAAGTCACGTACTCGAGGTCGGCCAACTTCTCACTCTCCAGGAGCGGCTGGCGACTTCCGACCGGAGTGATTTTTCCGTTCTTCAGCAGGTAGTAGGTGCCGGGATCCCGTGGTCCGGAGTTGTAGATAGTCATCGTACCGCCGTCACGCGAACGGCTATTGATGTTCACGTAGTGCGAGTGCGGGATAAACTGTTCGAGCTGCGCATAGGTTGCGCCCTCGATCTCATCAAAATACTCGGTGTGCTGTTTGTCCGTAAAATAGTTGATGCCGACGACGGTGTCCGGGTTTTGCCAATCGTTGCTATGGTACCGCGCACTCAAGACGTCGACGTCGGAGCGTCGATAGATCAACTCGTCAAATTTCTTCGTGTTGATGTTGAATGACCAGAAGCCCAGTTTGTCGTGGCCATTCTGGGCCGACACGAGGACATGATTCGTGCTTGTCGGGTCTATGGATTCGATGAAGAAGTCCTCGACTTCCGACTCATGTACGCGATAGATCTCTTCCCATCCGGACGCGCCAGAACGCCGGACATACCAGATGAAATCGCCTTTCGCAGCGTCGAAGCCTCGTGCCCCCCAGGGCTCGCCATTGCCATTGAACTCAATATTGCCGAGCGCCAACTTGCCGCGAATCAGTAGCTGCTTCGTGCCCTTCTTCAGGTCGAACAGCCAGTAGGACTGAGGACGAAACGTCTCGCCGATCTTGGAACCGGGGCCGTCATCGCCGCCCTCCTGGAACGAGATAATGACCTTGTTGGGCTTGCCGGGTGCGATATTGACGATTGAGGCGTTGGTCTCTTCGAACTCACGGAGCCTCTGCGTGCGGACGTTCACCGACGCGATCTTGTTCTGGTAGACACCCTCGTTCTGGCCTTCGACGATATCGCGGACCTTCTGGCGCAGCGTGAAGATGATGTCCTCGTCGCTGGCCCAGTAGAAATTCGTGATCTCCATCGGGTCAGCGTTTAAGCGAAAGGGCTCCTTCGTCAGATCGTCCGCCTCGTAGACTTCGATGATCGGGTTGCCGTCCTTCGACGGGATCTTCATCAGGCCGAGGTACTTACCGTCAGGCGACACCTGCGCCTGGTCGATCACGGCACGAAGCGCCCAATACTCGAGCGGATACGGCTCGTTGTCGATTTCAGCCTGGGCCGCCGGCGGCAGCATCAGGGCAAGACTCAGGACCAGTCCCGGGAATCGCGTCATCTTCCCCATGATCGTTTGCCTCCTTTTTGTCGGACCGAGACGCCAGCGCGCCCACAAGTCTCCCGATAATAGCAAAACTGTTTCTCGTGATACGACCTGGTGGCGGATGGCGCGGTATAGCAATGCAACGCGTCGACCGCCCGAAAAAAAGCCCTGCAGACAAAAGCCTGCAGGGCTCTTAGCGGTGACGGCCGACTAGTAGTTACTGGTTGGCCGCGGCTGTGTAGCCTCCCAGCTGGCAGTCGTTGCTCAGAAACTCAAGCATTGCCGAGTACTTTATGTGCTTGTGGTCGTAGGACCATGTGTTGAAGAAGTGATCGGCACCCTCCAGCTCGATGTACTTGTAGTTCTTGTTGGCCTTGTCCAGAGCCTCGAGGTAGATTTTCGCCTGTTCCGGCGGCGTACGCTGATCGACGTCGCCATGAATGATCAGCATCGGAACGTTGACCTTGGACGCCTCCTTAACCGGTCGGACTGCGTTGTCCCAGGTCTTGATGAACTGATCCGCCTCCCAGCCGTCGGCGAAGTTGTTACGCAGGTAGTTCATCTGCACGACCGGGTCGGAAACCACGGCTGACGCAATTACACACTGGTAAATCTGCGGTGTACGCGACGCCGCCACGAGGGCCGCGTAGCCGCCGTAGGAGCCGCCGTACATCGCCATGCGATCAGGGTCGGCCAAGCCGCGTTCTACGAGATACAGCGCGCCGTCATCCTTGTCATCCTGCATCGAGTAGCCGATCTGTCCATCGCCCTCGAATGCCGAGTGATAGAAATTGAGACCGTAATTCAGCGATCCCCGATACTGCGGCTGCAACACCAGGTAGCCGTTGTTCGCGAACATCTGGGCCCACGGCTGATACGACGGAACCTCCGAAACAAACGGACCGCCGTGCGGCATGACGACGAGGGGGTGCGGGCCCTCACCGTTCGGTATCGTCAGGTAGGCGGGTATCTGACCTCCGTCGCGGCTCGGGTAAACGATGTATTCAATGTCTGCGAGCTTCTCGGCTTCGAGCAGCGGTTGTTGACTGCCGACAGTTTCGATCCTGCCTTCGCGCAGCAGGTAGTAGGTGCCCGGATCACGAGGACCGACATTCAGGATCGTCATCGACGCACCGTCTTTGGAACGGCTGGTGATAGAGACGTTGTAAGCGTTGGGAATGATCTTTTCGAGCTGCGCGTAAGTCGCACCCTCGATCTCGTCGAAGTATTCCCAGTGCACCTTATCCTTGGCATATGAAATACCGACGATCTGATCGGGGTGTTTCCAGGTGTTGCTGTGGTTTCGCGTCGTCCACAGATCTACGTCTGAGCGACGATAAATAAGCTCCTCGAACTTCTTCGTCGTCGTATTCATCGACCAGAGCCCTTCCTTGTCATCGCCGTTGTGTGCAACAACCAGGACGTTGCCAGGCTTGGCATCGTCTTTGCCGACGACGATGAACGTCTGCGGATCGTCCTCGTCCTGGCGATAGAGCTCATCCCAGCCCTTGCCGCCTTCCGGACGGTAATAGGTGATGGAGTCGCCGGTCTGGCGCTGGAAACCGCGTGCGAGCCAGGGGTTCCCGTCACCGTCGAAGTCGATGTTGCCCAGCGCGAGCTTGCCGCGAATCAGCAGCTGCTTCGTGCCCCGGTCGAGATCGAACAACCAGTACGAACGCGGGCGGAACGTTTCACCCACTTTCAGCTGCCCGTCTTCGTCCACGCCTTCCTGCATCGAGATAATGACCTTGTTGGGCTCGTTGACCAGCAGGTTCTCGACGTTAGGGTTGGCCACGTCGAACTTCTTGATCTCTTTCTTCTTGACGTCAACCATCGCGATGCGTGATTCGAAAACGCCCTGGTTGTACCCCTCGATTACGTCTCGGACCTGCTGGCGCGCGACGAACAGTATTTTCGTATTGCTGACCCAGTAGAACGCCTGGATCTGCATCGGATCGGCGTTCATTCTGAACGGCTCTTTGCTCAAATCGCTGGCGTCGTACACCTCGATGATCGGATCGGCCTTCTTGTTCGGGACCTTTTTCAGCGCCAGGTACTTGCCGTCCGGCGAGATGTCCACGTTACTGATTACGGCGTCCAGCGCCCAGTACTCAAGCGGATACGGCTCGTTTGCAAGCTCTACCTTACTGCCTGCATTTGCCGTCGAGAATGTGGCAACACATAAGGTCGCCAAGAGCATCAATCTCTTTTTCATAGTTCCATCCTGGGGTGTTGCTTAACAGAGTTGGCCAGATGGGCCGTTAGACTAAGTCTAAGGAATTTTGGTTCAAACAAAAAGGCCCCACGGAGCGAACTCCGTGGGGCCAGGTCTTGCTTAGCTGTGATCGGACTGGCCGATCACTCGCCACCACCAAAGCTGGTTGAGACGTTCAGGAAGTAAGTCCTTCCGTTCAGGTCGTAACCGTAGCCAATCGGCGTGTTGTTGACGGCCTGGATTTCAGTGCCATCGACGAACGGAGGGTTCTCGTCAAAGACGTTGCGAATACCACCGCCAATCGTCCAGCGATCACCGAAGTAGTACGCCGAGATGTTGTGCAGGAAGTAGTTCTCGATGAAGCCGATGTCACGGCAGAGAACGTCATCCGGCGGACCGGCGCAAGCATCTGAACCGCCCGTGACTGCCTCGTCAAACGGATCGATACCCTCGATGTCCTGCTCTACAGAACCCTGGTAACGAGTCTCCCAGGAGACGCGGTAATCGTCGTAGTCGAAGCGCATGTTGATGCGGCCGCGCCACGTAGCGAAGCCGGGCTCACCCTGGAAGGCGTCGACATCATCCGGAGATCCAGCAGCGCCAGCGAACAGCGTGGAACGCTCCAGCAGGCGGTTGGCACGAACGTCCAGTGCGAAGTCGATCGGACGCTCCGCAATCGTGAACGTGTCGCCGAAGGACAGGTTGACGTCTACGCCACGTGCCTTCTCCTGGTCACGGTTCAGGAAGCCCTGATCGATGAACGTCATGAACGGCTGCGTCGGATCCGACAGGTCACGCGTAATGCGCGAGCAGAACGGGCTGGTGCCGGACGTATTGTTATAGCAGTCGTTAACGATAAACGCGTTAGACGGCTCGATGATCGTGTTAATAACCTTGATCTCGTAGTAGGTCGCGCTGACGGACAGGTCGAACGCGTTGACGTTCGGCAGGTCCCAGGCGAAACCGGCAGACCAAGACTCAGACTCTTCCGCGTCGAGCGTCAGTGAACCACCTTCAGCCGACTCAACAGAATAGCTGTTAAAGCCATTGTTGTTGGCAAGCGTCGGATCAACACCGTTGGCGACACAGTTCTGAAGCACAATTGCGTCTCGATCGTCTGCAGCAGCATCGTAGCCACCGGTCAGATCGTTGATCGCTGCGTCCGGAATGAAGCAGGGGTCAAACGTCGTAACGAAGCCCGTCTGGTTCAGCAGGAAGAGCTCACGCAGGTTCGGCGCGCGGTAAGACGTGCCGGAGGTTGCACGAATCAGCAGGTAGTCGACCGGACGCCAGCCCAGCTTGAAGGACTCGGTCCAGTTGCCACCGTAATACTCGTCGTCGGTGTAGCGAGCCGACATGTTCAGGCTCAGCTCTTCAGCCGCCTGGACGCCAGCCAGCAGCGGCAGCTCGACCTCGGCAAAGAGTTCGTTCGTCCACTTCTCGCCGACGGCGCCGCCGTCAGAGAAGAAGCCGAAGAACAGTCCGTCGCGAGCAACCTCGTCAGGAATAGACTTGATCTCGTCGTTGCGAACTTCGACGCCGATGCCGAAGGCAACAGCACCGCCCGGCAGCTCGGCGACGTCACCGGTAGCGTAAGCAGAGAAGATCGTCTGCTCGTACTCGGTGTCGAAATCGCGATTGTCGAACAGGTAGTTACGCTCGGCAGCCGTCGCGAAATCACCCGTTACGACGCCGACCGGGTACAGCTCCGGTGCGAACATGTTGACCGGTACGCAACCGGGCGCTACGTCAGATGCGAGATCCGACGCCGCAATGTCGCTGTTGAAGCCTACGATGCTCGGGTCAGAGATCTCGCAAGGCGTATTCGTGTCTGAGTAGTAACCCAGAGCCAGGTCGAGACGGTCTACGCGGATACCTTCACGGAACGAGTTGCTGTCCGACAGGGTGTGCGTGTAGTACATGTCGAACGACCAGTTCTCGAAGCTGCCGAAGTCGATGAACGGAAGGTCGCCGCGGATACCACCGACGATGCGTGTCTGCTCACCTTCGACGTCCGTGAAGTTACGGTCGCCGGCGACGGATACGATCGGGCGGGTACGGGCAGCGCCGATCGAACCGATCGTCTGGTCACAGGAACCACCGGCACTCGGATCACATCCGAAGGCGTTCAAGACCTGGTTGACGAAGTTCGGGTTGTTGTACAGCGCGTCGGCCGCGTCACCACAGTCAACACCATTCGGGTTGGCCGGGTTACACAGGTTGAACGGGTTGTTAGCCGGTACAAACGGGAACAACTGACCTTCTGACGAGTTCGAGAAGAAGTCGACAGAGGAGTACAGGATTTCGAAGTACGGCGTGAGGTTCATTTCACCTTCGAAGGTATACTCACCAAAGGCCATGAAGCTCGTCGTTTCGTTTTCCGGGAACAGGTCAGAGTTCTGCTGGCTGTCCTTGCCGTTCAGATCGTAGTCACGGAACGTCAGGTCGGTACGACCGTCGCCGTCACCGTCTACGCCGAAGCCGAAGATCGACGACTCGGAGAAGTTCGGCCAGCCACCATTGGTGAAGCCCGGCGTGTGGTAGATCGAGCCAACGTCAGGCACGCTGACGCGACCGGCGAGCAGGCCGAGTCGGCACTCATCCCAGTCCATGCCGTAGACCTGCGAGTAGAACACATCGGCGGTGCGGATGTTGCCGTTCTCGTCGATCTCGGCGTTCTTGTTGCAGCCCTCGGTCCAGGGACGGTCAGCCAGGCGGACGCGCTCGCTTTCGGTGTACTCGACACCAATACCGACGAAGCCGCGGTCGAAGTTCCTGCCCCAGGACGCGCTCAGCGTATGGTCAACGCCATTGCTGTACTCGGGTACGCGCGAGAAGATCTCTGCCTCGAAGCCGTCGAAATCCTTGCGCAGGATCACGTTGGCAACACCGGCGATGGCGTCTGAACCGTAAACGGAAGAAGCGCCGTCGAGCAGCAGGTCATACTGCTGTACGAGAGAAGCCGGGACCTGGTTCAGGTTGGCTGCTACCGGAGCGCCTTCCACACCCGCGGGCGCCATGCGACGACCGTTGATCAGAACCAGCGTACGCGCCGCGCCGAGACCGCGAAGGTCAATCGTCGTGGCACCCGGGCCGTTGTCGAGCACGAAGCCCTGGAATGTCAGGTCGATCTGCTGACCGCCTGCTGCTGATGACTCCTGCAGAATGTCGGCCGCGTCAATCAGACCGACTTCGCGAGAGATCTGTCCCGTGATGATCTGCAGCGGTGAAATGCTGGAGTAAGTGTCGCGCTTCAGGCGAGAACCGGTGACGACGATTTCCTCAGTGGCGTCTTCTTCGTCAGCGGCATCGTCTGCATCGGCGTCGTCTTGTGCAAAGACAGCCGGTGAGAGCGCAAGGGTCGCAGAAACAAATAAGCCGCCGAGTAGCTTGAGCCACGGCGACGCTTCTGGTCTATCCGTCATGGTTGTTCCCCATATGCCATTTATCTTCTGGACAGTCGCGAATTTAAGTTGACGTAACGCGCGGCAGCCCGCCTTTTCCGAATATCACCAGACACCGTCAAGGCACAAACGCTGTGTTTTTATTGGACGCGTTCGTACCGAGCTTTATGGAGTTCCGGTGGGTTCTGTTGTCACAGCACCACAATTCAGGTGGTCGATACTAGCAACGGACCGTTGAACTGTCTACGCCTTTGTTGTCATATGTTGCGAACTTGCAACATTAGATGGTTTCAGGCCGTATCTATCTGACGATGCGGCTTTTTTCAGGCAAAAACGCTGGAAAAGAGGCGTATCGACGCGACGATCAGAAAGCCCGCAAACAGGCGATTCAGCACTTTTTCCGAAAAAGCATGGGCCAGCCGGGCTCCGATTGGCGCGGAAACCACAGTCATTGGCGCGATCGCGGCAAAGCCCAAGAGGCTGACGAATCCAAGGGAACCGGTGGGCAGCCGCGGGTCGTTCCAGCCGGCGACGATCATTCCGAGTGTACCGGGAATCGCGATCGCAAAACCGAACAGTGCTGCCGTCCCTATCGCCCTGTGTATTGGCTGGTTGAAGAGGCGCAGCACCATGACCGACAGCACGCCGCCGCCGATGCCCATCATTGTCGAAACGGCGCCGATCCCGGTTGGCAGAATCGCAACGAGCGGCGTGCGCGGGATGTCTTCAGTCACCTGGGTCTGGCCGAATTGAAACAGTGTCTTCATAGCGACGAATGCGGCCGTCGTCGCGAAGATAATGGCGAGAACGTCGGAGTCGACACGCGACGCCAGGAAAGCGCCGAGCAGCGCCCCGATCACGACGAACGCGGCCCAGCGACGGACGATTCCGAAATCCACGGCGTCGTGGCGATAGTGTGCGCGCGCCGACGATATTGACGTTGGAATGATCGTCGCGAGTGATGTCGATACGGCGATGTGCATGCGGATCGTCGGATCCACGCCGAGCGTCGCCAGCGCAAATTCGAGTACGGGCACGATAACGATACCCCCGCCGATTCCGAACAGGCCTGCCATGATGCCGGCAACGATGCCGGTTGCCGCCATGGCGGCGGCGAGGACGAGCCAGGTCTCGGCTGCGCCCACGATCAGCTCGCCAGGATTTTGTAGTGCCTGCGGAGGTGTTCTTCGATGAACGTGCCGATGAAGTAGTAGCCGTGGTCGTAGCCTGCATGGATCCGCAGGTCGATAGGGACGCCGCGTTCGCGGCAGGCCGCCTGCAGCAGCTCCGGCTTCAGCTGTTCTTCAAGGTAAGGATCGTCCGCACCCTGGTCGACCAGAATCGTCGGGTACGCCTCGGGGTCTTCTACGTCTCGAACGACTTCGCAGGCATCAAACTCCCGCCACGCATTCTTGTCATCACCGAGATAATGACTCAGGGCCTTGCTACCCCACGGCGAGTGCAGCGTCGTACAGATGGGTGCGAACACCGACAGTGACCGGAACATACCGGGGTTGCGCAGGCCGATGACCAACGCGCCGTGGCCGCCCATCGAGTGACCACAGAGCGCGTGACGAGATGCGTCGCCCGGGAACTGGCCAAAGACCGCGGCGGGCAGCTCTCGCGTGATGTAGTCGTACATATGATAGTGCGCGGACCACGGTGCCTGGGTCGCATTCAGGTAGAAACCCGCGGCCAGCCCGAAGTCGTAGTCACCGTCGGGATCATCCGGCACGGTGTCACCGCGCGGACTCGTGTCGGGAGACACGAGCATCAGGCCAAGTTCCGACGCGACGCGCTGCGCGCCGCTCTTGACCATGAAATTCTCTTCGGTACACGTGAGGCCTGACAGGAAGGTCAGCACCGGGACGGGCCCCTGCTCCGCCTGCGGGGGAACGAAGACCGAAAAACGCATGTCGCAATCGTTGGCATCGGAACGATGTTGGTAGAAGCCGATGCGTCCGCCGAAGCAGCTCGTCTCAGAAACGGTCTCGATAGTCATGCGCTCAGCCTTTCGCGTCTTACTGAAGTTCTAACTGGCACGCGCCAGTCGAGTTTTCGAAGTACGAGCGTAGCGTTACCGATGGACACTCTAATCAAGTTTCTGCAACACCAACGTCGCATTAGTGCCACCAAAGCCGAAGCTGTTCGACATCGCGGTCCGGAGCCCGGCGTTATCGATGCGCTCGGTCACCAATGGCGTACCTTCGACGACCGGATCGGGATCGAAGACATTGATCGACGGTGCGATGAAATCGTTCTCCATCATCAGCAGGCAGAAGATGGCTTCCTGTGCGCCGGTCGCGCCCAATGAATGTCCGACCATCGACTTGGTCGAACCATAGTGCGGCATGGCGTCTCCGAAGACCTGCTTGATGCCCTCGACCTCCTTGACGTCGCCGACGGGCGTGCTGGTGCCGTGCGTGTTGATGTAATCGATCGGTCCATCGACGGTGGCCTTCGCCAGCTCCATGCAACGCACGGCCCCCTCACCGGAGGGTGCGACCATATCGAAGCCATCGGACGTGGCGCCGTAACCGACGATCTCTGCGTAGATCTTCGCGCCGCGCGCCCGGGCGTGTTCCATTTCCTCGACAACGAGCATGCCGGCGCCGGCCGCGCTGACGAAGCCATCGCGATTAACGTCGTAGGGTCGCGAAGCCAGCGTCGGCTCGTCGTTGTACTTCGTGGACAGTGCACCCATCGCGTCGAACATGCTGGACAGGTTCCAGTGCTCTTCTTCGCCGCCGCCGGCGAACACGATGTCCTGTTTGCCGAGCTGGATCTGTTCGGCGGCCGCGCCTATGCAGTGTGCACTGGTCGCGCAGGCCGACGTGATCGAGTAGTTGACGCCCTTGATCTTGAACGGCGTTGCGAGGCAGGCCGACACGGAACTGCTCATCGAGCGCGGCACCATGTAGGGACCAATCCTGCGCACACCGCGCGAACGAAGCGTATCCGAGCTCGTGATGATGTTCTCGCTCGACGCGCCGCCGGACGATGCGATCAGGCCGCTACGTGGATTCGATACGTCACTCTCCTCGAGACCCGCGTCTTCGATCGATTTCTGCATCGCGATGTAGGCGTAGGCAGCGGCGTCGCCCATGAAACGAAGCACCTTGCGATCAATGTGCTCCTTGATATCGATGTCGACGCTGCCGGAGACGAGGCTTCGAAGGCCCATTTCCTTAAACGACTCATTGGCAACAATGCCCGAGCGGCCGTTCTTCAACGAGTCCGTGATGTCTTCTTTCGTGTTTCCGATACAGCTGATGGCACCGATGCCGGTGATAACTACGCGACGCATGAAATCTTCCTAGAAGTCGTCAGTGGAGCTGAACAGGCCGACTCTAAGGTCCTCGGCCGTGTAAATCTCGCGGCCATCGACGGACATGGATCCGTCCGCGATCGCCAGCACGAGCTTGCGGGATATTACTCGTTTGATGTCGAGCTGGTAAGTCACGAGCTTGGCCTTTTTCAGCACCTGGCCGAAGAACTTAACCTTGCCGACACCGAGCGCGCGCCCGCGTCCCGGATGACCCGACCACACCATGTGGAAACCGACCAGCTGCCACAGCGCGTCTAGGCCGAGGCAACCCGGCATCACCGGGTCGCTCTCGAAATGGCAGTCGAAAAACCAGAGGTCGGGTTTAACGTCGAGCTCGGCCTTGATCTCGCCCTTGCCGTACTTGCCGCCGTCGCTCGTGATCAGCGGGATACGATCCATC
>JAAUYD010171033.1_pt1 | contig 19980 bp, 17 predicted proteins | sample 7278101 | NCBI WGS metagenome assembly JAAUYD01 (sample SAMN14350128, study PRJNA611818) | marine sediment metagenome | isolation source: surface marine sediment (0.6m) | place: French Polynesia: Moorea | collected 2018-08
AACCGAATTGCTCCAAGTCCGATCTCGGCTGGCTGATCGCCGGCGACCGACAAGCACATGTTGGATAAGCACGATCCAAAAATGAACTTTTTTCGGCAGCCGGTGTCTATCGATTCAAACCAACGCACAGGAGGCCCACAATGAAAACAAGAAACGGGTTGATAGCAACGGCAGCGGCGGTCGTCATCATGTGTCTGGTAAATTCATCCGCTTGGGCAGGCTCCAAACAACAGCACCGCTGGGAAGGAGTGGCCATCGGTGTCGGTGCGGCTATCGCCGTCGGCACGCTGATTCATCACCGTGATTCGTATCATCAACCACCTGTCCCGGTTCGTTATGCCCACGGTTATCGCGGCCACCATCGGCATGGTTTTCGCCATCACGGATATAAGTATCCCCGATATCGGGGACATGAACGACACTTCAAATATCATCATCGAGGATATGGCCATTATCGATGGCACCTTGGCTGGGGGCATCATGGGTATGGACACGGTTATAAAAAACACGACAGGCACTGGAAATCTAATAGATATTATCATGCTCCCCGTCACGGCAGGCACGGAGAGCGGTCTAAATATTACCGAAAGCAGCGAATATATTGACTTTAACTTTTTATCGGAAGATGCGTGTCGATATCATCGAACGGATGAGCGTGAATCGATCTGAACGGGCTGCCCTGACATCGGGGCGACCCGATGCTATGTCTTTTTTCTTTAGACATTCAATCTAGCCTGGATTATAGTGCCAGTCTGTTCGGCGGAGAGTGGATGGAAGCTACCTGCCAAATCTGGCGGATGATACGATACTGAGCACTGTGTCGCGGCAATGCCGTCGACCAAATAGCTTCGCTGTTTGATCCACTATCGTATACGTGGTTATTCGGCATGTATCCGGCTTAAGGCCAAAGAGATGGAGGAGATTGAAACCATGAAAAAGTTGATGCTGATGGCATTGATCGGAATGGTTGCTCTAAGTGGCTGCGCTGCACCTCAGACAAACAAGGGCAAGGGCGCCGCCTATGGTGCGGCAGGTGGAGCGGTCGCGGGCGCCGTCCTCGGGCAGGCCATCGGTCGCAACACCGAGGGCACCCTGATCGGTGCGGCTGCCGGCGCCGCCGTGGGTGCTGCCGCGGGCGCCGGTGTGGGCCATATGATGGATAAACAGGAGGCCGAAATGCGCCAGGCCTTAGCCGCTTCAGAAGAGGCGGCCGTGCGCCGCGAAGGGGAACTGCTGGCCATTACCCTCAAAGGTGATGTCAGCTTCGATCTGGATTCGGCCACCGTGCGCCCCGGCTTGTACAACGAGTTGGATCGCATTGCCCAGATCATGATAAAATATCCAGAAACGGCCATCTTGGTGGAAGGACACACGGACAGTACCGGATCTGAAACCTACAATCAGCAATTGTCCGAAAGACGGGCCAACAGTGTCATGAATTTGCTGGTGGAGCGGGGGGTACCGTCCGGCCGTATCAGTATTCTCGGATATGGCGAAAGTCGTCCAGTGGCCACCAATGCCACACCGGAAGGCCGTCAGTTGAATCGCCGGGTGGAGATTCGCATCAATCCCACTGGCCAGGGATAAAACAGGCACCACCTCATTCCTTCCCACACCACTGTCGGGCCAACAGCCAATGCGAGAGCATGTTTGCAACTCTCGCTGAATCCTGACAGTGAAGACACGCTAATCCTGCCCACTAAATGAAAACGGGCGGCCATCGGCCGCCCGTTGATTTGGTCATAGATGGAACACCGCGAGGTTACCCGTGGATGAATGCGCCCGCTAGCGGTATCGTGTCGCCATGGTTACAAAAACTGCAGAATCCAATTGACCAGGTTGTCAAATAGATTTAATATCCGGCACTTTATCAATTTCGAATTGAATTGAACATGATTTGCATGCATGCCACGGTGCATTGATTCCCCAAAGATGGACCATGGTGGGACAAAACCCTGAAACCAAATGAACCTTTTTATCTGACCGGTGTCTAAAACCATACAAAACCGAATTGTACACGACGACGAGTTGGTCCTGAGGTTGCAGCGTGGTGACGAATGGGCCTTCCAACTGTTGGTTCGCCGGTTCAGGAAAAAGATCTTCTCGATTGCCTTCGGTATCACCCTTGATGCTGAAGAGAGCAAAGATATTGTTCAGGAGGTGTTGTTGCAGGTCTATCGCAGCATTGGCAATTTCAGGGCCGATGCGTCCCTGGCCACCTGGCTGCACCGGATCACAGTCAACCGCTGCCTGAACTGGAAACGGCGATGGGCGCGCCGATTTAAATGGATGCACGTCTCCACCGATAGTTCCGTTGACCAGCCGGCCGTCGAACCTGAGAGTGATCAGCCCTCACCGGAATCCCGGCTTGCCGATGCCCAGACCCGTGAGCAGATTGAGAACGCATTGAAGCTGCTTCCGGAGCAGGCAAGAGTGGTTTTCATTCTCAGAGAATTGGAAGGGCTATCCTACGAGGAGATCGCCGATGCCACCAACACAAAGCTGGGAACAGTCCGGTCGCGGCTGTTTCATGCGCGCAAGCGGCTCAAGGAGATCCTGCAACCGCTCGTGAAGGAGGACAAATGAACCAAGCCCAATCAACCGGCTGCAATGAGAATCTGCTCTGCCGTTACATGGACGATGATCTGCTGCCTGCTGAACGAGCCCAAGTCAAAAAACACCTCAATGGATGCCCTCAATGCCGCCAGCAGGTGGCAGCCATGCATCGTTTTTCGAAGCATCTTTGCGATCGGGTTCGACAGGCTGCAGATGAGGTGGACTTCACCGCTTTGGAAAAATCGGTGCTCAACAAAGCGCTGCGCCAGCGCCAACCCCGAGGTGGATGGTCGACCTTTTTCGCATCCCTCAAATACACCATCCCGGCTACGGTAACTGCCGGTCTGCTGTTCTTTTTTGGCTATTCTCATTACATGTCCGAACCAGTGACAGCACCCAGTGCAATCATTAATTCTTTTACAGGATCGATGTCATCTGTTATGATTTTCGAAACTCCCGATACGCGACAAACAATCCTCTGGTACAACGAAGATTCGATTGTAGAAAGTGAAAATGATGCGGTTTAAATGGCGCGTTCTGCTGGTTATTCTGGTGTTGACATCTTGCTGGATGCTAGCGGCCACGGAGGTGGTGGCCAAAGATCGCTGCCGAATCCGGGTGGATACCATTCTGGCATCACGCAACGGGTCCGGTGTCGACGCACAGTTGAAGCGCCATATCGGAGAGTTGCAGTCCATGTTCAGCTACACCTCCTATCGCCTGTTGGGCAGTGAAAGTCTCAATCTGAGGGCCGGGCAATCCGGTACGGTGTCCTTGCCCGGGAGTCGACGATTGAAGATCACCCCCCAAAAAATCCGTGGCAGTCGGGCCGATATCGCCCTTACGATGATGAAAAAAAAACGCACGGTTTTTCAAACGCAGATACAGCTCATCAACCACGGCAGTCTCTTTGTCGGTGGCCCTGCCTATAAAGACGGCAATCTGATTTTCAAAATATCCGGCTCCTACTAGAAACGTTTCTCACCAACTCGTTTGTCTAACCAATGACGACCGATAGCGCAGCGTTGAGGTCTTTATTGCGTGCAGTGGCAGGCTTTTGCGATAACCTATTACAGGGGTGAACTTTTTTGCGACTGCGGTGTCTAATGGGGTAACGACAACGCAAAAGGAGAATCACCATGAAATCCAACAAGCTGCTTTTCAGTTTAGTCGTGGCCGCCATCGCAATCGTTATGACGTCATCATCGGTACTGGCGGGGAGCAAGCAGCGGCATCGCTGGGAAGGTGTCGCCATCGGTGTCGGCGCCGCCATCCTGGGGCACGCCATTTACCAGGCCCACAGGGCGGAAAGGCAGCCGCAGGTCGTCTACGTGGAGCCGGAACCGTACCATCATTACCGGCACCGCCATCCGCCCAGACAGCCCCGTGGACATTGGGAGTGGCAAAAAATGTGGGTGCCGCCCACTTATGAGAAGGTGTGGAACCCGGGCCACTACAATCGCAAAGGGCGCTGGGTGCCCGGACATTGGATCGAAGTTCAGACGTCGGCGGGACACTGGACCAAGGAGCGGGTGTGGGTCGCCGGGAACTACCACCATGACGATTAAAGAAGATCAGGAGGATCAACATTCAAAGAAATGGCGGGATAGGAAAGCACCGGCCGCAATCCCTTTACAGTTTCCGGAGGGGATTGCGGTCTGCGCAAAAAATGCCACAATGTGGTAAAAAATTCTTCTCACTATAGCTTTGACAGCTGCCATGAGAATTACTAATCTAATAATAACAGCTACTAACAAAGCATGCCGCGCTGGCACCAGTGCTGCATAAAGCAAATTGACAGTCATAAACCATGCATACCATTTACTCCCCTGGTTGGAGGCCGATAACGGGAAGAGCCGATAGGAGGACACCATGGCGCTGTTTGAGATTAAAAAACAGAGCGGAAATATGGAAGTGGCGGCCAAAATCACAGACAGCATCGTCCAAGGGTACGGGTGCCGGGTAAAGTATAATAAAGCCACCGGTCAGGTCGATTTGATTGGTGATGACTATTGCAAAGATGTGGTTGTCGAGGTGGTAAACGATATGCGAGAGGAATAATCAAGGCTCGGACGCATATCCATCCTTGCTTGGCTGTAGATTGATCGCACTCACCAAGATATGATCGGACCGCACAGCTATCGCGGCACGATCTCCTTCCACCATTCCCCTAAATTTGAAAATTGCAATAATTGAGTCGGGCTGCTATTTTGCGTTCCGATATCAGCGGCCATTTCGATTTTGCATGCCCTCATTTTTCGATGATCTTACCGGAACCTAATCTATGGGTATTACACTATTTTTCAGCAATCAGCTGATGCCGCTGGCCGAGAGACTGCTTGACGATCTGAACACCGTCGGCAGCCAGGGCAGTGCATTGGATCCTGAAGTGGTGATCGTGCCCAACATGAACCTTTCCAAGTGGATCAAGCTGACACTGGCCCGTCAATCCGGAATTATCATGAATGTTCGTTTCGAATACCTGGAACGTGGGCTGTGGCAGATGATTCGATCCCTGGCCGAACAAACGGACGCCGAGCTTGAACTGCTTGACCGGGAACTGTTGAAGACGATCCTGTTTTTCATTCTCATGGCTCCGGATCTGGACAGGCCGGCTTTATTGCCCCTCAGCCGGTACTTGAACCGTTTCCCCGGTGAAGCGGACGACGATATCGAGATTCGGTGCTGGCAGCTTGCCGAGGAGTTGACCCGGCTGTTTCAAGAATACGAGTACCATCGGTCGGAGATGATCCAGCGCTGGATGAAGGGCGAACCCGTGGACGATGTGATGGAGCGCTGCCAGAGATGGATCTACCGGGAAATGATGCTGCTCAAAGACCAGCTGGGCCGATCTCGCGGTCGGCCGCTGGTTTCCATGGCTGAGTGCGCCCGCGACACCCTCGACAGGGTGGGTCCGGAAACGAAAAACGGTCCACGTGTCAAACGGCGGATTCATTTTTTCGGTCTTTCACAAATATCGCCGTTTCATCTGCAACTGCTCTCCCGCTTAAAATCTTGTTTCGATATCCGCATTTACAGCCTCAATCCGTCCCGTGAATATTGGGAAGACATCAAAACACCTGCCGAGAAGCGATGGATTCGTCGTAAGGGCGCTGACGGACTTGCACTCAGCCCTGAAGAACTGCTTGCCGGCGATCTGTTCACCCCTGCGGACCATGCACTGCTCTCGGCTTGGGGCAAGCCCGGCAGGGAAAGTGTGCGCCTGCTATGCCAACTGACTGACTATGACTTCGAGGCCGGGTTTTCAACCATGCCGGCGCCGGATACTGTTCTAAAGACCGTCAGTCACCGCCTGCTGACCCTCGCTTCAGCTGAAGAGAAGCCGATATCGCGGGCTCAGGACACCTCGCTGCAGGTGATGGCCTGCCCGGGAATCCGCCGTGAGGTTGAAACCGTTTACAACAGCATTCTTTTCAATCTTGAAATCGATCCGCAACTGTGCATGACCGACATCGCCGTAATGGTCTCGGACATGGCGCGATACAAGCCTGTGGTGGATTCCGTGTTCAACCGCCAGCCGACGCGAATTGCCTACAATCTGGTCGATTCGAATGCACGCACGGAAAGCGTGTTCGCCCAGGCTGTGCAGGCCGTGTTGGCATTGTCTCGGAGCAACTTCAGCAGAAAGCAGGTGTTCGATCTGTTGCGCAACCCCTGTGTCATGAAACGGTGGGCCTATGGGCCGGATGAACTGTCCATATGGGTCGGCTGGGCCGACGCGCTGGGTATCTTTCACGATTTCGAGAACACCGCGACCCGCGAACCAACGGGCCCGTCGGCGGGTTGTTTTTCCTGGCGCCAGGGTCTGGAACGGGTGCGGATGTCGCGCATCATGACCGCACCGGTATCTTTTGAAGGTGCACCACAACTCCATTTCAAGGGTATCGTGCCATTTGCTGACATGCATACCGGAGACGCCCGACTGGTGGAAAAGTTCTGCAATCTGGTGGAGTCGCTGCATGACGCCATGGGGAGGCTGACCATCTCCTCGGCATCGGCACAGGATTGGCGGCGTGCATTCTTCGGTGTGCTCGATCAGTTCGTCGAAATTGATGCCGACATGCGCGGGGAGGAGAGCGTGTATCAATCCCTGGTGACTGGATTCGAGCATTTAGAGCACTACGATGCGCTTGCACGGATTCGGCCAGGGAGACCGTTGACCCCCGACGCCATGAGGGCTTTTGTGCATGGCCATCTGGATGGGATCACCGGCGGACAGGGGGACTACTTAACCGGTGGGGTAACCGTATCGGCCTTGATGCCTATGCGTCCCATTCCGTTTAAAATCGTTTACGTACTGGGTCTTGAGGAGGGGCGCTTCCCCGGGCGTGCGCCCGAAAGCCAGCTGGATCTGAGAAACAGAAAACGCCGAATCGGTGACATTAGCCTGGCCGAACGCAATCGCTATCTGTTTCTTGAAATACTGATATCCGTGCACGACAAATTATATTTGAGCTTTGTGTCCAGGGACCTTCAAAAGGATCGTGATTTGGCGCCTTGTTCGGTGCTGCTCCAGTTGAAGCGCTACATAGAGAAAGAGATACTGGGCGGTCAACCATTTCGAATCAGCAAGATTCCCATCAAACCGGACAGTCCGGCTTACCTGGCGACGGAAGCCGTCAATGGTTGGTCGGATGTCGTGGTCGACAGCAATCTGGCCAACCGGCTCAGCTGCTATCGCCGCAATGGCTTATGGGAGGCTTTTGCACAACGGTCCACGCTGGATGAGCAGGGCAGAGCAGATCGCTGCAACCCTGATTTTATCCTGCCGGATCGCATCGCGGAAGACGATCCGCCAGACCGGGCGCCGCTCTCCATCACCGTGCTGCGGCGATTCCTGCTGGATCCGGTCGAGGCGGTCGGGCGCTGGCATCTGGGAATCGCCGAGCAGCTCGATGTGACAGCCGAACGGGCCGAAGTGGAGGATGAGCCGCTGACGTCGCGGTTCCCCGTTGATTACCGACTTCGAACGGTTCCGTTGAGGAACTGGATGGCGTCGCGTTTGATCGATGGCCACGACCCGTTTGCATCGAATCGGCTTGAGGACGAATTTGATGCGGTCTATACGGACCTGTCGCGCAAGAGTCTGGTCCCGGCAGGTGCGTTTGGCTTGCGGGACCGATCCAGGCTCAAACAGGAGGTTGTGTCTGCCGGCGAAACCCTGGCCCCTTTCATCGAAGGGATGCATTCGGCCCGCCAATTGATTCCATCCGTTGTGGTGGGTGCACCCCCGGACGACGCCCAGATTATCGGCGGCGATATCTTGACATTGAATGCGGTCCCGATCACACCGACCGGCAGCGCATCCTGGCCGTCGCCCCAGGCGGTCGAGCTCAGCGGCGTTGTGCCATGGGTGTGGGAAACAGTCGGGGGGGACTGGCACAGCTTGGTCCTGGCCGGTGCCAATCGAAAATCGAAGCACCCGGATAAGTATATCCTTGGCCCCCTGTTGAGCCTCATGGCCATTGCCGCAGGCAGTGATCCCTATCCGTGGTCAGAGGTGCGCTGCATGCGCATCCATGTCGTTTATCATGAGCATGTCCTGAGCGTGGATTATGCATTGGACCCGAAGCGGTGCAGGGTTTACCTGTCCGCCTTGATCGATGACTGGTTGAATCCCTGGCCGTTGGTTTGGCTGCCGTTCGAGCCCCTGATAAACAGCAATGCAATGCGTGACTTGATCATCCAGGAAGCGGTCAACAGCGTTGACAGGCAGGCATTTGCCGAATTGCTCACAGAGGCCATGCAGGCGTCTGCGGATTGGCGAAGTGAGCTGACCAGCGCCAACGTGACGCCTGATAGCCTGAATCTGGCCCGGCGGCGCTTCAGGGCCCTGCTGCCATGATTGCTGCGTAAATGTTTCACCCCACTCCATGGTTGTCGGGGTACAAGAGGAATCGCTGTTGTCCATCTTACCAACCACTGAGTTTCGACCCATCAGGAACATCGATGCGGTAGACGTGTCGCAGCACGCCATGGTGGAGGCGTCTGCCGGCACGGGAAAGACCTATACCATCGAACAGCTGGTGGTGCGCCTGCTGAAGGAGGAGCCGGACCTACACTTAGAGAACATCCTGCTGGTGACGTTCACGGAAAAAGCGACCGGTGAATTGAAGCTGCGCATTCGCCAGAACATCGAGCAGGCGCTGGACCACCCGAGCTTGGACAATGCGGTTCGAAGGAAGCTGTGCGATACGCTGGACAACTTCGACAACACGGCGATCGCCACCATTCATGGGTTCTGCCACAGCCTGTTGAAAGAATTTCCCTTCGAGACCGGCAATCTGTTTAGACAGGAGCTCATCGACGACGGCCCATTGCTGGACAAACTGCTCAGGAAGCAGATGCGCACGCAATGGCCGCGCCGATACGGTGGCCGCTTGGAACTGCTGCTGGAACTATCCGGTTTCAAGGCCGATGCCGAACCGTTTATCAGCAAGGTGATCGATCTGGTACGTCAGCTGTCCAGCGATCCGGGCCAAGCGATGCTGATCCCCGACCCCGGGGCCATGGATCTGGACGCGTTGTGGCAATCGGCCCATGCAACCGTATCGGCGCTCAAAGCGGCGGTGGGTGAACCGCCCGGCCTGGTAGACGGCTACCGCCGTCTGAATATTAACGCACGGTCCCGATCGGTGGTCATCCGCGACATACTTGAACCGCTTCAACAGGCGCTGGCCCATGTGGACAGTGACACCTGTGAGTTATCCCTATTTCTCAAGCTGGTCGCTTTCCTTGGTGCCCGGCATTCATCCGGCGGGCGCAATATCGACCGCCTGGTTCCTAAAAAATGGCTCAAGGCCGGAGAAAATCTCCACGTTTGCCCCAACCTGGTCGTTGTTCGTGAGCGGCTTGATGAACTGCTCGATCAGTTCACCCGCCTGAGCCATCTGTTGACGCTGGAGGCCGTCAAGCAGCTGCGGGAAGATGCCAAGGCTCTAAAAGTGGGTCAGGGATGGATCAGCTACCAGGACATGTTGACCCGGGTGGCGGAGTTTGTGGGTGCCGAAGATGCCAAGGCGGGAGTCGACGCCATTCGCCGGCGCTATCGGGTCGTCTTCGTGGATGAATTCCAGGATACCGATGCGCTGCAATGGCGTATTTTCAGCACCCTTTTTCTGAAAGCGCGTCACCACCCCATCCCCAACCGGCTGTTTCTGATCGGCGACCCCAAACAAGCCATCTACGCCTTTCGCGGCGCCGATGTGTTCGCCTACCTGGATGCCCGGCAAGAGATGAAGCGACTCGCCGCCAGTGGCCAGGCCAATTTGTATGCGCTGGAGATCAATTGGCGCAGCACGCCGGCGCTGGTATCCGCCTTCAACCGGCTTTTCATTCAGGACAATTGGTTCGGTTCCGATGACCAACAGGATCCCTACACGATCGGATATGCACCCAGCAGCTCGCCGCCTGAAGAAGCGCGACCCGCCGGCCTCCGCGGTCTGCCGGGTGAGCAGGCGCCACTGCATGTGGTCGATCTGACCCAAGCGACCAGCCATGTTGTTGCCAAGGCCCGACTGGCTCAATTCATCGGCCGCGAAATACGCCGTCTCGTAGTGGATGCGACCACCACGATCACCGCAGCCGACGGACAAGCGCGTCCGTTGATGTTCGGAGACATTGCCATACTGGTCAGAAGTCAGTCGGAGTTCGACCTGATCGAACCGCAGCTGCTTGAATCAGCCATTCCCTATGCGTATTACCGCAAGCCGGGACTGTTTCAGTGCCGTGAAGCCCACTGGTTGGCCATGGTGCTCCACGCCGTCTGCCATCCGCAACAGGCTGCTGTCGTCCGGCAGGCCTGGCTGACGCCTTTTTTCGACATCGACCCGCCATCTCTGGCGACGCACCTTGAACTGCCGCCGAATCACATCGCCCATCAGCTGCTGGGGCGCTGGCACCGCATGGGCCTGCGGCGTCGCTGGGGGCCGCTGTTCCAATCTCTGATGGAAGCATCTGGAATGATGTTAAGGCATTGTACTGATCCTGGATGGGAACGCACCCGAACCAATTTTCAGCAATTGTTCGATTACCTGGAAAGCGCTGCCTACCAGCGAAACTTGGATCTGGGCGGGATGGTGGCCTTGTTGGATGGTCTGCGCCGGTCGACGCTTGCGGGTGGCGCCGATGCCGATATCCACCAGATTGAGGACGACGATCAAAGGGTTCAGATACTGACCATGCACGTCAGCAAAGGGTTGGAATTTCCTGTGGTGTTCATTGCCGGCGGGCTGACCGTTCGCGCAGACGACAGCGTCGCTGTCTATCACGTCGTAGACCCGGACCACCCCGAACAGGGCTCCCGCAAAATCATCGACCTGACAGCCGCCAGCGGTGAACTGCGGGCTACCACGGAACGAGAAGATGAGAATAAACGGCTCTATTATGTAGCCCTGACCCGTGCGCGCCAAATGCTCTATATCCCTTATTATCCTGACGCGCGCAATTATAGCTGGCTGGGGCCGATCTGTCGGTTCGTCTCCTCCAGCATTCGCAGGGCGTTGGTGGATGGAGACGCGTTGTCGCCATGTTGTATCTGGCACGCCATCACTGAAGCACCGCACAAGCGCTTGTCTACCGAGTCCGTCAAAAGGGCCAGCCCGGTGGTCGACGTTCAGCTGCCCTCCGGCAACCTGCTTCCTCAACAGACAGATTACCGGCATCGCAAGATATCCCTGGAATCGTTTTCCAGTATTGGCCACCGGATCGGACCAATCACTGTAAGATCAGGCCCGCAGGCTTCCTTCAGTCTGTTGGATGCGTCCGGCCGTGACCCCGATGAACCGGCAGAGCCCACTGATGAGGAGCCCACGGAAACCGACACGCCCGATGCGCTGCCCGGCGGCACTCAAATGGGCTCCATGTTTCATCACATTTTCGAAAACATCGATTTCGGTTCGGTGATGGATGGTCCTATCGATATCCTGACGCACGATTCGGTCCGGCTGCTGATCACAGGAGCGATGGACTTGTATCGGATCGACATGCGCTGGAAAGCCCGGATTGCGCAAATGGTTGCGGCGACATTGCGAATGCCCATCGAGTTGGACGGCGAGTGGCTGCCATTGGGACGGTTGAAACCGGAGCAACGACGGCATGAGATGGAATTCTACTACCCGCTTGCGGTTCAAGATCCGGGAAGACCGCAGATCAACGGATGCCGCCTGTTCAGCGACGGATGCGGAAACATGGTGATTCGCGGATTTATCGACTTGGTATTTCAGTGGCGAGATCGATACTATATTGTTGACTGGAAATCCAATCGCCTGGGAGCCGGTTATCATCAAGATGCCATGGCCCATGAGATTGCGACGGCCGGTTATGAGCTCCAATACATGCTATACACCATCGCCACACTACGATGGCTCAGACAACGGATCGGCAGTCGCTTTGACCCGCAACGCCACTTCGGCGGTGCCTTATACATCTTTATACGAGGATCGCTTGCAGGCGCCTCGGGCAGCGTTTTTCACGTTGAACCGCAACAGCTGCTGCCGCTTGAATCGATCGAAGCCGCCATCCTTAAAAAAATAGCGGATATGCCATGGTAAGCCCATCTGCCGTATCCATGCGCGAGCGCCTCCAACGCTTTGATATCGAGATCGGGCAGGAAGGGCTTGGCAAGATCGTCGCGGCCTTATTTGAGGGGTTGGACCTTTCCGATCTCGACATAATGGCCATTCGTGATCTGGTGCATCTCGGCGCAAAGCCGGCCGACGTTCATCTGATGGTAATACTGGGATTGATGTTTGCCGTTCTGGAAGAGGGGAGCGTGTGCCTGGATCTGAATCGTGACCATCTGCTTCGACGTCCTTCCGTCAAACCCGATCAGGTCCTGATGGACCTGATCGACGGCTTTATTCGCCGGCTGGACGAAGGTTGGTATGACGACCTGATCAATCGCTCCGGCGATGGGTCATCCTTGCCGCTGGTACTTGACGCGTCCACGGGCCGTCGTCTGCTCTATTTCCAGAAATTTCATCATCATGAACGACAGCTCAAACGGCGCCTATCCGACTTTTCGAATACGGCTCCAACCCACCGGCTGTCTGCCGACCTCATTCGAGAGGTGATTGACGGGCTTTACCGCGAAGATGCCGTTATCCGCAATGGCGTCGGCGGCATCCCGATTATCCGGGATCCATACCAGGTTGAGGCGATTCGGGCAGCCATGACATCCTCGTTGCTGGTCGTTTCCGGAGGTCCCGGTACAGGGAAAACTTCACTGCTGGTGAATATGCTGCGGGCCCTGGTACGAACCGGCACGAATCCGACAGGCATCCTGCTGGCCGCTCCGACCGGACGGGCTGCCCAGCGAATGAGCGAAGCACTGGCAGCCAGTCTGGCTTCCATCACCGCGCCGGACGACAGAGATCGGCCACTCGGGCAGCTGCGTGGATCTACCCTGCACAGGCTGCTGGTCTACAACCGTCGCAGGGGCGGATTCGCATACCATCGACGGCGACCCATCAGGGCGGAGGTGATCGCCGTGGATGAGGTTTCCATGGTCGATGTCGTGATGATGGATCGACTTTTTCAGGCTGTTGATCCGCTGCGCTCCCGTGTCATTTTGATCGGCGACAAGGATCAATTGCCATCGGTGGAAGCCGGTTCGGTGATGGCGGATATGCGCCCGAGAGGTGAAAGCCGCATCGACGCCAACTTTGTGGAACTTCGCAATGTATACCGGTCAGCCGGCAGATTGCGCGAACTGGCCAAGGCCATAAACGCCGGACGATTGGTTGCCTTGGAAGCGGCAACGTTCGGCAATGCCTTGGATATCTCATCCGGGGAGTGGGCCTTGGTGGAACCGGTTGACGGCGGCCTGGCAGACCGGCACCTGAGCCTATGGATCAAACGCAATTATCTCGAATCGAAAGCAACACCTGCCACAAGCTATGTAGACGGAATTCATCAACTCCAACGCCTGGAGCATGACGCCTCCACGGATGGCGAGGCAACACGCTCTCGATTGCTTGATCTGCTTTTCGAGGCCGCCCACGGGTGCCGGATTTTGACCGTGGTGCGCCATGGCAAGGCCGGCGCCCAATGGATCAATACCCGTATTGCGGCCCGCTTGCGAATGGTTCTTGATCCTGGCAGCAACCCGGATTCCGGTCTCTTCAATGGTGCCATGATCATGATAACCCGCAACGATTATGAACGGGGCCTGTTCAACGGTGACGTCGGTTTGGTGGTCCGTTATCCTGCTGATGGCCTGTATCAGGCTTATTTCAGGCGATCCGGCGCGTATGTGGCCTTTCCCGTTTCCGGGCTGACCCATTGGGAACTGGCTTTTGCCATGACGGTTCATAAGAGTCAGGGGTCGGAATTTGAAAATACCCTGCTCCTGCTTCCGACCGATCCCCACCATCGCCTGCTGACCCGGGAAATCGTATATACTGCCGCTACCCGTGCTTCACAGCGCTTGATCATCTACGGGTCTACAGAGGTCCTGCAACGATCCTTGAAACGAAAAATTGAGCGTCAATCCGGATTGGTATATTGATTCGGGGCATGTCAGCGCTGCTTACACTCTGGCTGAAAGCTAGGAAAAAAAGTTCATTTTTTAGGCCTCCAGCCACCGAGTCCATGCCCATGATCTTCCCAGTTTTATTTTAACATATTGTAAATATTTATAATAAATTAATTAACACATATTGGCGCATGATTTGCTTAAAGAGACGCCATCATAGAATGAAAGGCAGGCTGAATATGCTGATTTGGCGTTGGTTGAGGCTCGTAGCAACGCATCTGGGCTTGGCGCGCAACCCAGAATCGCCCAATGGCCGCGCGGATTTTCGGAATCAATGTTTGATCGCTTCGGAATTCGGCACCATCGGCCGTGGGAATTCGGCGATGATACGAAATCTGAATGCAGGAGGGGCGTTCATTGAAACCCGGCAACGATTCAACGTCGGCGACGTGGTGCAATTAAAATTTCCGCTGCACTATCTGGATCCCCCGGTGGAGGTGACCGGCGTGATCGCCTGGACCGGCACGGACGGCGTGGGCGTGAGGTTTGATTCTGTGGAAGGAACAAGAATGCCCCCGCATTAATCACGGAAGTGCTCAGACAGACGTTGACAAGCTATCGATAAACTTTTACGATACTGATATAATTCACGATACAAAGGGGGCGCGTATGAATAAGGGGGATCTGATCGAGGCACTCAAAAGGAAAAACGGCTTTACCCGGGAAAAAGCGGAGCGGGTGATCGACCTATTTTTCGGAGAAATGACCAATGCCCTCGTCAACGGCGACCGTGTTGAAATCAGAGGGTTTGGCAGCATCTTTGTTAAACAATACGGTTCCTACAAGGGCAGAAATCCCAAGACGGGTGAGTCGGTGTTGGTCAAATCAAAACGCCTGCCTTTTTTCAGATGCGGCAAAGAGCTGAAAGAACGGGTGGACAATCTGAATCGTTGATCGTTCCTCCACACTGCGTTCATTGCACCATACCGCAGTGTTCCGGGCATATGTCGACCCCATTTTGATGGTAGAATCTATCAACACGTCCTGAGCGAAGCGGGGACCGTTCCCATACCTACGCACCAAGCTGCCTACCAAACTTCGTACCGGCAGGCGAGCATGAATCTATTTGTGTTGCATTTAGGCGACTGTCGACACGTCTCTTTGCGGGCTTATCGGCCATTGCATCTGTTTCGTTCCGATGCCAAGACCGGAAAGCCCGATGCCGATCCGAACACGACACCCGTTGAAGAGAGTCTTGATGCGGTTGTCTGCCGTCAATGCCATCACGAAATTACCGCGTCTGCCCACCGCCAGACGGTCAATGGTGCCCATGTGCATACCTTTGCCAACCCTGGGGGCATCATCTTCGAGGTCGCCTGCTTCGGTGAAGCATGGGGCTGTGGCTACGTGGGACCGGCGTCGGCGGAATTCACCTGGTTCAGCGGCTACCGTTGGCGAATTGCGGTATGTGGCAGTTGCCACACCCATCTGGGTTGGCGGTTTGACGCCGAGGGCGGGCACACTTTTCATGGATTGATTACGAGCAAAATCCTGTCCATCGATCGTTAAACACGCAATACAAAATTAAATTATAAATATAATATCAATATTTTAAAACTAATAACATAAACTCTCAATTGAATAAATGAACTGGCAATGCTGCGGTCCTTGGCGACGGTCAATCGATACGGGCCGTATTTAACCAGGAAGACGGTCATTCATGCACAATCAACCACCGATTGTGGCATCTAGGATATCACACCCCTATCCAATGTGTTTTCACGTGAAACGTTTAGTCAAAAATAACAATGTCTTATTCTCAATCGCAATCTGAATTTAATTGATGTGTTCGGCAATCGAAAACGGTTTTTACATAATTCGCTTGAAATTATGGAAGTATATCAGATAGAAATGATCATACTTGGATCCGTCGAGGAGAATGTTGACGATGAAACTGAGAGAAATTACGGACTGCTGCGTGCATTTAGACGTTCACGAGAAGCGTTGCGACCGTGATGACCTGTTTGAGCTCGTCTTTTTTAAAGCAGATATCGCGGAATGGGGGCGCATCCTGACTGCATTTCTTGGAGATCCGGTTAAGCCCAGCGGCAAGACACCGACAGCCGAGGATCTTAAAATAACCGAGGACACCGGCAGTATTCGAATCGAACAGACCCTGTTTGAAAAACGATTTGAGAATGGGGTGGTCATCGCCAAATTCTGGCCATGGCAGGAAGAGAATCTGATTACCTTGAGAATGGCCCTGCTTCCCATCGGTTCGCGCCCAAGCTGAAACAATGCCGCTTGATTGCCCATTGACCGTCCACGCGTTGAAACGGCACAATCACCTTTCCGAATCACAGGAGCATGCCTGCTGACCATGACATTCCTTAAAGCCATACCGGTCTTAGTGGCCGCTTTCCTGCTCGGCAACTGGTTTTTGTCCGAAGTCAAGAAGGCCAAGGCAATGGCTAAGCCCTGGTATGCGCCTTACCTCACAATTCCGGGATTGTTGATCCTGATTAGCTTCATGATTCCCGTTTACCTGCGATTTTTTCATTAGACCGCCAAGAGACAGTGTTGCCTGACCAGACGATTCCACATCCTAAAATAGTCGTCACGATCGACCGGTCCCTCAGGCTGAACCACGCCCCGGACACGCTTTTGGAAGCGCTCGTGGAACGTTTCCAAATGGTCAATCCCAAATGGCTGGAAAACCATCGCATGGGACGATGGAACCGGGGAACCAAGAAGACGCTGAGGTATTATCGCCGTTTCGGTAAAAACGGCATTCGCATCCCCCGAGGATTCGCCCGCCAACTGCTGTTGCTGCTTAAAAGAGAGGCATTGGCTTACCAACTTGATGATCGGCGTCGCTTGCTGCCCGCCATCGATATGAGCTTCAAAGGGACGCTCAAGCCGTTTCAGTCCGCTGCCGTCGACCAGATGGCCAAAAGGGATTTCGGTACCCTGAGTGCGGCCACGGGCAGTGGCAAAACCGTTATGGGACTTGCTCTGATCGCCATTCGGCGCCAACCCACCGTCGTGGTGGTGCATACCAAAGAACTCGCCTTTCAATGGATCCAGCGCATCGACCAGTTTCTCGGTATACCCGGTGACCAGGTCGGTTTGATCGGTGCGGGAAAGAAAAAAATGGGTGACCGAATAACGGTAGCCCTGGTGCAAAGCCTGTATCGATATGCTGATGAAATTGTACCCCACAGCGGTCATCTGGTGGTGGACGAATGCCACCGCGCTCCCAGCCGTACGTTTACCGAAGCGGTAACGGCCTTCGATTGTCAGTACATGTTGGGCCTATCAGCCACGCCGTGGCGGCGAGACAAGCTTTCCAAACTCATTTTTTGGCACCTCGGAGATGTGCACCATGAGGTGGACAGGGGAAAGCTGGAACGGCAAGGCCACATTCTCAAAGCCGATGTGATCATCCGAACCACCCAGTTCGAACCGTATTTCGATCCGGTTAACGACTATTCGCGCATGCTGTCCGAACTGACTGCCGACGATGCCCGCAACCGCTTGATTGCCTCGGATGTCAGTGACGCCGTACACTCTGGCAGCGGCGTTTGTCTGGTCCTTTCAGACCGAAAAAAACACTGTGAAGTCCTGCAGGGATTACTGCATTATAAACACGGGGTTGTCTCCGAACTGCTCACCGGGGACTTGAACACTGAGGCCCGCAAGAGGGTGCTCGACCGGCTTGAGCAGGGTGAGGTCAAGGTGCTGGTTGCCACTGGCCAACTGATTGGGGAAGGCTTCGACTGTCCTGACCTGTCCACCTTGTTCATGGCCACGCCGATCCGATTCAGCGGACGGGTGATGCAGTATCTCGGTCGAATCCTGAGGCCGTCACAAGGAAAAACCCGTGCCCGGGTATATGACTACGTCGATGAACGCGTGGCCCCGCTGGTGGCGGCGGCACATGCCCGTCAGCGTGTCTATGGCGGGGCTGCCGGCGACATTTTTCAAGACAGCATGTAGGCATGCCAGACTGTAAGCAGTGGAACAAGCGTGGGATGCAGAATCCGTCGGATTGCACAGATGTGAAGGAAAAATGTCTCCTCCTACGACCCTGGAAAGGGAGGATGGGTTCCCGTCCCGGATACCCGGTATATCCCGGTGAACATTCCGGTAACCTTATGGGAGAAGTTGCTCCTGGCGTCCGCTTAAACCCTCTGCATACCCACGCCTGTTTGCAGAAATGACTTTGTCCGATCGATCCGCGCGCATCAGGTCTCGAGGCGCGTACCATCACACCCTAATGATGCACGTGCTGGAAAAGCAGGCCGTTGATTGGAAGGCGTACCTTCAGATTAGTTTGGGGCCATTCCGGTGTCAAGTGCAAATCCATTACTCGTCAACCACGGTGACCTTTTTGATGACCACCGGTGTTTCCGGGACATCCCGCATTCCCGCCCGGGACGTGGTCAACACGTTTTCAATGGAGCGCACCACGTTCATACCGCTGACCACTTTACCGAATACGCAATAGCCCCAGCCTTTTTTTGATTTTGCCCGATAGTCAAGGAAATCGTTATCTTTGACATTGATGAAAAATTGAGAGGTCGCCGAATGCGGATTCGACATGCGGGCCATGGCAATGGTGCCGGTTCGGTTGACCAGGCCGTTGTCCGCTTCGTTGCGAATTGGCTCCCGCGTCGGCTTCGGTTTCATTTGGTCGTCCAACCCGCCCCCCTGGATCATGAATCCGGCAATGACCCGGTGAAAAATGGTACCGTCGTAGAAGCCGTCCTTGACGTAGGCCATGAAATTGGCCACCGTTTCTGGGGCAGCCTGACGGTCCAGTTCCAATTCGATGTCACCCAAACTGGTTGACAGCCTGATCCGGGGCAGGGGATCTGCGGCCAACGCCCATCCGGAACCAACCAGCATCAACACGATTGCAAGTACCATCCAACGTTTCATTGCGACCTCCTGAAATCAATTATATCCCGGTGTCCCTCCAGAAATAGGGGAATTTGGTCGAGATCAAGGCGTGAGAAAAATTTGACCGCAGGCATATGGTTGATATTCCGAGGATCAAATTTTGAGCACAACGCAGATATCGGGCAAATTAGCCATTTATGAATGGGCACCCGCTACCACAGTTGAAAGACTCGCCTGGGCTTGTCCAGGCGGGTGATGCCCGCTGCTTTGGCTTCCCGAACGGCCTGGTCATATTCTATGGGATCCAGGGCCACGGCCAGGGCCTCCAACGCTTTTGCCCGGCCGCAGGGACGGTATTGGGACATGACATTGACATAGGTGTCGCGGGAGATCGTCTCGGCCAGAAACTGCATGACCTTGGCCGTTCCCGCCAGGCCCCCGGGCAGCACCAGATGCCTTACCAGCAGTCCTTTGTAAGCCAGCCCACTTTCTTCATCGATGCGCAGATCTCCCACTTGGCGATGCATCTCGAGCAATGCCTGTCTGGCCACTTCCGGATAATCCGGCGCATCGCAGGTATCCCTGGCTGTATCCGTATCCCAGAATTTGAAGTCCGGCATGTAGATGTCCACAATGCCATCGAGCAGCTTGAGCGTTTCGACCCGATCATAGCCCCCACAATTGTAGACCAGCGGCAATTCCAGTCCCTTCTCAGCCGCCAGTTTGACGGATGAAAGCAGCTGCGGCACCACGTGGCTGGGGGTGACGACATTGATATTGTGACATCCGATGCGCTGGAGTTCCAACATCATCGCCGCCAATTGCACCTCGTCCACTTCAGTGCCTTCGCCCAGATGACTGATCTCATAATTTTGGCAAAAATTGCACAACAGGTTACAGTGACTGAAGAAGATGGTGCCCGATCCATGCTTGCCCACCAGAGGTGATTCTTCACCGAAATGGGCATTGTAGGATGCAACCACGGCCCGACGGCCGGTGCGGCAGTAGCCGGTTTCGCCGGC
>JAAUYD010077449.1_pt1 | contig 19974 bp, 24 predicted proteins | sample 7278101 | NCBI WGS metagenome assembly JAAUYD01 (sample SAMN14350128, study PRJNA611818) | marine sediment metagenome | isolation source: surface marine sediment (0.6m) | place: French Polynesia: Moorea | collected 2018-08
AAAGAGGCCATGGCAAACATTGCAATCACCCAGTTTGGTTTGGTGGTTAAAGTGCGGAAAGGGTACGTCGCCACGGCTGCCACCGGGCAGGTTCATCTCCTTGGCACCCATTTTCTGGGCGGCCAGACCGAGGGTGACCGTGCCGGCCATGATGCAAACGATGAGAAGCAAATAGGGTAGCGGTTTTCGCATAAGATCTCCACAGGGGCAACTGAGAACGCAGCCGGGGGGCGGCCCCGCACAACGGGACCGCACCACCGGCAACGGGCTTAGTATGCCTCTTCCAAATCGAGGTCCTCGCTCTTGAGCTTCACGTTGAACAGGTTGTACGCCCAGATCTGATAGACCAGTACAATGGGAACGAAGATGATGACCACGATGAGCATGATCTTGAGTGTCAGAGGGCTGGAGGAGGCGTTGAAGGCCGACAGGCTATACTCCGCATTGATGCTCGAAGGGAAGAGATTGGGGAAGAGGCCGATAACGCCGAAGAAGGTGCACAGAACGATGGTTCCGGCGGAAGCGAACCAGGCCTTGAAGTAAGCCGCCTTGCGCAGGAAGTACTTGATGCCGAACAGCGCGGCAACGTCCCCCACCAAGACGAGCAGCAGGGCGGGTTGGGCAAGGTAGTTGCTGTACAGGGGGGTAAAGATCGCCGTTGCGACGAGGAAGAGAACGGCCACACCCACGAGAACGGGCCATAGCTTGTTGGCCAGGCCCACGGCACGGTCATGCAGATCCCCTTCGGTCTTGATGGCCAGCCAGAGACAGCCGTGCACCAGGAAGAGACTTAGAAACAGGAGGCCGCCCAGAATGCCGTATGGGTTCAGTAGGGTGAGGAGATTGCCCTGATAGATGCCATCCCCGTCAAATGGGATGCCCTGGAAAATGTTGCCGAAGGCCACGCCGAAAAGGAGGGCCGGGGCGAAGCTGCCCACAAAGATGCAGGCGTCCCAGGTCTTGCGCCACGCGGCACTCTCCACCTGGCCGCGGAATTCGAAGGCCACGCCGCGCAGGATGAGGGCGAAGAGAATCAGCATAAGGGCCGTATAGAGAGAGGAGAACATGGTGGCGTAGACCAGGGGGAAAGCGGCGAAGGTGACCCCGCCGGCCGTCAGCAGCCAGACCTCGTTGCCGTCCCACAGGGGGCCCATGGCGTTGATCATCAACCGCTTGTCCTGCTCACTCTTGCCCAATACCGGCAACAGCGTGCCGATGCCGAAATCGAAGCCGTCGGTCATGAAGAAGATGGCCCAAAGGAGACCCCATAGAAAAAACCAGATCGATTGCAAAACCATTGTTGTATTTCCCTTGTCGTTTTCAGTCACTCCATGTCGGCCCGCTTTGGCGGGCGGGCCGTTTTCATTCGAACCGGATTAACGGCGGTCTAAGCCGACTCGGCCATGTCAGGCCCCTGGGCCACTTTCTTGGCGATCAGATAATAGCCGGCCAGGCCGAGCAGTCCGTAGACGGCGATGAAGGCCACCAGGCTGGTGAGCACCTGAGACGCCGCCACGGGCGAGGCCGCGTCGGCGGTTTTGAGCATGCCGTAGACGATCCACGGCTGGCGGCCCACCTCGGCCAGCACCCAGCCGGCCTGGATGGCGATGTAGGGCAGGGGAATGGAGAAGAGCATGATGCGCAGAAACCAGGGATTTTCCACCAGGCGGTTGCGCAGAAACCAACCCACGATGCAGAGCAGGGGCAAGAGGGTGCCCAGGGCGACCATGACGCGGAAGCTGAGAAAGGTCAGCAGCACCGGCGGCCGCTCATCCTTGGGGAAATCTTTCAGGCCGCGCACCTCGGCATTGATGTCGTGGTATCCGAGGAGGCTCAGCAGCCCCGGGATCCGGCCGAATTCAATGAGATTGCGTTCATTCTTTTCATCCGGCAGAGCGACCAAGACGACGGGCGCGCGGGTTTGGGTCTCCCAGAGGCCCTCCATGGCGGCCAATTTGGCGGGCTGTACCTCCGTGACATGCACCGCGTGCTGATCCCCTTCGACCGCAACCCAGATGGAGCTCACCAGTCCTAGTACCAGCGCCATGCGGAAGGAGCGGGTAAAGAAATCGATATGCTGCTTCTTCAGAAGGTGATAGGCGCTGACCCCCATGACGAAGAAGGCGGAGAGAACGAAGGCGGCCGGCACGACGTGCAGGAACTGGAGGATGCCGAACTTGTTGAAGACGACGGCGGCGAAGTCGGTTAGTTCGGCGCGGCCGTTGCGGATGGTGTAGCCCACCGGATGCTGCATCCAGCCATTGGCCAGCAGAATCCAGAGGGCCGAGAGGTTGCCTGCCCCTGCCACCAGCCACATGACGGTGGCGTGGGCCTTGGCGGAGAGTTTTTTCCATCCAAAGATCCAGACGCCGATGAGGGTTGATTCGAGGAAGAAGGCGGCTGTCGCCTCTATGGCGAGGAGGGAACCGAAGATGTCGCCCACGTATGCGCTGTAGCGCGACCAGTTGGTGCCGAATTGAAACTCGAGCGTAATTCCGGTCACCACGCCCAGGGCGAAGTTGATCAGGAACAATTTGCCCCAGAATTTGGTCATCCGCAGGTAGGTTTCGTCCCCGGTGCGCACATATTTGGTCTCCATGTAGGCCACCAGCAAGGAGAGTCCCAGTGTCAGGGGGACAAAAAGAAAGTGGAACATGGTCGCAGCCGCAAATTGCAGCCGGGACAGCAAAACGACATCCATGAGCTTCCTCCTTAGATCGGTTGGTATATCTATTCGCGACCCGTCGTGCCAGCGGTTGTCGCCGGCGCGGCGGGTCGCTGCCGAAAGTTACAATACCGGGCGCTTGGTGACGCGCCCGCTCAGTGCCCTCTATCCGGGCGGTGCCATCTGCGGGATTCTGTTAGGCCGCGCCGTCCAGGGTGCACTGGTTGAAATCGATGGGTTTGCCGCACTTGGAGCAGGTGTGGGTCTTGTCAAACTCATCGGAGAAGATCTCTTTCTGCTCGCCGCATTCAGGGCATTTGCAGATAAAAGATTTCAGGTGTTTGAAATTTTGAAAGCCGGGGCAGTGCTGTGGTGTCGACGTCATGATTACCCTCCTTCTGTCAGGCGGCCGTTATCTTCTCCACGAGCTCACGGCCATAGTCATGGGCCATGCGAATGCCGCCGGCCAGTTGGCTGCTCTTTAGGCGCAACGGGCCGGCAACCATCTCCATGTTGAAGATGTGGTGCATGGTTTCGAAAATTCGATCGGTGGCTTCGCCGCTCCATCCGAAGGCACCGAAGGCGCCGCCGATTTTTCCGGCCAAGGCGGCCTTCTCGGCCAGGAAGAGGACCTGCTTCATCTTGGGCAGCATCTCGCCATGATAGGTGGCCGACCCCAGTACCAGGGCATCACACCCACTCAACTGCTCTTCCGTGGTAATCTCACGGGCCTCGAGAACTTCCGCCTCGTGACCGGCAATGCGCACGCCCTCGGCGATCAGGTCGCCAATCTGGCGTGTTTCACCGGTGCGGCTGGCGCAGACGATCAGTACTTTGGCCATCCGATTCTCTCCTTATCGTGCTGCTGGAACGCTCCCGCCGCTGCCGCCCCTACTTGATGCGGTTGTCCTTGCCATCAAATTCGCAATCGGGTGTGTAGCAAGTGTTGTCCAAGAACTCACAAGCCTCCTTGCAGGATGGACATTTTTCAGGCGGCCGATCCGCTTCGAGTTCATATCCGCAGTTTCCGCATTTCCAATTCGCCATTGCACACCCTCCTTATGATTGGCGGCTGGGGCCGCGCGCGGCGCGGCCCCAGCCGTCCATGGTGGTTTTCTGGAACCCTGCCGGCCAGGCGGCGTTTCAGCGCGCGTCTCAGCCCTCTTCGGCGCCGTTCTCACCGCCACCGCGCTTGCCCAACTCCCGGTCCAGCATGAAGAGCCCGCCCTGGGCCTCTCCCATCAGCTTGAGCTGTTCCAGGACGCCGCCCACGCTTTCCTCCTCCTCCACCTGCTCGGTCACGAACCACTGCAGGAAGATCTGGGTGGCGTGGTCCTTCTCCTGGAGGGCGACTTCCATGAGGTCGTTGATCAGGCCGGTAACCTTCTGTTCGTGGGCCAGCGTGTCCTCGAAGACCGCAAGGGGCGATGCCCACTCATTTGGCGGCGCGTCAATGGCGCCCAGTACGACGCGCCCCCCGCGCTGGTTAACGAAGTCATAGAATTTCTGGGCGTGCTCGGTCTCTTCCACAGCCTGCGCATGCATCCACGCGGCGAAGCCGTCCAGGTTGATCGACTTGAAGTACGCGTTCATGGACATGTACATGTAGGCGGAATAGAGCTCGGCATTGATCTGATCGTTGAGCGCCTTGTTCATGGAATCTGAAAGCATGATCCGTTACCCTTTCCAGAGCCCGTGCAGATTGCAGAACTCGCGTGCTGTAAGGTTGTCGCCCTCTATGGGAAAGAAGGCTTCCGGAGCTTCGCCGGGATTGAGGAATTGGCGATAGACCTTGCCGTCCACGATCAACTCGACGAACTCGATCCAATGTTTCTCCTCCATGGGGTGGGGCACATCGCCGACCTTTACCGTCACCCCGCCGTCGACCTTTTCAATGACCGGAACGTGTTTCTCCTTGGCGGCGTCGACGGTATTTTCGTTGAACTTGATCATGTCCGCCCCACAGCAAACCAAGGTCCCGCCGCCCCCATGCAGAACTTCGACGATCGTGCCGCACGCCTCACACTTGTAGACTTCCAGTCTTTCTGCCATGTTTTCCTTCTCCTCTCTTGTCCGGATTCTTTGCGGATGGAACTGCCTTCGGTCAACGTTTTTGACGGGGCGGCCGGCCCGCCGGCGTAACAGGCCGCCACCAGCAGTACGAAATGGGATCGGGGGCGGGCACAGGTTGGGAAGCTGCCCGGCGGATCGGGACGGCTATTGCTCCCATTGCCCTTTGGCCATGTGCTTGGCCCGCTCCACTTCGGCGAGCCGTTTGAGTTTATAGGCCGAATCCCTGAGAACGCCGTAGAGGATGCCACAGTCGATATCTTCCCGGTCGATATCGCCTTGATCGGCCAGCTTTAACATCTCATCGACCAGTCGAAGGGTGCTTTGGATGTTGCGATCACAAGGCTTCACGGGTTGCAGCTCTCTCCTGTTGATCGGTGGGCGTACGGTATGGGCGTCGCTTCGCCCATACGGTGATGCCCAATACCTCTAACAAGTTGTGTGCCACGACCGAGCCGATTTGCAGCGGTGGACGGTTGAGAGTTGCAACGTAATGAAAATATTCATATTACAGATGCTGAGCGGCGCTGAATGTTGGTTGCATCGCGAAAATGCCGGCCCCCGACATCCCCCATATACAGACCCACCCACACCCGAAACAAATAAGTAAGATGCCACAATTTATGGGAATAATTGCAAGCGTCTCGTCTCACGAAGGGGCTGAGACAATATTGTCTCATGGACGCTCAGGCCGTTGGCCATTCAGGGCACGGACCGGAACTCTCCGGTGGGCAGATCTCTGATATTTTCAATGAAACTGGGGTGGTTTGTCAATGGTAGAGGTGGTGCGGCGTCGGAGGCCAATGGTGGCATGTTGCTTGCTCCTTGAATCAGCATTACCATTGTAAAACGACACTTACGTCGTCGGTCGAGACGATGGCTTCGCGCCGGCGGCAACCCATGACGCGAAGGCAAACCGAGGAGCTTACAGTGATGATGAATTTGGATCAGATAAAAGGCAATGTCGACCTGCTCAACGAGATCGATTGGGAGATGACCCCGGAAGAAGCGGTACGTCTCTATTTGGAGTGGGGAAACAACTGGGCCAGCGGCAATTACGTCATTCGTTCCAAGAGCGACGAGGCGCATTACTTTGTCGTCAACACCTGGAAGGGCAAGCCGGTGATCTATCTCGTGCGCCGCAACAGCGAAGACGCCAAGGAGATCGCCCGGATTCGAATTCCCGACGAGCTGGCCCGCCGTTACATGGCGGAAAACGGGAATCTCAAAGGGGTTTACGCCATCGAGGGCGAGGTCAAGCGCTGGCTCAGAAGAGAGTTGCTGGACGCATAAGGGCGCGATCACCTGTCGCTGATCATCACAGCGGCACCAATCAGCCACCCCTAGCTGCGGCATGGGGGACGTGATGTTTCAGCCCGTCGGTCAGCTCCCCGGCGGGTCGCTCACCCGCTTGTCGAGGTCGCTCACCCGCTTGTCGAGGTCGCTCATCCGCTTGTCGAGGTCGCTCACCCGCTTGTCGAGTCCCGCAGATGCTCGCGGATCTTGCGATCGAATTGGGATCCCGCTTGAGGCGACATGGCATCCACCTCGTCGGCGCACTGGGGGCACATGCCGGTGAACTCGAGGCGATGGCCAATAATCGTATACACCGTCGACCCGTAGAGTTCATTTTCCAGTTGATTCAAGGGGGCGATGGGGGCGTCGTCCACACGCCCGCACTGAATACAGCGGATATGGTAGTGCTTGGCGGGGATACCGTCAAAGCGGCGGATGCTGCCGCTCAATTCGAGGGTTTGAATTTCACCGAGTTCGGTGAGGATCTCCAGATTGCGGTAGACGGTCCCCAGGCTGATGCGCGGCAGGTGAGCACGCACGCGCTCATACAATTCGTCGGCACTGGGATGGTTGTTAAACCGCCGCAGCTCTTCGAGGATCACCTTGCGTTGACGCGTCATCCTCATCTTGGGTGTTTTTGACACGACTGATCTTCCCTTCTCACCCCACGGGGCACGTCAATCCGCCTCCTATCTGATATCTTCTCTCCAACACGAACAGCGGTCCTCCGCGTCCAGCGGTCCTCCGCGTGGTCTGATACGCGGCCATACCTGCAACCGCGGCGCGACGAGGGGATGCGTACCGAAGGCTGGCCGCAGTTTCGGCGGGGCGCTGTGTCCTCAGCGATCATCCATGGGAACAAAAGAACATTCGTCCGGTCCGCAGTAATCGCCCACGTACTCGGACTCCGGTCGGTACAGCATGGGCTTGGGCGCCGCATCGGCGTACTGCTCCTCCAGGACGTGGGTCACCCAGCCTGCGACGCGCGAAATGGCGAAGATTGGTGAAAACAGGTCGGTGGGGATCCCCATGGCGTAGTAGAGCGAGGCGCTGTAAAAGTCGACATTCACGTAGATATCGGTGCCCTTGCGGGCCTTGAAGGCCGCTTTACCCCTCTCCTCCAGTATCCGCGAGATTTCGTACCACTTGGTCTCGCCGGACAACTCGCCCATGCGGCGACTCATGGGGCGCAGGATGTGGGCACGCGGATCGTCGGTCTTATAAACGGCGTGTCCCAGGCCCATGATTTTGCGGCCCTCATCTAAGACCTGATTGACATAGCCCTCCGCCTTCTCCGGCTCACCGATGGCCAACAGCATCTCCATAACCCGCACATTGGCACCACCGTGCAACTCGCCGCTGAGCGAGCCGATGCCGGCGGAGATCGCGGCATAGATGTGGGCCCGGGTAGACGCCACCTCGCGGGCCGCGAAGGTGGAGGCGTTGAAACTGTGCTCGGCGTGCAGTACCAGGCAGATGTCGAAGAACCGGGCCACCTCCTCGCTGGGGCGGTCGCCCGTCATCATGTAGAGGAAATTCGCCGCCATGCCGAGGTCGGGATCGGGGGTCACGGGCGCCTTGCCACTGCGGATGCGTTCCCAGGCGGCCAACACCGTGGTCAGTTTGGCGATCAGACGCAGGCCCATGCGTTCGGTGGCGTCGCGGCTCTGTTCGCGGATCTCCGGGTCATATTGGGCCAGGATGGCGGCGGTCGCCTGCATAACGTCCATGGGAAGGGCGTTGGCGGGAAAGGTCTGCATCGCCTGTATGACGCCCTCCGGAACAGGCATGTTTGCGACCAATTGCTGCTTCAGCTGACCCAGCTCCGCCGTCGATGGCAATCTTTCGTACAACAGGAGGTAGACCACCTCTTCGAAACTGGCACTTTCCGCCAGGTCCTGCACCAGGTAGCCACGGTAGATGAGTTTGCCCTCCTCGCCGCGAACGTCGCTGACTTTGGTGCTGGCGATGGTGACGCCGCGCAGGCCGGTGTTCAAGATCGGTTTGCACTCCTCCATTTTGTCTTCCTTTCCTGCTGCTGGGGTCATCTCTGCGGTTAGCGGCTGTTGACGATCCGCCCTACAGCGTTATCCACATCTCGGCTTCGTTACCGCAGTGACTGCAGGTAGCCGTCCCCTTCACCTTTTGGCCGGTCTCAGTGGGCGGCGCGGACACGGGGGCCGATTCGGCGGTGTCGGTCGTCGTATCCGCCAACTTGCAAGCTACTTCCATTTCAGCTTCATTTCCGCAATTGGTACAGGAGCACACTTGCGTTCTGGTAATCGTCGCCATGCTTCCGCCTTCCTGGTCGCTGCAGTCCCCTTCGTCGCCGGCCGACGCAACTGCGATCGCACCCGTCGGGGGCAGGACCGATGTTGAGGAACCGAGTCGTTTGAAATTCCCAAAAAGAGCGCTTTACAGGCATGCGGCCGGCACGTAACATGAAGCACGATGCGCCACATTTTCGTGCCAACCCGCGTCGATCGTAGGTCCTGTGAAATGGCGCGTCAGCCGTCGGATTTCAGCGCCCAGCGCCTGTGCCTATTAAGAATGATTATCATGTTTATATTGAAATGCAAACACAAATGGTGATAGACATTACGGGTTTAACCTCTCCTTCACCGGCTAACCGTTCACCGCACCGATACCGGTGCCGTGTCGCTTTGAAAGCCCCACGCCAATCCACAGCTGATCAATCATCATATGCAAGCATTACATCTTAAAACCGGATTGGATCTGCCCTTGCAAGGTGTCCCCGAGGCGGATCGCGAGACCTTGTCACCGCCCGCCAGGGTCGCTCTTTCGCCGGCACGGATCCCCTTCATCAAACCGCGCCTCAAAGTTGGTATTGGGGACCGGGTCACCATCGGCAGCCCGCTGTGCGAAGACAAATCGGATCCCCGCCTGCGGTTCTGCGCCCCCGGCAGCGGCGAGGTCGTCGATATTCGCTATGGTCCCCGTCGCGTGATCGAGGCCATTGTCATCGAGTTGGACGCAGATGAGGCGGCGGTCGACTTCGGTGCCCGCACTCATGAACAGATCGCCGAAATGGGGCGCGACGCCCTCGTGACCCACCTCCTCGCGGGCGGTCTCTGGCCCCTGATCAAGTCCTTGCCCTTTCGCACCATCGCATCACCGGAGGAGACACCACCGGCCATTTACGTTGGCCTCGGCGGTTTGGAACCCTTCCAGGCGCGGCCCGAGGTCTATCTCCAGGACAAGCTGGACCGCTTTAAGCTGGGGATGCACCTGCTCGAGCAGTTGGCGCCGGAGGTCCGTTTGGGTCTCCCGATGGAAAGAGGGGAAACCCTCACGGCACTGGCCGATCTGGCCGATTTCGAGTTCCGGGGACCCTATCCCAGCGACGACCCGGGCGTGCACCTTTTTCACCTGAAACGGGCGCCTGCGGAGAATCGCAGCTGGTTTATCCACGGCCAGGATCTCCTCCTGCTGGCCGAATTCTGGCGGACGGGGCGCTACCCCATCCAGCGCCTGGTGGCCCTGGGCGGGGATCGGGTGCGGCGTCCACTCTATCTCGACACTCGGGTGGGCGTCCCCCTATCGCATCTGGTGAAGGGCCGCCTGCGCTCGCAAGGCGAAGTGCGCTACGTGGTGGGGGGGGTGCTGACCGGTTACCGCGACAGGGCTGACGGCTTTCTCGGATGGGAGCAGACCGCCGTGACCGTTCTGCCCGCCGGCAAAGAGAAGGAGTTTCTCGGGTTTGTGCGTCCGGGGATGCACAAACACAGCTTTTCGCGCAGTTTTCTTTCGGCCTTGCGGGTAGCGCCCCTTTCCATGAATTGCAATCTGCACGGCGAGGTGCGCCCCTGTGTGGCCTGCAGTAATTGCGCACGGGTCTGCCCTGTTGGTATCCTGCCCCAGCTGACCTTCAAAAGCGCCCTGGCCGGTGAGGTGGAGGAGTCGCTGGCCCATGGCCTGCTGGACTGTGTGGAGTGCGGACTGTGCACCTATGTCTGTCCCTCCAAAATTGAATTGAGCCGGTTTCTCACCGCGGCCAAACGGACGTACCACAAGGAACAGACCGCCTGATGCAGCTCCTGAAGCGATTCTTCGACGGGCAACGCCCCCATTTCGAACCCGGCGGCCGCCTCGCCCGGTATCTGCCGCTCTTCGATGCCATCGAGACGGTCTTCTTCACACCGGCACAGACGACGTCCGGCGGCCCCCATGTGCGGGACAATCTGGATGTAAAACGGTTCATGACCCTGGTCATCGTCATGCTCCTGCCCCACCTTTTTTTCGGGATATACAACACCGGCTATCAGGCCCTCTTGGCCTACGGCCGCGAGCCCCAACTGCTGGCATCGCTCCTGATCGGTCTCCTCCATGTCCTGCCCATGGTGTTGGTGACCTACGCGGTGGGGTTTTTCTGGGAGGTCCTTTTCGCCGTCATCCGCGGCCATGGTATGAGTGAAGGGCTCTTTGTTTCCTGCATGCTCTTCCCCTTGACCCTGCCGCCCACCACACCCCTCTGGCAGGTGGCCATCGGCATCAGCTTCGGCATCGTCATCGGCAAGGAGATCTTCGGGGGAACGGGGCGCAACTTCCTCAATCCGGCGCTGACCGGGCGCGCGTTTCTATTCTTCGCCTTTCCGGTGCGCATGTCGGGGGATGCCGTCTGGACGGCGACCCGCGTCGCTGGGGAGAATGCCGTGGACGCCGTTACCGCGGCAACCCCCTTGGCGGTGGCCGCGCTGACACCCGCGAACACCGGCCCCATCGAAGCGGCCCTTGATTCGGCCGGCTACGGCTTCTGGGACCTGTTTTGGGGCCTTTATCCGGGCAGTATCGGCGGCACCGCCGCCTGGCTCTGCCTGATCGGCGTCACGGCCCTGTGTCTCATGGGGATCGCCAACTACCGCATCGTTCTGGGCGGGGTGTTGGGCATCCTGGCCACCGGCTATCTTTTCAACGCCCTGGCCACCGATGGCGGCAACCCCTGGCTGGGCCTGAGCCCCTTTTACCATCTCGTCATGGGCGGCTACGCCTTCGCGCTGGCCTATATGGCCACCGAACCGGTCAGCGGGCCGGACATGGATGCCGCGCGCTGGGTCTACGGCTTCCTCATCGGTGCCTTGACCCTGCTGATCCGGGTTTTCAATCCCGCGTTTCCCGAAGGGGCCATGTTGGCGGTGCTGTTCATGAACCTGTTTGCGCCCCTCATGGACCATGTGGTGGTTCAGATGCGATTGCGCAAGAGGATGGTCAATGTCTGATACCCTTCGTTCGATACGCTTCGCCCTCATCGTGGCCGTGGTGTGCAGCTTTCTGTTAACCGCCGCGGCCATGGGGCTGCAGCCCCTTCAGGAGCGCAACATGCAGGTGGACCGCCAGAAAAACATCCTTAAGGCGGTGGGGCTGGTCAGCGCCGAGGAGCGGCCCACCGCAGAAGCGATCGCGGCCCTCTACGGCGAGCGAATCCGCTGTTTGTGGACCGATCAAACGGGCCGCATCCTGGCAGAAAGCGAACGCGGGACCACCGACCTGCCCATCTGCCTGCATGTGGACAATAATCGTATCGAGGATTATGTGATTCCCATCAATACCAGCGGGCTGTGGGGTCAGATTCAGGGCTATTTGGCGGTGTCCAACGACGGCGCCACCATCACGGGCTTCACCGTTTTCAAGCACAGCGAGACGCCGGGTCTGGGCGGTGAGATCGAACAAGATTGGTTTCAGCGCAATTTCGTTGGCAAGAAGATCGTCAACGCCCAGGGCCAGTTCTCCTCCATCGGCATCGCCAAGGGCAAGGTGGCGGCTGGGGTGCCGGCGGAGAAGGCGGCCAATTATGTGGACGGCATCAGCGGGGCCACCCTCACCGGCAAGTATCTCTCCGCTGGATTCCGCCGCATCCTGGCGGATTACGAACCCGTGGCCGTCCAATTTCGCAAGGACCTGTTGCCCAAGGAACATCTTCCCCTCCGCTAAGGCCTTCCGCCAGGCCCTGAATCGGGGGGTTCCTTCAGATTCAGTTCAGACGATGTGAGATGCCCATGTCAATGGATACCAAGGTTCACCTGACCACCACCTTCAGCGAGCCGCTGCTGGCCAACAACCCCATTTCGCGCCAGAGTTTAGGGATCTGCTCCGCACTGGCAGTCACCGTACAGCTGAAAACCGCCCTCGTCATGGGGCTGGCGTTGACCTTCGTGCTGAGCTTCTCCAACCTGACGGTGTCGCTGCTGCGCCATTACATCCCGCGCAACATCCGCATGATTGTAGAACTGAGCATCATCGCATCGCTGGTGATCCTGGCCGACGAGATTCTGCGTGCCTTCATGTACGATGTCAGCAAACAGCTCTCGGTCTTCGTTGGCCTGATCATCACCAACTGCATCGTCATGGGGCGCGCCGAGACATTCGCCCTGGGCAATGCCCCCTTGCCCGCCTTCTTGGATGGGCTGGGCAACGGCGCCGGCTATGGCCTGGTGCTGGCCCTGGTGGCCCTTTTTCGTGAACTGCTGGGATCGGGTAAACTCCTCGGCTGGCAGGTGGTGCCCCAGGGGTTCTACGCACTGGGATATGAAAACAACGGCTTTATGCTGCTGGCACCGGCGGCGTTCATCATCATCGGGTTGCTGGTGTGGCTGCAGAACACCATCGCCGGAGATTAGGGGCCACCGGCCAATGACCACTGGCACCGGCCACTGGATACTGCTCACTGGACCTTATTGACCCTGAGACCCTTAAACCCTGACACACTGAGACAAACCCATGGAAAACCTCATCAGCATCTTCCTCAACTCGGTCTTCGTGGGCAATATTCTGTTGGCCTATTTCCTCGGCATGTGCAGTTTCGTGGCGGTCTCCAAGACCCTCAACACCTCGGTGGGTCTTGGATTGGCGGTCGTCTTCGTGCTGACCATCACCACACCGGCCAACTGGTTGGTATACCGTTACCTGCTGGCGCCCGGGGCGTTGGCCTGGGCCGGTCTTCCCAATGCGGACCTGAGCTTTCTCAAGTTCATCACCTTCATCGCCGTCATCGCCGCCAAGGTGCAGATCGTGGAGATGGTCATCGACCGCTATTCGCCCACCCTCTACAGCGCCCTGGGCGTGTTTCTGCCACTGATCGCCGTCAACTGCGCCATCCTGGGCACCGCCCTGTTCATGGTGGAACGCCATTACAACTTTGCCGAGGCCTTTGTCTTCGGCATCGGTTCAGGGGTCGGTTGGCTCTTGGCCATCGTGTCCATGTCGGCCATTCGCCAAAAAATGCGCTATGCTGACGTGCCCAAGGGATTGGAGGGCTTCGGCATCACCATGATCACCACGGGGCTGATGGCCATGGGATTCATGCTCTTCTCAGGGATCACCCTCTAATGTCGCCCGACCACTTCAGGATGCGCGGTATCGTCGTGGCGACAATCGTCCAAAGGGAGCGCCCGTTTTGATCTACCTCATCAGCACCGTCGTTTTCTGCGGCGTCATCATGGTTTTGGTCGGCCTGCTGCTTTTGGTGGAGGCCAAAGTCGTCAAGAAGGGCGATAATCGTATCGTTATCAATACCGATGATACCAAAGCGATCCACGCCCCATCGGGCAGCACCCTCCTCTCCGCTCTTACCAGCAACCGCATCCTCATCCCCTCCGCTTGCGGCGGCAAAGGCACCTGTGGGACCTGCAAATGTCAGGTGCCAGAAGGCGGCGGCGACATTCTGCCTACCGAGTTGGGGCATCTTTCGCGCCGGGAACGCAGCGAACAGGTGCGCCTGGCCTGTCAGCTCAAGGTCCGCCAGGATATGCAGATCCGAATCCCGGAAGAATTCTTCAACATCAAAAAGTACCAGGCCGTCGTGGTCTCCAACCAAAACGTGGCCACCTTCATCAAAGAGTTGGTGCTCCAGCTGGAAGGCGGGCAGCGTCTTGATTTCAAAGCCGGCGCCTATATTCAGATCGACATCCCCGAATATGAAGCCGCCTTCGAGACCTTTCAGATCGAGGACGTCTACCGCAGCGCCTGGGACCAGTTCAACCTCTGGCAACTCAAAGCGGCCAACGTGGATCCCGTCTTCCGGGCTTACTCGCTGGCCAATCCGCCTGCCGAGGGAGATGTGCTCAAGTTTACCATTCGCATCGCCACACCGCCGCCCGGCGCTGCGGCACCCCCCGGGATCGGCTCTTCCTATGTCTTCCAGCTCATGCCTGGTGACCGGGTAAGTCTCAGCGGCCCCTACGGCGATTTTTTCGTCAAGGAGACCCAACGTGAAATGTGTTTTATCGGCGGTGGTGCCGGTATGGCCCCCATGCGCAGCCACATCCTCCATCAACTCGAAGGCGAGGGCACCCAGCGGCGGCTCACCTTCTGGTATGGGGCACGCTCCCGCCAGGAGATGTTCTACGACGGAGAGTTCCGGGCGCTCGCCGCAGAACACCCTAATTTCACCTATCACGTCGCCCTATCGGAGCCACAGCCCGAGGACAATTGGGACGGCCTGGTGGGCTTCATTCACCAGTGTCTGCTGGACACCTATTTGGAAGATCACGACGATCCAACCGAGATCGAGTACTATCTGTGCGGACCGCCGCCCATGATCGATGCCGTCAACCACATGCTCTACGACCTGGGCGTTGAACAGGAGATGATCGCCTACGACAAATTTGGCTGAGCGGGGCTGGCCGTCAGCCCGGGATATCGTCTCGCTAGGTGCGCTGGCCAGCGCAACCGTCGCCCCGCAATACGATACACTCTGTCTCACATAGCCTTGAAGCTGACACACCGCTTCGCAGCTGCAGCCCCACCAGGCCTTTTCAACCGCCCGCGTCACCTTGAAAATATGGGTTTGCCATCTGGGCACTGAAATGGCACGCTTATTGGAGTAACGGAGCCAGCGACATCCCCAAGCTCCGCCCCTAGGTACCATCCCCGATAACCACCGCTAAATAGGCAAAGGAGGCCCCATGGAGATCAAGGTTGAGAAGAATCTGGTGTCGTTCGTTCCGGCCAACGATGAGGAGACCGAGCAATTGGAGTCCCTCTGGAATGTGGTTGTGGATTGCGTGAAGTTCAACAAGAAACTGGTACCGGTGGGAGAGTTCGTCCCCCTAAAGGAGAAGATTGCGCGCTTCTCCATCGAGGAGTAGGTGGGGTTCTGGACGCCGTCCTCGGATCACGAAGCTGGGGGTTCGTCCCCCAAAAGGAGAAGATTGCACGCTTCTCCATCGAGGAGTAGGTGGGGTTCTGGACGCCGTCCTCGGGTCACGAAGCTGGGGATTGGTCCCCCAGAAGGAGAAGATTGCGTGCGTCTCCGTCGATGAACGAGCCACACCGTGCACTTCGGATTCCCAGGATCCACCGTCACCCATAATGTATTCATGTCCCGTAAAACCCAGGGCGGGCTGAATTACGGGGAGAATCTGCGGTACGCTCCCCGTGCGCCCCGTGGCGACGGGTACGCAAGCGGCACCAAATGCATGAAGGAGGAAATCGGTAATGAAAAATGTGTTGATCGCCTACGTCAGTCGAACCGGTAAAACTGAGAAGATGGCCGAAGGGATTGCTGAGGGGGTTCGTTTCGGCGGAAACAACGCCGATTTGAAAAAAATCACCACCATCAAGAATGAAGAAGATCTCAAGCAGTATGACGGTCTAATCCTGGGCTGCCCCACCTATCACCGCGACATGACGGCCGGGATGAAGACCTTTCTCTTCCTGGCCCAGAAGGCCAACCTGGTGGGCAAGATGGGCGGCGCCTTCTGCGCGTATACCCATAGCGGGGAATCGGGCCCCATGATTTACGACACCATGCAGCACGTCTTCAAGATGGATATGGTGGACCTGGGGGCGCTCAATCTAAAGGAGCAGGTCATTGAAACGGAAGAGGGCCTCCGGGCGTGCCAGGATTACGGGAAGGCGGTCAGCGCCAAGCTGGAGTAGCCTCTCACCGGCCGCCCCGCCGCCGGCCACGCGCGGCGCGGGCGAAGATGGCCCTGCTGCACGCGCGTAACGTCACTAAGAAGGGCGGCCTGTCCAGAACAGGCCGCCCGTGGTCGGCGCACCGATCGCTGCCCAAGGCGCGAGGTCAGGGAAAGAGCTTCTCCGGCGGGCGGCGCTCGGGCACGTAAGCCTTCTCGATCTTGCCGTCGTTCCACTCTTGCGACACATAGAGGTTGCAGTAGCAGCTGCCGAACTCGGCCACATCCGGCTCCCGATAGACGCAGGGGCAGATGATGTCGCGGTCATGGGCCTTGTCGCCCGAGGCGAGGCGGCAGGGGCAGGCCATATAGCCGTAGCGGTCCTTGTTCACCAGGAGGGCCTCCAGCAGCTCTATCACCCGCTGCTGGTCGTCGCTGAAATAGTAGCCTTTGGGTTCCTGCACCTTGCGGAGCATGTCGTATAGCGCATTGGCATCCATTAGAGGTCCAGTGCCTCCTTGATCTCACTCTCCTTGAACCCCACGATCACCTTGTCGCCGATGATGATGGTGGGGAAAGAGCATTTTGGATTGAACTTCTTGACGTCTTCCAGAATCGCTTTGCGTTCATCCCCCTCCAGGAGATCCACATCCACAAAATCGTATTTTATGGTGCATTCGGCCAGCAGCTGTTTCGTGGATTTGCAGTGGCTGCAGGTACTCAGGGAGAAAACCTTTACATCTTTGTCCACCATTTAGGCATCCTTTCCGCTAGGGTGGGCGTAAAACGTCTGCGTACTATAAACCATGTTTTTGCGGGGGGTCAATAGAGGGCGCGGCGTCCCTGCCGGGACCTGGTTGGGGAACCGACATCCTCAGGAAAGCGGCGACATCCGGCAATGGACAATACGGGGAGCCGTCACCGGCCGCCCGGCGGGCGTCGGGCGCTTTTTTTATTGACAGGGCCAAGCGAATCTGCCTAATGTAATTAGTAACCATTACTGATTAATGCATTTCATCCTGAAATGATTAGAAATTCCTCTCCAATTGCACCTTACCTCACAGGATCGAACAGGCCGCCCGCATGGGCGCCGTCCATATAGGGTCTGATACCCGTATCCAACCATAATGCTTTCCAAGAAGGGGAGACACCATGGCAGAAAAGAAAATCGTCAAGGCAAAAAAGAAAAAAGAGATCGATGTACGCGACTTCACCACCTGTGAGGCCACCGCGCAGATGCTGGAAAAAGCTCGCCGCGATGGGGTGGAGACCGCTTTCGATCGTGCCGCCAACATGAAAGCGTGTCCCATCGGAGCGGAATCGGCCTGCTGTAAGCACTGCTTCATGGGCCCTTGCCGTCTCAATGCCAAAGACCCCTACGCCAAGGTGGGTGTCTGCGGGGCCACCATCGACACATTCCAGGCGCGCAACTTCGCCCGCAACGTGGCCGCTGGCGGTGCCGCGCATACTGACCACGGCATGGGCATGGTGGACCTTTTCCGAGAGGTGGTCAACGGCCACATCACCGACTACGAAATCAAGGATGTCCATAAGCTGGAGCAGGTGGCCCAATCGATCGGGATCGAGACCGAGGGCCGCTCCGTCAAGGAGATCGCCACCGACCTATACAAGGAATTGGAAAACACCTACACCCAGGTAGAGGGCGAGATCCCCTTCGCCAAACGCGTCCCCCCGGCAACCTTGGAGGTGTGGCGCAAGCAGGATATCGTGCCCCGCGGCGCCATGCGCGAGATCATGGAGCTGATGCACCGCTCCCATATGGGGGTCGATCAGGACTACGCCAACATCACCAAACAGTGCAGCCGCACCGCCTTGGCGGACGGTTGGGGTGGCTCCATGGTGGCCACCGAGATCTCCGACATCCTCTACGGCACCCCCAGCCCAGTGGCCGTCGACGTCAACATGGGTGTCCTCAAGGAGGACCAGGTCAACATCATCGTCCACGGACATGAGCCCAACATGTTCGAGTCCATGCTCGCCTCGGTCAACACGCCCTCTCTCATCGAGGCCGCCAAGGAAGCCGGCGCCCAGGGCATCAACTTGGTCGGCATGTGCTGCTCGGGCGCCGAGATGCTCTCCCGGCACGGGGTACCCCACGCAGGCAACTTCATGTCCACCGAGGCCGTGCTGGTCACCGGTGCGGTCGACACCATGTGCGTGGATGTGCAGTGCATCAAACAGGGGCTCCAGAAGGTGGCCGAATGCTACAACACGCCGCTGATCACCACCAACACGCGCTGCCGCATCGAGGGCGCCACCCACGTACAGTTCGAGGACCACAAGCCCCGTGAGTGCACCGACGAGGTGGTCATCAAGGCGATCACGCGCTTCAAGAACCGCACGGCGGATATCGAAATCCCCAACATCCGCAACACCGGCATCCATGGTTTCTCCTACGAATACATCAACTACATGCTGGGCGGGACCTTTCGCGGCTCCTACAAGCCCCTCAACGACAACATCATCAACGGTCGCATTCGCGGTGTGGCCGGGGTGGTGGGCTGTACCAACCCCCGCATGAAACAGGATTACGTGCATGTCGAACTGGTCAAGGAGCTGATCAAGAACGACGTTCTCGTGCTCCAGACCGGCTGCTCCCAGGTTGCCTTGGCCAAAAACGGCCTCTACTCGCCGGAAGCCGCCCATCTGGCAGGTCCCGGACTCCAGGAGGTGTGCGAGACCGTCGGTATGCCGCCCTGTCTGGGGCTCGGCAGCTGCGTCGACAACAGCCGAATTCTCATTGCCGCTTCTGAGATGGTCAGGGTCGGCGGCTTGGGCAACTCCATCGCCGATCTGCCGGCGGTTGGATGTGCACCCGAGTACATGAGTGAGAAGGCGATCTGTATCGGTCAGTACTTCGTGGCCTCCGGCGTCTTCACCGTTTTCGGGGTCACCTTCCCCACGGTGGAGGGCACCAAGTTCCACAAACACCTCTTCGAAGAGCTGGAGCAGGAGGGGATGGGCAAGTGGGGCTTCGCCACCGATCCCTACGAGATGGCCAAGATGATGATTGCCCACATCGACAAGAAGCGTAAGGCCCTCGGCATCGACAAGGCTCGCGAGCGCGTCCTCATGGATATGGATGACCGCCGCGGGATCGACGCGGCCTAAATGGGTGCGGCCTTCGCGCCGCAGGTTGATACACCGCTAAACAAAGGGGCCCGGTTCGCCGGGCCCCTTTTGCGTGGTCAGAAGGTGGATTCGCGAATCCAGGAGATCCCGCGTCGGGTCAAAATAGCCGCTCCAGCAGGGCATAGGCCAGCGGCATGAAGATCGCCGGGAGCATGTTGCCCACTCGAATACGAGGGAATTCCAACATGTTGAGGCCAAGGGCCATGATGAGCAGTCCGCCCACACCCGTCATTTGCCGGACCACCTCCTCCAGCAGGAAGGGTTTGAGGGCGGTCGCGGCGAGGGTGATCAGGCCTTGGTACACCACGACACTGATGGCCGAGAAGAGGGCCCCGACGCCGAAGGTGGAGGCGAAGACAACGGATATGATGCCGTCCAGAAGCGATTTGGCGAATAGGGTCTGGTGGTTGCCGGTGAGGCCGCTTTCAAGGGCGCCGAGGATGGCCATGGAGCCCACGCAGAAGACCAGACTGGCAGTGACAAACCCTTTGGCGAAGCTGCCCCGGCCTTTGGCGAAGCGGGCTTCCACGAAATGGCCGAGGCGCTCCAGGGCGGCTTCGATCCCAAGGGCTTCGCCCAACAGGCCGCCGACCGCCATGCTGATCACCACCACCAAAATGGCGTCGGTGCCCAAGGCGCCCTTGAGGCCCACCAGGACCACGGCCAGCCCCACGGCCTGCAGGAGAATGGTTTTGAAACGCTCGGGCAGACCGCCGCGCAAGAGCAAGCCCACCCCACCGCCGACGATGATGGCACCGCCGTTGACCCAGGTTCCCAACATTGTCCTTACCTCCCCGACGGGCAGTCGGATCGTTGTCCCGACGCAACAACGGCATCTTGATCCAATCGCTTCGTTCGATGGTCAAGATGCCGCTGCGCGAAGCCCTTATGGCGATTTCCCGTGTTACGCTTTGG
>JAAUYD010019827.1_pt1 | contig 19971 bp, 12 predicted proteins | sample 7278101 | NCBI WGS metagenome assembly JAAUYD01 (sample SAMN14350128, study PRJNA611818) | marine sediment metagenome | isolation source: surface marine sediment (0.6m) | place: French Polynesia: Moorea | collected 2018-08
CTAGATAAGTGGCGAAAGCTCGCATAAGCGAGAATAACCAGGAATGCCCTATCGTGAGTTAGGGAAGCCCCGCACAAAACGTAGTGGCGTGCGTGGGAGGATGTCACTTCTCGTTGTAGTTGTGGGTTGCAATAGTATCAAACAAGAGACATCTATTAACAATATTTATCATTATTGTTAAACATAAGATGATACAATGAAATATTTGTTATAATAGTTTTGGTAAGATCAACTATAATTCTTGGAGGAGTTCTCTAACACTGTGTTCACTACTGCTAGACCCACCGTACCTCAAACCTCGATCGCATTTCCTAAAGACTTATTTTCTGCCATTGATGAGCTTAAAAGAGAGTTAAAAGCGGTTATTTTGGCTCATTATTACCAAGATCCTGATATTCAGGACATTGCTGACTTCATCGGTGATTCCCTCGGCCTTTCTCAGCAAGCAGCTACCACAGACAAAGAGGTAATCGTGTTTGCGGGGGTTCACTTCATGGCAGAAACCGCTAAAATTCTTAACCCTGATAAATTAGTCTTATTACCCGATTTAGAGGCCGGGTGTTCTTTAGCGGATAGTTGTCCTCCCGAAGAATTTGCCAGGTTTAAGGCACAATATCCTAACGCTATTGTTGTATCTTACATTAATTGTACCGCAGAAATCAAGGCCATGAGTGATGTTATCTGCACCAGTTCTAATGCGGTTAAAATTGTTAATCAATTACCTAAAGAACGACCAATTATTTTTGCTCCTGATCGCAATTTAGGGCGGTATGTTGTTCAACAAACAGGGAGAGATTTAATCCTTTGGCAAGGTAGTTGTATTGTTCACGAAACTTTTTCAGAAAAGAAAATTGTTCAGCTAAAAATTGAACATCCGACCGCCGAAATTATTGCTCATCCTGAGTGCGAAGAAACTGTTTTACGCCACGCTAATTATATCGGTTCAACCACAGCATTATTAAAGTATTCTCAGCAAAGTTCTCATGATACTTTTATTGTAGCAACGGAACCTGGAATTATTCATCAAATGCAAAAAGAAGCCCCTAATAAGCGGTTTATTCCTGCTCCTGCTATGAATAATTGTAACTGTAATGAATGTCCTTATATGCGTCTGAATACTTTAGAAAAATTATATTTAGCTATGAAGAATAAACAGCCAGAAATTACGATGGATGAATCTATCCGTAAAGCTGCTTTAAACCCGATTCAAAGAATGTTAGAAATGTCTAAGTAAGGAGTCAGGAGTCAGGAGTCAGGAGTCAGGAGAATTATAATACAATCCTGTTTCTTGTTTCCTGTTTCCTATTTTTATTAAGTTTAATAAAAGATTGAGACAATAAGTTTATTGATAATTGCTGCTATTCCTGATATTAATAAAAGGATAATTGAACGGTTAAACATTTGCTTTTTTTGTTCATTAACCTCCTTAAAAGATTTGAATTTTTCTTCCCAAGTATCAATGATGGCAAGTCTTAGTTCTTCATTGCTGAGAGAAACACCGTTTTCTATTAATGCTTTGGGGTAAATAATAGAATAGATGACATTTTTATATAATCCTATAAAACAGGAAATAATACTAGCAATGGAAAAGCCATAAGCGAGTATTTTTAGTAGCAAACAAGAATAACAAAGTAAATTATCAATATTAATTATTTTGTTCAGTAACTCATTCAGGAAAAAGCGGATAAACGTAAAATTAAATCCAATTAATACACCGAGTTGTGTGTTGGTATTATTGTTAATATCTTGAACTTCTTTTAGAGATTTTTCGATATAATCATAGCTGAGTTCAATATTTTTTTGATAATCTTGCTCTGTGATAGATGAATTTGGACTTTTGGTCATTGTTTCAAGGAAAATAACGTTAATTTTGCTGAGGGTTTCAGCAATGTTAAACCCATTATTATAATAAGGGAAAAATTTAACCTTGTTAAATCCTTAGAAGAACTTATTTCTGGGGACATAATACTATTATCTCCTAACCAGTACCGACTTCTCACATATCATTACTGACAACTATAAAAGTGAAAATGCTATAATATTTGTAATGATAGAGTTGAAAACTATGGTTATGGTTAACAATCAAGATAACATCAAGCAAACTGATTCTACCTCCGAATCTTCACAAGAAAATAACAATCAATCTTCCCAACAACCTACAAGTAAGAAAAATCGGTTTAAATTCGAGGAAAAAGATATGTGTAAGATTAAACACAATTTTTAGTAGCAAAATGAAACCCAAGTATCAAGTCTTTTACTGTTTCTGAACTTGAATTATAGCAGTTTCCATACTTGTGAAGTACAAAAAAGATCGTTTTAAGGTAGGATGCAGGAGTTGGATGTACCTAATAAGTCCGAGAAACGCTATAAAAATGTGAAAAAAATGAAATCATATTTAAAGTTAGTTCTTAGGCAAGGAAATAGAGAAGAGATCGGGAAACAGTCAACAGATAAGGGTTTTGGGATGGTTAATATTCCTTAATTATTGTTTTTATTCGGGCTTTTTGATAAGACTTTCTTCTGGGATCAGCCGTGAAAATAACCGTAATAAATTAGCGTAAAATTTACGCTAAACAACCAGGATTATCTTTTTATTCCTCAATTGATGTTGCTTGTAATGCTTTTCAATAATGCTATCTTATTGCGGTGAGCAGTTACCTAATTATCTAGATTATAAGGGCTTAATAATATTAAGCCCCTAGGAATTATGTTAACTTTTAACTTCTCCAGGAATGGTTATATCAATAGGTTTAACGGTTTGTCCTAGTTGAGATAAAGGCGGATTAATTTCTTGTTCATTTCCCACCACTAAAGTAACAATATTTTCCGGTTTCAGGTATTCTTGAGCAACCCGTTGTACATCTTCAATGGTGGTTGCTTTGACCCCTTTTTGATAGTCAAAAATAAAGTCTTGAGGATACCCATAATATTCATAGGCCATGAGACGGGATAACGTTTGACCTGGGTTCTCAAATTTAAAGACAAAAGAGTTTAAAATCGACTCTCTAGCATAGTCTAATTCATCAGTAGCAATGGGATTTGTTTGTACTCGTTTAATCTCTTCCATTAAAGAACTAATAAACTGTACTGTGGTTGCTGAAGCGGTTTGACCCCCGGCAATAAACACCCCAGGATAATCATAACCAGCACTCCAAAAACCATAAACACTGTAAGCCAATCCTTGACGCGATCGCAAATTATTGTATAAACGACCCCCAAACCCATTAAGTAAACCATTCACCACCGCCAAAGTAGGATAATCAGGACTATTCAATTTGCCTCCTAAATGCCCCAATAAGACATTACTTTGATTCAATTGAGGTTGATTAACGAAAAAGACCCCCTGGCCTTGTTTTTGGAGGGCTGAGGGAACGTTTATCTCTGGGTCTGGGGTCTGAGGTTGCCATTTTCCTAAAGTCTTCTCGATCAAGGATTTCATGGTTTGTGGCTCAAAATCCCCCACAACCCCTAAAATAATGTTCTCAGGCCGTACATACTTTTGATGAAAGGCAATCAGATCATCACGGGTAACACTGTTGATAGTTTCATACTCTGTGGTACGAGCATAAGGACTGTCTTCCCCATAGATGAGTTTACGTAACTCCCGACTAGCAATATCCCCTGGATCATCGTTACGACGAGCAATTCGACCCTGTTGTTGGGTTTGGACTAAGGTTAATTGTTGAGGAGCAAAGGCAGGTTCTTGTAAGATTTCACTGAAGAGATTAAATACCGTTTCTAGGTCTTCGGTGAGGGTATTAAACCCAGCCCCACCTGAACTGGTTCCGATACTGACTTCTACTCTAGCAGCCCGTTGTTCTAAGCGTTCGTTAATGTCATCAGCAGGATGTTGTTGGGTTCCTCCTAAGCGCATCATCGTTCCTGTTATTTGAGCGAGGCCAATTTTTTCAGGGGGGTCAAGTCGTGATCCTGTTTTGATTAAAGCGTTGCCTTTGACTAAGGGTAACTGATGATCTTCCATTAAATAAACAACCATCCCGTTGCTGAGTTCGTAGCGTTCATATTCAGGAAGGGAAATTTCAGGTAACGGGGGAAATTCTAACTCAGTGTAGTGTTTTGGGGTTTGAGCAACAGCCGGTAAACGAAAAATTAAGACCAGTAAGGTAGTTATTACAATTAAACCTAACCAGCGAAATCGTTTTATAAATGAGGTATCAATCATAGATAGGGTTACGCAGTTTTGTTTGATGACAAATATTATCTTACTTTGTTCATTATAGGTACTATTCAAAGATAATTTGAGTCTAAGATTGGTTGTTTTGCCAGTTTAAGATCATCTTTAAAATTGGCTACTCATTTAATTTTTTTGCTATACCAATAGTTGAGTCATTGATAATTAGGGAATGACCCGTGTATTTATCATCAAACATTTATCGCTTCTTGGTAGACTTATTGGTTTTTGTCTTTATTGGGTTTCCTCATCTGGTTTTGAGTCAGTCTCTTAATGATAGTTTAATGGGAAATTCCTTGACTATTGCTCAAACCTATATTTCCGATCCCTATCTGAATGAGTTATTAATTCAAGGAATGGAAAAAGGAATTCAAGGAGATTATCAAGGGGCGATCGTTCTTTTTACTGAAATTTTACAGTTTAATCCCAATGAAGTCGAAGCTTATTATAATCGCGGTATTGCTTACGGAAAAATTGAGGCTTACCAAGCGGCCATTACAGATTTTAATCAAGCTTTAACCCTTAACCAAACCATGCCTGATCTTTACATAGAAAGGGCAAAAATTTATTTACAATTAGGCGATCGAACAGCCGCGATCGCCGATTTAAAAAAAGCGAAGGCATTATTAAGGCAACAAGGAGAAACTTCTCGTTATTCGGAAGTAGATAGCTTACTCAATTCAAGGTAAAATGGAATAGAGTCAGACAATACCCAACCTTTGTCTCAACTCATCAAAATCTGTCACCAAAAACCATGACTGTTCAACCGTTAACGTCTCTCCCTTCAGTCTCCTACTCAACGCCAGTGATCACACCTTCTTCAGACGTTAAACCTTGGCCGGGGTTAATAGAAACCTATCGCCCTTATCTTCCCGTTACAGACAATACCCCAGTGGTTACCCTCCTTGAAGGTAATACCCCTCTTATCCCGGTTCCCTACATTTCTCAACAAGTGGGCAAAGGGGTTAAAGTGTTTGTGAAATACGATGGCTTAAACCCCACAGGAAGCTTTAAAGATCGAGGCATGACCATGGCTATTTCTAAAGCCAAGGAAGATGGGGCAAAAGCCGTTATTTGTGCCAGTACCGGCAATACCTCTGCTGCTGCTGCTGCCTACGCTAGACGCGCCGGGATGCGGGCGTTTGTGATTATTCCGGATGGTTATGTGGCCTTAGGAAAACTCGCCCAAGCCTTATTATACGGCGCAGAAGTCATTGCTATCGAAGGGAACTTTGATGATGCGTTGACAGTGGTTAAACAGATGGCCGAAAATTATCCCGTTACTTTGGTCAACTCCGTTAACCCTTACCGTTTAGAAGGTCAAAAAACCGCAGCTTTTGAGGTGGTTGATGTGTTAGGGAATGCCCCCGACTGGTTATGTATTCCTGTGGGTAATGCAGGAAATATTAGTGCCTATTGGATGGGATTTTGTCAATATCATAGTTTAGGGAAAACGGATAAACTCCCGAAAATGATGGGTTTTCAAGCAGCCGGGGCCGCCCCTTTTATGGCTGGCCAACCCGTAGCCAACCCCGAAACCTTAGCCACGGCCATTCGTATTGGTAACCCAGCTAACTGGGATAAAGCTTGGGGGGCAAAAGATGCCAGTCAAGGAGAATTTAATGCGGTGACAGATGAAGAAATTTTAGAAGCTTATCGTCTTTTGGCCGCCCATGAAGGGGTCTTTTGTGAACCGGCGAGTGCAGCATCAGTGGCCGGGTTATTGAAGGTTAGAGATCGGGTTCCGGCTGAGTCTACAGTGGTTTGTGTTTTAACCGGCAATGGTTTGAAAGATCCTGACTGTGCGATTAAACATAGTAATAATCAAGTTAAATCTGGCATTAAACCTGAATTATCGAAAGTGGCTGAGGTCATGGGTTTTTGAATAATATATAACTGATCAGTGATCACTGATCACTGATCACTGACTTCAGAGCAATTGCTCCCGTTCCGTAATCGCCATCTTATGGGCCGGAAACTCTTCATAATGAGCTAAAATTTGGCTGGTTTCTTTGACGCGATCAAACCCTTGGGGGGTTAAATAAGCGATGGTTGATCGCTTGAGAAAATCATACACAGAGACCGCAGAATAGGAACGAGCAAATCCTCCTGTGGGTAAAACGGCGTTAACCCCGATCGCATAGGTAGCAGCCGAGGACGGGGTATATTTTCCTAGTAAAATTTCCCCTGCATTTTTAATCTCTCCCACTAACCTTAAGGGATCATCCACTAACACTTCTAAATGTTCCGGGGCGTAGTCGTTCACAAACTCAATGGATTCTTCTAAGCTAGAGGTGAGAATAATACCGCCATAAGCATCTAACCCAGTTTGGCAAAACTCCCGTCGCCATTGGGGAAGTTTTTCTAAGTATTCCTTGGCAAACTGACTGGCCTTTTCAGCAACAGTTTGGCTATGGGTGACTAATAAGGCCGCAGAGTCGGGACCGTGTTCCGCTTCTATTAATAGGTCGAGGGCCGCCAGTTGGGGATCGGTCGTTTCATCCGCCAAGACAATGGACTCACTCGGTCCGGCGGGTAAACCCACATCTACCGTACCGAATAACACCCGTTTGGCTGCGGCCCCATAGATGCTACAAGGACCGGTTAATTTATCCACTTTGGGAACCGTAGTCGTGCCTAAGGCCATAGCTGCGAGGGCTTGAATTCCCCCTAGTTTATACACTTGCGTCACCCCGGCCATTTGGGCGACATAGAGGGAAACCGGTTCGACGTTACCCTGTTGATCGGGAGGGGTACAAACGACGATTTGTTTCACCCCGGCCACCATAGCAGGAATGGTTAACATCAGCATCATAGAAGGAAAAGCCCCTTTTCCCCTGGGAACGTATAACCCCACCCTAGGAATGGGAGTGATTTTTTCCCCAGCAAAGATACCAGTGTCAATTTCAGCCAGGTTCATTTCTTCGGGTAGTTGCCGTTGATGGACTTCTTGGATGTTGCGAAACGCTTGCTCTACGGCTTTTTTAACCTCTGGTTCGACGAGATGTTGCGCTTGGTCAAATTCTTCGGGGGTTACTTTTATATTCTCTGGGGTTGCTCCTGCGTAGTCAAATTTTTGGGCATATTCAATCAGTCCCTTGTCCCCGGTTTGGGCGATCGCACCTATCACTTCTTGGGCAATAGGAATCACTTGATCAATGTCTAACTCGGCCCGTCGCTTTACTGTAGCGAGATCCTTGGCTGTCATCTGGGCAAGTTTGAGAATTCTGACCACTACTTCTCTCCTGATACGTTGGTCTTTTTTTATCTATTTTAGTATCACTTAGCAGTCATCAGTTGTCAGTTATCAGTTACCGAGTGAACTACCCCAACTAAATCAAAGATTATAGGTCTATCTCTATAATTATGGAAAAGTCCGCATCTTTCGTTATGATACACTATGGTACAGCCAATCGGTTCAACACCATTGCTGTCCTCAAAGAACTTCGGGTTGAATTTCCTGACATTCCTATAACTGTGATACACAAGAACGGAAAGTTAACATGACTGAAACTAAAGACGGAAGAAGGAAAACTCAACTCAAAGTCTCAAAAAAAGAATACTTGAAGCAAATATGAGTCAATCAATGAATCCACTTAGCGATATACGCTGGAATTCCGAAGTCCAGTTACAGAAACAAAAACACTATTGGAGACAAAAGTTAAGGACTCCCCTTGCTGTTCTAGAACTGCCACAACAACATTGGCGAACTTGGACTGGTTTTCCTTCAGTGATGCCTGCCAATCAATCAAATATCAGTTTAATAGAAACTGTAGAATTATCCATAGAGCTTTATCATCAACTCCAAGAATTTAGTCAAACAGAGAACTGCTCGTTATTTATTACCCTGTTAACAGCCTTGAAAGCACTGTTGTTACGTTATACAGGTCAAGAAGATATCATCTTAGGTTCAGTTGGTACCAGTCACTTCAAAAATCCACAACTAGCAGAAAATTCACAATTAATCAATACAGTCCCCTTAAGGACAAATGTAAGTGCAAATTTAACAGTCAAGGAACTGTTAGCAAAAGTTACTCAAACAGTTCAAGAAGCAGCATTATATCGGGATTACCCTTTGGAGGAACTTCGTGAGAATTTAGACATTACATCGATATTTCAAGTGATGTTAGTGCCTTGCAATCTACCTTTTGAACTTTCTGATGCTCCCATTGAACCAGAAAACATAGCCCAGATAAGCGAACAAAATAATGACTGCAAGCTAAAAATTTTTGTTTTGCCAACTGAGAAAAGTTTATCTTTAAAATGCGAATATAACGGTCAATTATTTCAATCGGCTTCAATTCAAAGACTCTTAGGACATTTTCAGACACTTTTAGCCGATTTAATTGCCAATCCTCAACAAAAATTGGCCAATTTACCTTTATTGACTGAAGCTGAAGAACAGCAACTCTTAGTAGAATGGAACAACACTCAGCAAGAATATCCCCAGAATCATTGCATCCATCAATTATTTGAGCAGCAAGTAGCTAAAACCCCAGAAGCCATAGCAGTCGTCTTTGAAGAAGATAAATTAACCTATCGAGAACTTAATCAAAAAGCCAATCAACTCGCCCACTATCTAAGAAAGTCAGGTGTAAAAGCTGAAACCCTAGTAGGGATTTGTGTTGAGCGTTCATTAGAGATGCTCGTAGGACTATTGGGTATTCTCAAAGCAGGTGGGGCCTATGTGCCACTCGACCCCAGCTATCCCCCAGAACGTTTGGCATATATGCTAGAGGATGCTGAAGTTGAGATTATCTTAACTCAAGAGAACTTGGTCAATTATCTAGACGAGAAGGTTATTGCGACCGTTATTCAAGCAACAGATATTAAACAAGAAATTAATTTGCTTTGCCTAGACAAAGACTGGGCATCGATAGGGAAGCAACCCGTTCATAACCCCAACCCAGACATAGCGGTCTACAATTTAGCTTACGTTATTTACACTTCAGGTTCCACAGGAAAACCCAAAGGCGTTCAACTACCCCACCAAGGAGTCGTCAATTTCCTGGTCTCCATGAGTCAGCAACCAGGTTTAACAGAGCAAGATACCCTCTTAGCTGTTACCACTATCTCTTTTGATATTGCTGGACTCGAACTTTATTTACCCCTAATTGTGGGCGCAAAGGTGGTTTTAGCGAGCCGAGAAGTAGCGAGTTCTGGTGTTTCCCTGGCCAAGCTAATCGCTGATTCTGGGGCAACAGTCATGCAAGCAACGCCGGCGACTTGGTATTTACTCTTAGCAGCCGGTTGGCAGGGTAAAACAGGGTTGAAAGTGCTGTGTGGTGGAGAAGCTTTAGCCTCAGAACTAGCCGAACGCTTGCTAGAACTGGGAATCGAGCTATGGAATATGTACGGCCCAACAGAAACCACGATTTGGTCAACGGTTTATCCAGTCAAACCTAAGCCTGATGCTAAAAATGCCAAAGATGCTCCAGAACTCATTGGCAGACCGATAGCCAACACAGAAATATATATCCTGGACTCCAATTTTCGACCCGTACCCATCGGGGTAACTGGGGAACTCTATATTGGGGGTGCCGGGTTAGCTAGAGGGTATCGAAATCGCCCTGAGTTAACCGCAGAGAAATTTATTCCCCACCCGTTTTTAGAAGATAGCAGTATCGGTTCAAATTCCCCATTCCCTGAACCTTACTCCCGCATCTACAGAACAGGGGATTTAGCCAGATATTTACCCGATGGTAATATTGATTTTCTCGGTCGGATTGATAGTCAAGTTAAAGTGCGGGGATTCCGCATTGAATTGGGAGAAATTGAATCGGTATTAAATCGACATCCTGGGGTTGAGCGTAGTGTTGTGGTAGCCAGAAGCAATCAATCTAGCCAGATAGCAGGAGGCGATAAACGTCTGGTGGCTTATGTTGTCCCCAACCAAAATTACCAAGGCAAGGTCGAGGACAAAGAAAGTGAAGCTCAAGCGATACAAGAACAATGGCAACAATTATGGGACTTAGCCTATAGTCAAGAACAATCGGTAGCCGACCCCACCTTTAACATTAACGGTTGGAACGATAGTTATGATGGTTCGCCTATTCCCCCCGAACAGATGCGAGAGTGGTTAAACGGCACAGTAGAGAGAATTCTCTCTTGTCAACCTCAGCGAGTCTTAGAAATTGGCTGCGGGACAGGAATGTTACTGTTTAGAGTTGCGCCTCACTGCAAGTCTTATTGTGGGGTAGATATTGCTCCCCAAGCTTTGCACTATATTGAAACTCAGACAAAAAACCTAGACGGTGATTGGTCCGGAGTCAGTTTGCGTCAAGGGTATGCCGATCAAGCGATCGCCGAAATTGAACCCCGATCGTTTGATACTCTAGTGATTAACTCGGTGGTACAACTATTTCCAGGGATTGAGTATCTCGTGGAAGTGATTGAAACTGCTGCCAAGTCCATTGAACCAGGGGGAACGATCTTTATCGGCGATGTGCCTAGTTTACCGTTGTTAGAAGTTTTTCAGGCTTCGATTCAATTACATAAAGCCTCGGATGAGATCACCAGCGAACAGTTACAAAAACGCATCGCTAAAGCCATCGTTCAAGAAGGACAAATGGCCATCGATCCCGACTTTTTCCAGGCTTTGGGGCAATACCTCCCTCAAATTAGCCACGTCCAAATTCAATTGAGACAGGGACGCTACCACAACGAAATGAGTGAGTTTCGTTATGATGCCATTCTCCACGTTGGTCAAAAAACCATTCCTACCGTAGAACCTCAATGGTTAGACTGGCAAAAAGATGAACTCAGCTTATCGGCTGTTAGTCAGATTTTAGAGAATCAGCAGCCAGAAATACTAGGCATACAAGGAGTCCCCAATGCTCGTCTGGTCAAACGAGTTAAGCTCCTAGAACTCATCGAAAATAACCCAACTGCCACCGTCAAAGAACTAAAAACCACCTTAGCTGAATTAGAAGAAAATGGCATAGAACCCGATGACTGGTGGAATTTAAGTAAGGAGTTCCCCTATAAGATTACAATTAGCTGGTCTGGTTCGGGGGCAAAAGATTGCTACGATGTTCTATTTCTCCACAGTGATTCTTCAGTCTCCTACTTCCCATCCATGAATCTTCCCCCAGTCAAACCCTGGACAGACTACGCCAATGACCCCTTACAAGCAGAGGTTGAACACAAACTAGAATCAGAATTGCGTCAGCATTTACAGGAACATTTACCTCATTACATGGTTCCCAGTGCTTTGGTAACTCTCGATGAAATGCCCCTAACCCCCAATGGCAAGGTCAACCGCAGAGCATTACCCGACCCAGGAAAATCTCGACCGGAGTTGACAACAGCATTAGTCATCCCCCAATCGGAACGAGAACAAGCACTGGCTGAAATTTGGCAGGAAGTTCTGCAACTCGATGTTGTGGGAGTCAATGATAGTTTCTTTGAATTAGGGGGAAACTCTTTACTCCTGACCCAAGTACACCAAAAAATATCGACAACCCTGGATACAGAAATTTCCATCATCACCCTGTTTCAATATCCGACCATTCAAAAGTTAGCCGAATATCTCAGTGAACCTCAAGCCACAACCCCAACCCCTGATGTTCCCCAGGAGTCAGTGAAATCGGAACAAGGAGAATCAGATATTGCCATTATCGGGATGTCCTGTCGTTTTCCAGGGGCAAATAACCTTGAGCAATTTTGGCAAAACCTGCGGGATGGCGTTGAATCGATATCAATCCTAGAGGATGGAGACTTACAAATAAGCGATCGCACTGTATTAAACGATTCTAATTATGTGAAAGCAGGAGCGTCATTACCTGATGTGGATTTATTCGATGCTTCCTTCTTTGGTTATAGTGCCAAAGAAGCAGAAATCATGGACCCCCAACAGCGTATTTTCTTAGAATGTGCCTGGGAAGCCCTACAAAGTTCAGGTTATGCCTCAGAAGAGGTGGAACCATCAACCGGTGTCTTCGCAGGTTCAGGGATGAACACTTACCTGATTAATAATGTTCACCCTAACCGCAATTTTTCCTCCCAACAAACTTTTTTGGGTTCCGCATTAGATTTACAAGTCAGACTGGCCAATGGCAAAGATTTTCTGCCCACCAAGGTTTCCTACAAATTAGGCTTAAAAGGACCGAGTATTAATGTGCAAACGGCCTGTTCTACTTCCTTAGTTGCGGTGCATATGGCTTGTCAAAGTATTCTCAACGGGGAATCAGACATGGCTTTAGCCGGAGGAGTGGCCATTGGTATTCCTCAAAATACGGGTTACTTGTACCAAGAAGACATGATTTTCTCCCCTGATGGTCATTGTCGCGCTTTTGATGCCGATGCCCAAGGAACCGTTTTCGGCGATGGGGTAGGCATTGTCGTTCTTAAAAGTCTCAGTAAAGCCATAGAAGATGGCGATCACATCTATGCCGTCATTAAAGGCTCAGCAGTTAATAACGACGGTGGTGATAAAATTGGTTACACCGCCCCAAGTATTGAGGGACAAAGGGCAGTTATTACAGAAGCTTTAAATAAAGCGGAGGTCAATCCTAGTACCATTAGTTATGTCGAGGCTCATGGAACGGGAACAGCTTTGGGAGATCCCATCGAAATTACGGCACTGACTCAGGCGTTTGGCGGAAAAACCAATAATACAGACTCTTGTGCCATTGGTTCAGTTAAAACGAATATCGGACATTTAGTGGAAGCAGCAGGAATAGCAGGACTAATTAAAACAGTATTAGCCCTAAAACATAAGGAAATTCCCCCTACGTTACACTTCCAAAAACCCAATCCCAATATTGACTTTGCTCAGAGTCCGTTTTTTGTTAATACCGAACTCAGAGAATGGGAACGCAATGGTACGCCTCGCCGTGCAGGGGTCAGTTCTTTTGGCATGGGTGGCACCAATGCTCATATTGTGTTAGAGGAAAGCCCGGTAGAAAGCGCACCTAGGCAGAAGGCAGAAGGCAGGAGTCAACATATACTAACGTTATCGGCAAAAAGCGATCGCGCTTTACGGGAATTGGCAGAAAATTATGTTAGTTATTTAGCATCTGAACCTGAAGCAGAGTTAGCAGATATTTGTTTTACGGCTAATACGGGACATCAGCACTTTGAACACCGTTTAGCTGTGGTGGCCGCATCTAAACAAGATTTGCAGGAGCAATTAGCAGAGTTTGAGTCACTGAATACTGGGATCGTTAAGCAACCCCAATCCGCAACCATCGCCTTTCTGTTTACAGGACAAGGCTCTCAATATGTTAATATGGCTCGTCAACTCTACGAACAAGAACCAACTTTCAGAGCCACAATCGATCGCTGTGCAGCCATTCTCGAACCTGAATTAAAGCAATCCTTATTAACACTACTGTATCCTGAAACAAAAACTGATCCGAATGGGTTACTCAATGAAACAAGATATACTCAACCGGCTCTATTTGCCATCGAATATGCCTTAGCCCAATTGTGGCTCTCTTGGGGCATAAAACCTGATGTGGTCATGGGTCATAGTGTAGGAGAATATGTGGCAGCTTGTCTGGCGGGAGTATTTAGTTTAGAAGATGGCTTGAAGCTAATTGCAGCCAGGGGAAGATTGATGCAGACACTGCCTCAAAATGGGGCAATGTTATCGATGTTAGCGTCTGAACAAGAAGCGATCGCCGTTATTGAACCCTATGGCCAAGAAATCTCTATTGCTGCTATAAATGGCCCTGAAAGTGTGGTTATTTCTGGTAAAAGAGAGGCGATTAACGCAGTTGAGCAAAGGTTAACAGCCAAAGGGATTAAAACGAAGCAATTAAACGTTTCTCATGCTTTCCATTCCCATTTAATGGAACCCATGTTAGCTGATTTTGCACAAGTTGCACAAACCATTAAGTTGAGTCAGCCTCAGATTAAATTAATCTCCAACGTGACAGGGGAACTTATTACCGATGAAGTAACCACCGTGGAATATTGGTGTCGTCATATCAGACAGCCAGTGCGATTTGCTCAGAGTATGTCATGTCTCAATTCTCTAGATGTCAATGTCTTGATTGAAGTCGGTGCGAAACCCATTCTGTTAGGTATGGGTCGTTATTGTTTACCTCAACATCAAGGATTATGGTTGCCCAGTTTACGTAGCGATCGCAATGATTGGCAACAAATTTTAACGAGTTTGGCAGAACTATATATCAACGGCATTACTATCGATTGGGTGGGTTTCGATGGCAACTATGAAAGATACCGTACCCCCTTGCCCACTTATCCCTTCCAGCGACAACGGTATTGGTTAGAAGCTCCTGATTGGTATGGCCAAGAATTACCGACTCAAGAGAATGGGAACGAAAATGGTCAACATAGCGAGCCAAAAACCGCAGATCAATCACAAGAAGGCATGGAAAATGCCCTCTATCAAATAGAGTGGAAACCGCAAAAACTTGATGTAAAGCAATCTACTACCCTTGCAAAAAATTGGCTAATATTGGCTGATCACAAAGGAATTGGAGCGCAATTAGCTGAGAAATTACGTTCAAAAGCAGAATCTTGTACTTTGGTTTTTCCTGGTCAAGAATATCAACAGATTGGAACACAAGAATTTCAGATTGATCCCCATAACCCTCAACATTATCAGCAGGTACTTACAGCTTTACCCCAGATCAACTGCGTAGTGCATCTCTGGAGTTTAGATATACCAGAAGCAACAGTCACAGAAGATGTCATAACATCCGCTCAATTAGGTTGCGGTAGTACCTTACATTTAGTCCAGGCACTCTTAGCAAGAGAAAAAGAAGTACCGTCTCTGTGGTTAATCACTCAAGGCACTCAAAGCGTAGAAAATTATCCAGTCACAGCGATCGCTCAATCTCCCTTGTGGGGTATGGGAAAAGCGATCGCGATTGAACATCCTGAATTAAACTGTATGCGCTTAGATTTAAACGCCGAAACCACTGGGAATGAGGTCAATATTCTCTGGTCAGAAATCCAGCATTCCTCTAACTCGGACGACATGGAAGATCAAATTGCTTGGCGCAACAACAGACGCTATGTTCCCCGATTAACTCCCTACTCTGCCTCCAAAACGAACCGTCAATCCCTGACCATTAAACAAGAGCGTACCTATTTGATTACGGGCGGATTAGGGGACATTGGTTTGAGAGTGGCGAATTGGCTAGTAGAAAAGGGAGCTAAAAATTTAGTCTTGCTAGGAAGAAGTCAACCCAAACCGACTGTCAGTGCTAAATTGGAAGAAATGAAGGAGATTGGGGTTAAAGTCGTTGTCCTTCAGGCAGATGTATCAGATTTCTCGCAAATTAGCGCAGTATTTAAGCAAATTGACCAGACTATGCCAGGGTTAGGGGGGATTATTCATGCTGCAGGCATCACGGACGACGGTATCATCGATAATTTAAGTTGGAAGCAATTTGCTAAGGTTTTAGCCCCGAAAATGCAAGGGTCTTGGAATCTTCATTGTTTATCAGCAGAACTCGATTTAGATTTCTTTGTCCTGTTTTCTTCCATTGCTTCTTTACTGGGTTCGGCTGGCCACAGTAATTATGTGGCGGCCAATAGCTTTCTCGATACCCTAGCTGCTTATCGTCAGGCTCAAGGATTATCTGGGTTAAGTATCAATTGGGGAGTTTGGTCCAATATCGGATTGGCTTCTCGCAATCTTCAGGTACTAGAACGACTGGAAAAGGCAGGAATCGGCTCAATTACGGCCCAGCAAGGGTTGCAAGTGTTGGAGAAATTATTAGCAGAGCAGCCCACTCAGGTGGGATTTGTGCCGATTAATTGGGCATCATTCCAACATCAACTGGGAGCGAATTCAAGTTTCTTTAAGGATTTAAAACAAGTATCCACGCCACTCGTCTCTGAGTCGAAGCAATTAACCCTTCGCCAGCAATTAGCACAAACCCCTAATAGCGATCGCCAAAACCTCTTATTCACTCACATCTACTCTCTAGTGGCCAAAACCCTAGGATTAAAATCCCCACAAAAACTCGATAAGTCAGCACGCTTGATTGACTGGGGACTAGATTCCTTAATGGCAATTGAACTACGTAACGAGTTGCAATCGAGTTTAGAATGCTCTGTGGGTTCTACCTTATTTTTTGACTATCCCACCCTCGAAACTTTGGTAGAATATTTAGCCTCGGTCGTCCTAGAATCCGAAGCGGATCAAGCAAAATCCTTAACCGTATCTGGCAAGAAAACAACCTTAGTCCCCATTCAACCCCAAGGTTCTAAGCCACCTTTATTTTTTGTCCCTGGAATTCTCGGTAGCGTCTTCGACCTTTATCCTTTAGCACGATGCTTAGGAGAAGATCAGCCTTTTTATGGATTGCGATCGCTAGGTTTGGGAGAAGGAGAAGAGCCATTGACCCAAATGGCAGATATTGCCGCCCATCATATTAAAACGATTCAAGCCGTTCAACCCCAAGGACCCTATTTTCTAGGGGGTCATTCCTTTGGGGGTAAAGTTGCCTGGGAAATGGCACAACAATTGCGAAAACAAGGGCAAAATGTTTCTTGGCTGGCGTTGATGGATGTCCAAGTAGACGTTCCTGATTGCCAAAAAAATGCGATTAATGGAGATATTACTAAATCTATCAGGGATTTAGTCGCAATCTATGAAGGCATTTTAGAAAAAGACCTAGAGATTACAGTAGATGTCCTTCAGCCTTTGAGTGAAAACGAACAAATCAGCTATTTTCAAGAAAAATTGAACATCGCTGGACACAGTTTGAGCGAAGGTGATATCAGAAAACTTTTGCAAGTTTACACGACTAATCTTCAGGCACATACTAATTATGTTCCTCAAAAAATGGAGTCAACGCCCATTACCTTTTTCCGAGCCAAGGAAATCGGAATTTTAGGGGATTATCTGCCAGATTTATCCATGTCTCTAGCAGACCCGAGTTGGGGTTGGCAACAGCTTTCCCTTAATCCCGTAGAAATTCAACTCATACCAGGAAACCATTTGACGATGCTCCAAAAACCTTATGTCCAAGTTTTAGCTCAAAAGCTTCAAGCTTGTCTAATTGAAGCAATTGAATTAGTTTCCATTCGTTTGAACTAAATTGTTTCGCGCAGTCCCCATCTAAAATTTTTAATTTAGATGGGGTGTGTTCAACTAATTTAGGAATAATACGCCAAACATTTTGAGTTGATTTCGATGAAAGATGAGAAATATCTACACAATCGTGTAGCATTAGTGACTGGAGGGACTTCTGGTATTGGCAAAGCGATCGCTCAATCTTTAGCCGAGAGAGGAGCGAATCTTGCCATTGGTTCTCGTTCAGCTAACCAAAGTTCCTGTCAAGCTGAGATTGAATCATTAGGAGTAAAAGCCCTCGTAATGACTTTGGATGTGGCTTCAACAGATTCAGTTCAGGCTTTTTATGAAGCAGTTCTGACAACTTTTGGTCATGTAGATACCCTGGTCAATGCTGCGGGAATGACTGAAATCCATCCGATGTGCGGTCATCCCGACGAATTATGGCATCAGATTATAGATGTTAATCTCAATGGGACTTATCGAACGATCAAGCTTTGTCTCCCTGGAATGATTGATCGTCAGTGGGGTCGTATCATTAACATTGCTTCTACTGCTGCCTCGGTAGGAAGTCCCAGTGTTCCTGCCTATTGCACCTCTAAGGCTGCTGTTGTAGGACTAACTCGCTGTGTGGCCTTAGAAGGCGCAGCTTATGGAGTAACCTGCAATTCCATTAGTCCAGGTTGGGTTGAAACCGAGTTGGGTAAAAACGCCATGCAAGATTTTGCAGCCCTTGAGAATCAAAGTTTAGCTGAGTATATCAAAGCAGTTAGGGAAAGCAATCCACAAAAAAGAATTATCCTACCGACAGAAATTGCTGAACTGGTAGCTTTTCTCTGTCGTAATGAGGCATTAGGAATCACCATGCAGGATCTCACTGTATCTGCTGGTTCACTTTGGTAAACACAAAATAATCAGTACAGATATTGCTAAGTTACAAATTCATGAACGATCAAAGTATTAAACAACCCATCACTAAGCCGAAGATTATCATTTTGTGGTCTGCACCTAGATGTGTATCTAGTGCTTTCTTAAAAGCCTTTTCTCAACATCCCCAGACAGCAATTGTCAATGAGCCATTCCTAGATATGTATTACTTTAGTCAATGGCGACGCTCTGATCGCTTTGGTGATTGCGAGGAACAGCATAATTACGGCATCACACAAGTGCTTGAGAAAATCCAATCGCCAACAACGCCTTTAGTTTTTATGAAAGAAATAGCATATCAAGCATTACCCTATATTGCGGAAGATTTCTTGAAAAATACCATCAATACTTTCATTGTGCGTGATCCTCGTGAAGCAATGGCTTCTTGGTATCGTGTTCCAGAGTATCCTACCGAGGAAGAATTCGGCTTTGAGGCATTAAAACAAACCTGGGAAATGGTAACACAGAAATTGCAACAAGAACCCATCGTGGTTGAAGCGAATAACTTTCGCCGTAGTCCAGAACAGATTTTAAGTCTCTATTGTCAACGCCTGGGAGTTACCTTCGCTTCTCAAATGTTAAATTGGGACAATGGTAGTTTGAAGAAGGAAAGTGAGTGGAAACCTCATGAATTAGAAAGTAGAGCTAAATGGTATAAAACTTTGGAGAGTAGCAGAGGAATATTGCCTCCTACTCCAGTCCAAGTCGAAATTCGCACTCAAGATTTGGAGATGGTTGAGCGAGCGATGACAGTTTACCAACGATTGTCTCATTTTGCACTATGATATCGAGAGCGCGTAAACTGACAGACTTAAGAAACTGGGTGAACTACCACACGCTGACGCTTGCGTACAGCGTGGGCTTCCTATCCAACAGATACTAAAAGTATCTTTAGCCAAGGTGACTAGGGCATTGTTGAGTGTGCCACAACGATATAAATTAGATAAACTTTCTAAATCATATCGTATAAAAAGTGAAGAAGCGTCGATTGATCGCGCTTCGTAACAACTTTATGGAATCCAGGGCGTTTTAACCCCTGGAGAACTCAAATTTGACGAGATTAACCAATTCAAGTAAGTTTATAGGTATTGAGAGAATAATTATGAATATAGAAGACAAAGTTCAGTGGGTGTATAGCTCCCAAAATAATCAGGAATTAACCGAACGCTATAATGTTTGGGCAAAAGACTACGAACAAGATTTAGACGATCAGTTTGGCTATATCGGACCTGAACCAGCAGTGGATATGTTGGTTAAGTATGTACCTCCAGATGCCAGAATTTTGGATGCTGGAGCGGGAACAGGTTTAGTTGGACAAATTCTTCATCAACGGGGTTACCGTCACCTAGAAGCGATGGATATTTCCCCAGGAATGCTCAAGGAAGCCGAGCAAAAGAATGTCTATACAGCTTTACATCAGGGAATTTTAGGGGAAGCACTAGATTTTCCTACAGCCTGTTTTGATGCCATTATCAGTGTGGGGGTGTTTACCTATGGACACGTAGGGAGTGATGCTTTTGATGAACTCATTCGCATTACGAAGCCAGGAGGATACATTATTTTTACAGTCTCGGTGGGCCATTACGAAAATAGCGATTTCCATAGCAAACTGACCTCCTTAGAACTTTCTGGTAAGTGGTCAAAAGTGGAAACCTCAGAGAAATTTAGAGCTCATGCTAAAAAAGACTCTGGAGTTTATCTCCAAGTTTGGGTTTATAGAATCAACGGATGAAGGAAGAACCGTTCCTAAAATTCCCGACAAAACCTGACATCTCAAAAAAGAGACAGTTGGATATAGGTGGGAGACGTTGACCGAACAGCGTTGTCAACTGGTGCTGAGGAATCCCGC
>JAAUYD010050227.1_pt1 | contig 19962 bp, 14 predicted proteins | sample 7278101 | NCBI WGS metagenome assembly JAAUYD01 (sample SAMN14350128, study PRJNA611818) | marine sediment metagenome | isolation source: surface marine sediment (0.6m) | place: French Polynesia: Moorea | collected 2018-08
CGCCCGGACGATTGACGTGCGGATCGTCATACATCTCGACCGGACGTTGGACGGGGGCGAACGGAATGTCGCTTGCGGTGAGAGCCGCTGCCAGCTTTGAAGCCTCCTGCCGGGCGACGGCCTCCGTGAACAGGGGAAGGGTCCAACCGCGGGCATCGATCCTGTCCATGGCGCTCGTCAGGGCCGGATTGTCACGCAAGTCCGGCAGGTTCAAGATATCGCAAAGAGATGTCCAATGGCCGCTCGTGATGGCGCCGATAAAAAGCTGACGTCCATCCGCAGTTTCGAAAATGTCGTAGACTGGCCAAGAGAATGACCGCTCCGGCATAGGGGGCGATTCCGTTCCCTCTATCTCGTGCTGCACCATGTGCTGGCCCACGAGCAACAGGCAGTTCTCAAAGAGCCCGATCCGGATATTGCGTCCCGCCCCGCCCTTCTCGCGCTCAAGCAGCGCGCCCATTACCGAGACCGCTCCGAACAGGCCCGCCATAATGTCGTTTGCGGAGGAACCGATGCGCAGCGGCCGCCCGCTTGGGCCAGTCATGTAGGCAAGTCCCGTCATCATCTGCACCACCTCGTCCATGGCCGTTCTGTGCTGATAGGGACCGTGCAGAAAACCTTTGTTGGAGGTGATGATCAGGTCCGGGAAGCGCTGGCGCAGGGTTTCGGGATCCAACCCCATCTTGACCAGGGAGCTGTCTTTGAAGTTATCGACGAACACATCAGCAGTTGCCAGCAGCGTGTCGAGATCGGCCCGCCCCTCATCGCTTTGAAGATCGAGACAGACCGACTTCTTTCCCCGGTTGAACATGGGAAAGAAGCCTGCACCCATGCCTGTGAGCTGGCGGGTTTTGTCGCCGCCGGGAGGCTCAACCTTAATGACCTCGGCGCCCGGGAACGCCAGAAACATGCCGCAAGACGGGCCCATAACCATGTGGCTCAGCTCGACGACGCGAATGCCCTCAAGGGGCTGGAAGGGTTCGCTCATAGGGGTTCAATCGCTCTGCCATGTGAAGGCTCAAACGCGGTCTGCGCGATTGAGCGGTTATAGGAGCTTAGGGGTGTCCCGCCAAGCGGCTGTGGTAACCGGCCGCAAATCGTTGGTTCAGTCTCTCCTCAAGCCCATCTCCAGCTCTTTAGATGTTGCCTTTCCCAAGCGTTGATCTGAGGCCGGCGCATTGCCGCAGAGCGCTTTTGCTCTTAAACAAAATGGTGTAGCGTGCAACCGATAAGTGCAAATTCAAACAGAGTGCAGAAACCATGGTGCCGGGGGGCTTTAAGCAGCTGATTGCCATACTGACCCTCTTCGCGGGGCTCTGCCTGAATGTGCAGGCGGCCTCAGCCTATGTGTTCGGCAAGGACGATCGCGTTCCCCTGCCCAGCAAGCTTGAACACCTCCAATACAAGATCGGATTTCTCTACACCCGCAGCGGAAAGTATGGCTGTACCGCCTCGTGCGTGACGGAAGACATAATCCTCACCGCGGCGCATTGCGTGTTGGGCGGGCGCGGGAAACGGTCCGCCAAGCCGGCCACGGATCTGAAGTTCTATCTGCCGAACAAATATCTGAAGGGGCGCTACAACTCAGCCGACGTTTTGCACACCGGTGATTATCTTCCCCGCAACGTGCTCACCGGTGTCGGCGGCAAACGGACCTATAATGGCCGCAACTCAAACGTCGACTGGGCCTTCGTGAAGCTGAGCGCCAGAGCCTGCAAGCGGGGTAGCCTCCCGGTCAAATCCTTGAAAATGGGAGAAATTGCCGAAGCCGGGAAATCCGGCAAGCTGATGGAAGTGGCCTTCCACGGCGACAAGAATTTCGGCGAGATCCTCTACTATACCAACAACTGCCGGATAAAGGGCGTCGGCTCCAAACGCCAGCTCGCGCGCGTGGCCAAGACGATCCGGCACACATGTGATCTGGTGCAAGGCGCATCGGGCTCGCCGCTACTCATGAACGTGGACGGCGAGCTGTCCATTGTCGGGCTCAATGTGGCAGAGCGTTATACTCAGCGCTATTTGCGCCGGGGCAAGAAGATCATCAAGTATTACAAGCGCAAGCCGACCTACAATCTGGCGGTGCATCCTTCGGCCTTCATTGATCACCTTGAACTGCTTTCGCCTGTAAAACTCGTCCTGGGCGCGCGCCGCTTGGAGCAGCTTCAACAGGCGCTTAAGGCGCGTAAGCTCTACAGCGGGGCCGTCGATGGGATGTTCGGCCCGGCAACCCGCAGGGCGATCAGGAAGTACCAGCAATCTCAGGACAGTCCCGTCCTGGGGATGCCGACCGTGGCCTTGTGGCAGGAGATCGGCACATCCTCGGTGGCCAAAAGCGAGGAGAAGCCGGAGCAGCAGCTCACAGAACTTGAGCGCTTGAGCAAAAAGCGGCTCACCCTCTCCGGCAAGGCCAGGACTGAGGTGACGCTGGAGATCTACCGCAGGCGAATGGAACGGGTGGCCGCCCAGCACGAGGAATGGGCGCGCAAGAACGCACCCACATCAGCCGAAATCAAGCCGTCCGCCTCGGTTCCAACCCACTAAAGCCCAAATCTGATCTGGATCAATACTCCGCCGGCGCCGCACACCTATCATCCCAGTCCGCCGGGCCAAGGAAGCTGCGATGTCGACGAACCCAACGGGGCTTGACCCCTATAAGCCCTCTGAAATTGCTGTACTGGTCGAAGCTGCAGGTGTCTTGAAGGCAAGGCTGCCGGCTGTTCAGATGGCAACCCTGGCGATCTTGGCCGGCCTCTTCATCGGCCTTGGGGCGGCCGCCTTCACGCAGACCATGACCGGCGTTGATGCGGCGGTTGGACCTTACCGCATTCTGGGTGGGGCGATGTTCTCTCTCGGCCTCATTTTGGTTGTTGTTGGCGGGGCGGAGCTTTTCACCGGCAACGCGCTCATGGTCATGGCGGCGGTGGATCGCCGGATCAGCCTGTCGGAGCTGGGCCGCAGCTGGCTGATTGTCTATGCGGGCAATTTTGCCGGGGCCGTTGCTTTGGCATGGGCTTTTTCCATCTCCGGCGTTCTGAGCGGCGCGCTAAGCCAGACCGCGGTGAGCATTGCCGAGGCCAAGGTGGCCCTGGGGCCCGTGGAGGCATTGGTACGTGGCATCCTCTGCAACATGCTGGTCTGCCTCGCGGTTTGGCTGGCCCTGGCCGCCCGGACGGTCACGGGAAAGATCCTGGCCATCCTGTGGCCCATCACCAGCTTTGTGGCCCTTGGTCTCGAACATTCGGTCGCGAACATGTATCTTCTTCCGCAGGGCTTTCTTGCGGGCGCCGCCATTGGTCCAGGTGCCATCGTCCAGAACTTGGCGTTGGTGACCCTGGGCAACATCATTGGAGGCGCTGGCGGGGTCGCGTTGACCTATCGCCTGGCCTATGGGCCCGCAAAGCCCGCACCGTGATTGACGCATAACGGGCATTCGATGACCGGCATTGCAAGCTTTGAACATTTGACGGGCCATTCGCGCGGCACCACCACTTGGCTGCGCGGTGACGCGATCGATGTTGTGCTCGGCCCGAACGCGATGCTCCGGGTTCAATCCCCCGATGATACCGCCCAACCAACCGATGCGATTGCCCACCTGCTGCGCCAGGAAGACGACTACCAGATTGAGGCTGAGGGCAACGAGCCGCTGTGGATAAATGGCCATCCCGTCACTCAGCACACCTTGCGTCATGGGGACATGATTGAATTTGGCGAGCGCGGTCCCGTTTCACGCTACAGCGTATATCACGAGCAAGATCACATGCACCGCAGCGTGGGCACCGTGATGGAGGACGCGGCAGGCTATCTCCGTGTGAGCCGCAAGCCTTTCCTGGTGCGTCTGTTTCGGGCTGGAGGCCAAATCTTCTGGCGCCTCACACGCGAGACCACCGTATTGTTCAGGCTCTCTGTCGTGCTTGCCTTCGCCATATTGACGACGCTCGCTTACAAACAATATCAAGTCAATCAGCTGCTCCAGCTCGAACTTGAAAAGGGCGCAAGCCAGTTGGATGCCTTTGCGAAGTCTCTGGCGCAAACCCAGGAAACGGCGCTGACCCCCAGCGATCTGGAAGCGCTTCGCCTGGAACTCAACCCCAGCGTCGAAGCTCATGAAAAGCGCCTGGCTGAATTGGAAAAACGCTGGGCTGCAGGCCGCCGCGCCATTGCGCAATCCTCTTCTTCGGTCATCTTCCTGCAAGGCTCTTACGGCTTTAGGGACGAGGCCAGTGGGCGCATGTTGCGTCATGTGGTGACACCCAGTGGCCGCCCGGTCATCACCCGGTTTGGCACACCAAGGCTCTCCCTGGACGGTACCGGGCCCGTGGCTGCGCGGCAGCTCACCGGGACCGGGTTCGTGATCAAGGGCACCGGCATCATTGTGACCAACCGGCATGTGGCCCTGCCCTGGGAGAGGGCTGCGGACACCGAATCCTTGCAGAGTGCCGGGATGGCGCCTGTGATGATCCGCTTTGAAGGCTACTTTCCAGGAAAGTCAGAGCCCCTTGGGGTTTCGGTTCTGCGCGCGAGCGAGACGGCAGACTTGGCACTGATCAAGGCCGTGGACCAAGGGGAGATGCCTGAGGGTGCGGGCCTCGCCTTGGCGGCCCGAGAACCTGCGCCCGGGGACCAGGTGATCATTCTCGGCTATCCCACCGGCCTCAGGTCCATGTTGGCCCGGGCCGGCGAGGCCTTTGTGCGCAAGCTGCAGGAGGCCAAGATCTCAGGCTTCTGGGACATTGCCGCCGCCCTCGCGCGCGAAGGCCGCATCAGACCCTTGGCGAGCCAAGGTATCGTCGGTCAGATAGCGCCTGAATCCATCGTTTACGATGCCCAGACCACACATGGCGGCAGCGGCGGGCCCGTGCTCAACGCTGCTGGCGAAGTCTTGGCTGTGAATTCCGCCATTGTCCCCAAATTCGGGGGCTCCAATCTGGGCGTGCCGGTTTCAAGTGTGCTTGAACTTCTCGCATCCGAAGGGATAGAGGTTAAGCCTGGAACTTAAAGGGATACGCCTCAGCATGCTCGAAAAGGCCAGAGCCTGGTTTGACGCCACTTTTCTCGATCTGGCCCGGCAAATGCGGTGGTCGTTTCTGCCGCCCTTGATGGTCTATTTCGCCGCCGGCCTGTCTGGTGCGACGGCCATTGTGGGGACCTTCTTCGTTAAGGAGTATCTGGGCCTCTCGGCTGCGTTTCTCTCCGGACTGGCGTTCTGGGCAGGTTTGCCTTGGGCGCTGAAAATGCCGCTTGGCCATCTGGTGGATTTGATCTGGCGCTGGAAGTCTCTTCTGATTTACCTCGGCGCCGGCCTGATCGCCGCGAGCGTGGGCATCATGTACGCCCTGGTCACCCTGCCGGATGAGATGGCGCAGGTTATGCCGTTGGACGCCTGGTACATCGTGAGCGCCCTTCTGGCGCCCACCGGCTATGTGCTGCAAGATGCCGTGGCTGACGCCATGTCTGTTGAGGCGGTGCCCAAATATGACGAGAGCGGAGCGCCGCTTCCCGAGCAGACCAGCAAATCCCTCCACACCACCATGCAGACCCTTGGCCGCTTCGCCTTGATCAGCGGTCTGGTGAGCGTGGCAGCCATGAACATCTTCATCTTCGAAGGCGTCGAACAACTGAGCACCGAAGAGAAGGCAGATGTCTATGCCCAGGTTTATCTTCTGGCGTTCATCATCCCGCTCGTTTCCATCACCGGAGCTCTGCTGGCAGAAGTGCACCGCTGGCGGGAGGTCTCCGCCATGCGCCGGCGCGGTTTGACCGAGAGCGAGATTGCCGGGCTCGTGGCCCGCACCGAGGAAGAGGTGGAGCCCAACTATTGGTACTTTGGCGGGGGATTGGCATTCCTTCTGCTCACCCTGGCGATCGGCCTCAGCGGTGTGCCCTTTTCGCAGGAGCTCGTATTCGCCGGATCCATGACGATCGTGTTGTTGCTCATGCGCCAGCTTCTGCGCGAGCTCACGCCGGAAAAGGCGCGCGCGTTGGTGGGCACGGCAATCATCATCTTCATCTTCCGCGCGGTGCCGTTGCCCGGCGCCGGTGCCACCTGGTTCCAGATAGATGTCTTGGGGTTCGACCAGCAGTTTTTGTCAATTCTCTCCTTGATTGCCTCCCTGCTCACCCTGGCCGGCATGATCGTGCTGCGCCCTCTCATGGCCAAGCAGCAAATCGTCTTCATCGTGATGGTGCTGACGGTGGCCGCGGGCATCCTCGCCTTGCCAAACATCGGGCTCTATTACGGCATCCAAAACTGGACGGCGCCGCTCACCGGCGGCCTTGTGGATGCCCACTTCATCGCAATCATCGACACGGCCGTTGAATCCCCTCTCGGCCAGATCGCCATGATCCCCATGCTGGCCTGGATCGCCAAGAATGCGCCGGCCCATCTGAAGGCAACCTTTTTTGCGGTCATGGCTTCGTTCACCAATCTGGCCCTGTCGGCCTCCAGCTTATTCACCAAGCACCTGAACGAGGTGTTCTTGGTCACCCGCGAGGTGCGCGACCGGCAGACCAATGTGATCGAAACCGCGGCGGACTACAGCCAGCTCGGCACGCTCTTGATCCTGGCGGCTGTGATCACCGTGGCGGCGCCTCTGGTTGCGATTTTCCTGGTTCAGATGTCACGCTTCAGAACCACCGATTAACCAGCCGCCAAACAGCTTTGCCAGTATCCCGGTTTAGGGGTTATCCTGCCGGCTGAGGTAACTGCGACGTCGGCGCCCGCCGAGGGAGAGGCTCCATGCTGAAACTCCGTTTAATCCTGTGCGCCCTGCTTCTGCTCGCGCTGCCCGCAGCCGCGGGTGCGGCGGACCGTGTGGCGCTGGTGGTGGGCAATTCGGCCTATAGCCACGCAACGCCGCTGGCCAATCCGAAGAACGATGCACAAGATATGTCCGCTGCGTTCGAGCGGCTGGGCTTTGAAGTCACCACCTTGACCGATCTGGGCTTCGACGCCATGCGCCGGGCCTTAAGAACATTCAGCAGCAAAGCTGTGCAAGCGGACATGGCGGTGATCTTCTACGCCGGCAATGTCATGGAGGTGAACAAGCAGAACTATCTCATCCCCGCCGATGCCAAGCTGCAGACCGACCGGGACATCTCGTTTGAAGCCATTCCCCTGGAGCTGGCCACCGAGGCGGTTTCCGGCGCCAGAACCTTGCGGCTGGTTATTTTGGATGCCTGCCGGAACAATCCGTTTGCTGCGTCCATGACCATGACAAGTTCCACGCGCTCACTTGGCCGCGGCCTGGCGCGGGTTGAACCGGAGGCTGGGACCCTGGTGACCTTCGCGGCGAAGGAAGGCACGACCGCGCTCGATGGCACCGACCGCAACAGCCCTTACACAAAGGCGCTGCTCAAGCACCTGGAAACGCCGCAGCTGGAAATCAACTTTCTCTTCCGCGAAGTGCGCGACGACGTGATGGCCAGCACGAACCGCCAGCAACAGCCCTTTACCTATGGCTCGCTGGGAAGTCAGCGCATCTATCTCAAACAAGGCGGCGGCCAGGCCCCGCTTAAGCCCGCGCCGCCAAGTCCGCCCGCCGCATCTTCAGGCAACTTGATGGAGCTGGCGCTTTGGAACGAGGTCAAGAGCAGCAAAGACCCCGCCATGCTCCAGGCGTATCTGCAGCGCTTTCCGAACGGCGTTTTTGCCACCATCGCACGGCAGCGCATCAGAATGCTCCAACAGGCCGAGCGCGAACCCGAGCCGCCCGAAGAGGAGGAAGTGGCAAGGGTGGAGCCGCAGCAGCGCACCATAAGGGGCCCAGGCGGTACGATTCACTTGGGCGATGAGAACATTAGAGGCTGGGCGCGGGTGCGTGGAACCTGCCTTTCCATCAGAGTGCCCCGGGTCGCCCCCGGAGGACGCGTCACCTTACGCTACAGAGGCTTCGGGGTTGAGGATGCCTATGCCACACTCGGCTCCACGCGCAAGTGGCTGCCACGCATGCGCAACAGGGGCGGCAAGCGCCGGCCGAACTATTGGAGCGGATACCAGCAAATCGAGTTCCCGCTGAGAAACGGATACCGGGGCGGAAACCTCTCCATTTGCAGCGCGCGCGTGCGCAACCCGGAGAAGCCGGGCGACAAGGACGATTTGCAGCTGCGTGATGTGTCCGTGGAGGTCTGGGGCTAGGGCGGTTGGCCAACCAGGTAGGCGCGCAGCTCCTGGCAGGCGCGTTCATGGGCGCCGCGCTCATGCGAGACCAGGTAGTATCCCAGCTCCGGGCGCTGGATGGGTTTGCCCAGCCGGACCACTTCGCCGCTGGCCACCAGTTCATCATCAAGCCCCGCATATCCGAGCGCCACACCTTCCCCGCAGCGCACCATGTCGAGCAAGCTGGGAAAGTTCAGAATATCTGCCCGGTCCATGGGCGGCGGCGCAGGGCGGCCGTGATGCGCGAACCACCGCTCCCACGTCATCCAGCCATAGTTGTAAGGGTCCCCGTGCTCCAGCAGCCAGGCGGGGTCCAACGTCTCTTCCGGGCGCTTCGGGTCCAAGTCCGGATGGGCATCCAGGAAGGCCGGAGCGGCAAGCACATAGGTGGTTTCCGTGAACAGAAGGTCTTCGCGTGCGCCGGACCAGCCGCCGGACCCGAAGCGAATGGAGAAGTCCACCTGGCCGCTGTCAAAATCGCTGTAGCGGTCTGAGGTCAGGAAGTTGATCACCGCCCCTTGCGCGGCGCCGCGCATGGCGGTCACCTGCGGCATGAGCCACAGATGGGTCATGCCGAACGACGCCCCGATCACGATTTCGCGGTGCCGGCGCGCAGCGATCTGTCCGAGCGCGATTTCCAGACGGTCCAACATGGCGGTAATCTGCTCGGAGGCCAGCACCCCTTCCGCACTGAGGCGCACCGCATTGCCGCTGCGCACAAACAGCGCGCTGCCCAGCCAGTTCTCTAATATTGTCACATGGCGGGTCACGGCCGGTTGTGCGACGCCGAGCTCTTCTGCGGCGCGGGTGAAGTTGCCATGGCGGGCTGCGGCTTCGAACGCGCGGATGGCGTTCATAGGAGGCAGGTGACGGCGCATTGAGACTGCTCCGGTAGCCAAAGATTATTTTATGGCAGATTATAAATTTCAGGGATTTCAGGCAAATTCAAAATTCGATAATTTTATGGCTCTTGCAATATGGGAACGCCGCCGATGAGCAACATGCGCCCAGCGCCCCAAAGGGGGCCTCGCAAAGTATGGAATTTCACGCCGGTGCTGCCCATCGCCATGGCGCCCTATTGGAATTGGCCGGCAAAGCCGCTGGCCTCAGCGCTCTACTTGCTCAAAAGCTGGAACCCGGTGGGCATGCGCTTCTTCTACCTGGCGGCGGCCGTGGTCACATGGGTCTGGTTCACGCCGGATCTGGCCCGGGCGAAGAGCTTCCAATTCGGCTGGATGTTTGAGGTCTGGCTGCGCAACTTTATCATTCTGACCGGTGTGGCCGGCGGACTTCATCTCTTGTTGTGGCGCCTGAAGGCACAAGCTGATGAGTACCGCTATGACATGCGGCCCATGGCCAAGGGGGTGAAGGCCTTCTTTTTCAAGAACCAGGTCTTGGACAACATGCTCTGGTCCTATGTGGCCCTGCAGTTCTGGACGCTGTTTGAGTGCCTCATGTGGTGGTCCTATGCCAATGGCTGGGCGCCCATGATCACGTTTGACAGCAACCCCATATGGTTCCTGACGCTCATTGTTCTGGTGCCGATCTGGGCGGGCTTCTACTTCTATGCCCACCACCGCCTGCTGCATGTGGGCCCGCTTTACCGCCATGTGCATTCCTGGCACCACAAGAACATCAACACCGGCCCCTGGTCGGGCCTTGCCATGCATCCGGTTGAGAGCTTTATCCTGCTGACGGACGTCTTGATTTTCTTTGTGGTTCCGGCGCATCCGATCCATGTGTTGTTCTTGATGTTCCACCACGGCATCGGGGCGCCAACCTCCCATGCGGGGTTCGAAAGGGTCAAGGTGGGCGGGAGTGCCGGCGTTGAGGTGGGCGACTTTTTCCATCAGCTCCACCATAAATATTTCGACTGCAACTACGGCACCTATGAGACCCCCTGGGACAGCTGGTTCAAAACCTTCCATGATGGCACGCCGCAGGGCGATGCGTTGGTGAAGGAACGCCGGCGCAGGATTTGGTCCACCGGAGCGGGGTGATCATACCTGGTTGCGGGAGGTTGTGACTTTTCTCACAGGTTCTGAAACCCTTTTCATGATTTGATGCGCCCCTGTCTGCATCGGGTGATCGGGAGAGGGGTTTGCAAGGTCATGATCGCCTTTGCTGTAAGGTTTGGTGCGCCCGCTGGTTGGTGCAGCCTGTCCGGCAGGCTTTACGTTAGAACCGCGAGCGCCAAGTTCATCAACAACGCGCGCACGTTCTGTTTCGGGGCGGATGTCACCTTGAAGGCAGATCTCAACGTGCGCCTCACGTTAGGCTCCGAGCCGGAGCTCGCCTCAGGCAACAATGAACTGCTGATCTATGGCGAGTGGGTCTGGAACCTTGAGTCCATGTCGGTTGTCATGCCGTTGGGAACAGCTCCCGATGAGGTGCGCCGCCTGGTTCAGCGTTTCGGACGTGAACGGGTCTGGCTGCAAATCTTAAACGCCTATTGCCCGGACGATGGGATCGGCGACCCGGAGATCTGTTTTCAGGCTCTGCTCAATCCCGAACCATCACCCGCTGTGTTGCCGGCCAGGGCTTTTAAGGCTCAGTGATCCCACTCACACAAGGCACGTTCCCTGTCCGCGCAAATCCTCTTCTTGCGCGAAGGCCGGCGCACGCCGACGCTCAAGGACGGATCTCCGAGGACCCGGATACGGGCTTGACCGCGCGGCTTTCTTCTGCGCTCCACTCTCGCGCGGCGCTTGGTCCTCACGCGTTCGCGCTTGCGCACTTTGCGGTTGCGTGTCCGCTCGCGCTTTTGCTTCACCTCAGTGGGCTCAGCCCGTGCCACACAGTTGCCCCTTGAGGTCAGCACTTCGCCGCGGCCGCAGGTTTTGCGCACGCATTGGCCCTTGGAAAGCTTATGGCGCGGTCCGCACTGGATCGGGCAGACCCGCGCATTGAGTTCGTTCAGCTCGTTCAGCAGGTCCTGGGTGGGCTCAAGAGCGGCCAGCCGAACCTTCCGGTGCCGGGCATAACTCTGAAGCGCCCGCCGGCTCCTGGGGCCCCAGGCGCCATCCGGCCGTCCGGGATTGCAGCCCAGGCGCAGCAGCTGCTTCTGCACGCCGAGCACGATGTCCCGGACACTCAGCTCGGGAACAGCGGGAGCGGAGACCGCAGGTGCTGGTGCTGCCTCCGGCTCGTCGGTAGGCACAACGGCTATGGCCCGGTTCTCATCGGTGGGAACGACCGTATCTGTGCTGGTGAGTGCAGCCACTTTTTGCTTCTGAGCAGCTTGCCGGCGCCTTTTTTCTTTGCGCAGATTGGCAATTCGGATCTTGGCAAGCGGCGCAAAGCTGCCTGTGGGGTATTGGGTGATGTAAGACTGCAGTGCGGCAATGTCCTTGGAGTCGCGCACTTCGTTCCAGTAGAGCAGCTCGATCTGTTTTTCATTGGCTGTGGGCACCTGGGGAACCAGAGTTTGGACCACCTGGGGCGCAGGCGTAATGGCGGCCGTCGCCGGTTTTTGTTCCTCAGCACCTTGTTTCAGCACCAGGGGAGACGAGAGCTCGTCATAGTAGGCAGGCCGCTGCACGTGTCCGATATTTTGGGACATGGACTGCACTTCCTTGCGCACATCCCGGGCGATGGAGGCAAGCGTGGCGCCCGGCTTGTCCAGCTTGTCCAGCAGCACGCGGGTGTAAACGGACGTCTCTGCCGTGTCGTCCGGGCCAAGCGAGTCCAGCGCCCTTTGACGGTAGCCGGCCGAATACATGATGAAGTTGCCCGCCGGAGCTTCCACACGGGCAAGGCCGCGGGAGGACCCGATGGAGCGCACGCCGCTTTGCTCGAAGGGATTGTCGCGGCACGCATCGATCACAAACACCCGTGCGCGTGCACCGGTGCTGGTCAGTTGGCTGATCAGACGGCGCAGGCCAATGGCCTCATACTTCACCGTATCGCGTTGTCCGCTCTCCGGTTTTGGGATGTCCCGCGGCAACAGAAAGTTGTCGCCGTCAATCTCCACCCCGTGGCCGGAAAAGTGCAAAAACGCCAGATTGTCCGGCCCCAAGCGTGCCGCAAACCGGCCAAGCGCGATGTTGAACGTGCGCCGGTCCGGGTTGATCACCTTGGTCACATCGAAGCCCAAGCCCTTCAGCTTGCGTTCCATGGCGTTCACATCGCCAACCGCCTTTTCCAGGCGCGGAAGGTGATCATAATCGTTGATGCCGATGAGCAGCGCCAGGCGGCGTTCGGCCTGCGCAGAACAGGTGCCCGCCACGATGCTGCAGAGCAGAGTAAGGAAAACCGCAATGTGTCGCACCATCTCACTCTTTCCAAGCGCCCGCCGGTGGGACCTCTTCATGCTGCCACGATTTGTTGGTTTTGTGAACATTGGTCGCCCAAAAATCTTCTGTTCGTCGTCCTGGTCTCAAGTATTCGTTGCTCGGTGCGACCGTTTGTTCTTCCGGTTGCTCCATCTGTGCAAGGTATAGCGCCATTGCCCCGACCGCACAGTGACAAGAGTCACACCCCCGCGCACGGCGTTCTAGGCCGCGGTTAGCCCGCCATCCACTACCAGCGAGGACCCGGTCATGAAGCCTGCATCGTCCGAAGCCAGGAACACAATAGCCCGCGCGATGTCGTCCACCGTGCCCAGCCGGCCCATGGGATGGCGCTGGATGGAGCGCTGCAAGGCCGCGTCGCGATCATTGTTGGCGAGCAGGCGGGCCCCGGTGTCGATGGTTTGCTGGCCCATTTTCGTATCAATCACACCGGGATGGACCGCATTCACGCGGATCGGGTCCTGCTTGCGGGCAAAATCGAGCGCGGTTGATTTGGTGAATATGGTGACCCCGCCTTTGGTCATGGAATAGAGCGGGTCGAGCGGTGCCCCCACCAGGCCGGCGATGGAGGAGAGGTTCACAATAGCAGTGCCATGGGGTGTGTCTTTCCCCGACCGGCGCAAAGCCGGAGCTGCGGTTCTGGTGCCCAGAAAGACCCCGGTCATGTTCACCGCCACGAGCCTCTCCCAATCCTCAAGGCGCACCTCTTCAAAGTCCTGGCCCAAGAACAGCCCGGCATTGTTCACCAGAATGTCGATCTTGCCGAACCGGCTTTCGGCGGCCTCCACCGCTCCGCGCCAGCTGTCCTCATCGCTCACATCCAGGTGCACCGGGTGCGCAACGTCGCCCTCTTTGTTGAGCGCAGCGGCCGTTTCAGCGGTCTCCGGGTCCAGCACATCGCCCAGCACCACCCGTGCCCCCACGGACACCATGAGCTGTGCCGTCTCCGCACCAATCCCTCGCGCACCGCCCGAAATCAGGGCAACTTTGCCATCAAGCCTGTTCATCGTCCCTCCCTCCACCTGGATCCGGGCTGATCTTAACGGCTCTTAGAGGCTTTTGCCCTATTTTCCCGCGCAAGATCGGCTCCCAAGTGCTGAACAGGGTAAGACCCATGAAGTCGTTGCGTTTAGAGTGTTATCCGGCGGAAACCTTCATTTTCGGCCTCACCGGCATTCTGCTTCTGGCAAACCTGTGGCTCTATTTCCAGCTTGGCCCCGAGATCAGGTGGAGCGATTACGCAACGATTTTGGGCGTTGGCACCATGTTCTTCGCCGGCGGCCTGTTCTATCGCCAGTCCGGCCGGAGCCCGCGCATCGGGGCGGCCTTGATCGGCACCTCAATCCTGATCGTTTTCTCCATGGCCGCGTCCACCTTCAACTATCTTCTGTTGCCGGTCAAAACCCCGATGATCGATGCATGGCTGGTGTCAGTGGACAGCTTCTTCGGGTTTCATTGGCCGGACTGGATCGCCTTTGCCGCAGAGAATCCCACATTCAGCCTGATTTTGCGGTGGTCCTACTTGTCCACCCTGCCGCAATTGGGCCTGCTGGTGGTGGTGTTGGGCCTGACGGGCCGTCTGTTTGACCTGCATGTTCTTCTCACCGGGATAGCCATCACAACGGTGATTGGCATCATCTTCTGGCTCATCTTCCCGAGCATGGGGACGACAACCGTCTTCCAAATCCCTCCAGACATCCAAAGAGCCGCGCACATGCTGGTCTCAATGGACTATGGGGAAAAATTGCGGGCGCTGGCCACGGTCGGTCCGAAAGAGCTGAATCCCACGGACGCGCTGGGCCTCATTGCCTTCCCCTCGTTCCACATTGTTCTGGCCAGCTTCTGCGTTTACGCCGCCCGGCCTTTAAGCTGGGTGTTTCCGGTGTTCGTGCTGATCAACATTCTGGTGATCCCAGGTACGATCATTCACGGCGGGCATCACATGATCGATCTGCCCGCCGGTATCGTCTTGTTTGCCTTCGGCACCTGGCTCGCCCACAATCTGGTGGCACAGCGCTGGCCGCTGGAAGGCGGCCGGCGTGTGCTTGCCTCAGAGGCGGTCGCGTAAGGGACTAGACGCCCACTTCAGTGATGAACTTGGTCTGCAGGTAGGCATCGAGACCTTCGATGCCGCCTTCAGATCCGTAGCCGCTCTCATTGATGCCACCGAACGGCGTTTCCGGCGTGGAGACAACAAAGCTGTTCACCGCGAGCATGCCGCTTTCGATCTGCTCGCCCAGAGCCGCCGCGCGGGCGCCATCATTGGTGAAGGCGTAAGAGGCCAGGCCAAACATCAACCTGTTGGCACGGGCCACCACCTCATCGAAGCTCTCGAACGAGGCAATCGGGGCCACCGGACCAAACGGCTCTTCGTTCATGATTTTGGCTTCTTCAGGCACATTTTTCAGCACCGTGGGCTTATAGAAGAAGCCCTGGTTGCCCATGCGCTCGCCGCCCATCATGAGCTCGGCGCCACTGGCCACGGCATCATCCACAAACTCCTGCATCACGCCCAGCCGGCGCTCTCCCACCAGCGGGCCCATGGTCACGCCATCATCCAGGCCGTTGCCCACATTCACCTTCTTGCTGGCTTCAACAAAGGCATCGGCGAAATCATCGGCCACTTTGTTTTGCACATAGAACCGGGTAGGGGAAACGCAGACCTGGCCGGCATTGCGGTATTTGAAGCCGGCCGCCATTTGGGCCGCCTTCTCCACGTCCGCATCCTCAAACACGATCACCGGCGAATGGCCGCCCAGCTCCATGGTGCAGCGCATGAGGTTATCTGCCGCCAGCTTCTGCAAATGCTTGCCCACGGGCACGGAGCCGGTGAAGGAGAGCTTGCGCAAGCGCGGGTCAGCCAGCATGTGGCGGGAGACTTCGTCCGGCACGCCGAACACCACGTTCAACACGCCATCCGGCAGGCCGGCTTCCTGAAGCGCGCGGGCGATGGAGACGCAGGTTCCCGGCGTTTCCTCACTGGCCTTGATGACGATGGAGCATCCGGCACCCAGGGCACCGGCCACCTTGCGGATCACGTTCACGCCCGGGAAGTTCCAGGCCACAAAAGCGGCCACCGGACCCACGGGCTCCTTGGTCACCATCTGGCGCATGCCGGGCATGCGAGAGGGCACCAGCCGGCCATAGGCGCGTTTGCCTTCTTCGGCATACCAGCGCAGAACCGAAATGGTGAAGTCAAGCTCCAGAGCGGCTTCCCCCACCGGCTTGCCCATTTCCATGGTGAGGTTCTCAGCCAGCTCCGGCTTGCGGTCTTCCAGAATGCGGGCCGCCTTCTCCATAATGTCCTGGCGCTGAATGGCCGGTGTGGCGCGCCATACCTTGAAGCCTTCGCACGCCGCATCGACCGCAGCGTCCAGGTCCGCAGCACTGGCATGGGGCACATGGCCGATCACCTCTTCGGTGGCCGGGTTGATGACCGGTTCAGATTTGCCGGAGGTGCCTTGTGAAAACTTGCCATTGATCAGAAGTTCGAGCTTTTCATACGCCATCGCCGCACGGGTCCTTTAAGTTTCAGATAAGATGAAATTGGCAGCCCTTTCGGCCACCATGATGATTGTGCCGGCCAGATTAGCACTAACCGGGGCCGGAAAAACAGGGGCATCGCATACCCGCAAGTCTTTTACGCCTTTCACGTTCTGGCTAGGAGCCGTCACCGGGCAGGGACATTTCGATCGCCTCGCCCGGCAGGTCCATCAGCTCCACAGTGGTTCGCCCCGTGAGCAGCTCCATACGCACCTCTTCCTCGCGGGCATCGCGCTGGCGCGCGGCCTCCAAGGCTTGCGCCCAGCCTGATTGGGCCAGCACCACAACCCCATCCCGGTCTCCAATCACAATATCGCCGGAGGTGACGGCAACATCGCCCAAGGTGATGGGCTTGCCCACGCTGCCAGGCCCGGCCTTTGCCGGTCCGCGAATGGAGAGCCCGCGGGCAAAAAGGGGAAAGCCCAGCCGGCTGATCTCATCGGCATCGCGCACGGCGCCATCCACCACCATGCCGGCGAGCCCGCGCTGCTGGGCGGCAAGCGCCATGATGTCTCCGGTCACAGCCACGTCCATATGGCCTTTATAGTCCACCACCAGGACCGTGCCGGGCGCCGCCTTTGAGATGGCCATATGAAGCGCGAGATTATCGCCTTCCGGCACATCCACCGTGAGCGCCGGGCCGGCGAGCTTCATGGCTGGATCGATGGGCTTGATCGCCGGGTCCAGCGCCCCGCTTTCACCTTGGCCGTGATACAGGTTGGCGGCTCCAAGCGCCTTCATTTCCCATAGTTCAGCCTGGCTCGGGTTGCTCATCGGTCCACTCCTCATCATCTCCGGTCGTCTCAGAGACAGGGTTTTAGCGCCGATTGCGTGTCGGTGCGAGTAGGGAAGTGAAAAAGGAAGTGGGAAGTCTTGGGCTAGGCGGCGTCGATCTGCTTCAGCACTTCGTCCATATTGCTCTCGTCCCGCATGGCCTTGATAACGCGGGCAATCTCAAAGCCGATCTCGGTCACCCGCTGGGTGATCTCGGCCTTTTTCCAGTCCGCGGCCTTCTCTTCCAGTTCTCCACAGATTTCAGCCAATTGCATGGCCGCGGTGTTGGAGCTCATGGATTTCAGCGAGTGGGCAATGGCCGCCACCTCGTCCCGGTTGTCGCGTTGGGCCGCGCGGTGGAGGGTTTCCAGAGTGTCCGGCGCGTTGACGGAGAAGAGGTCGAAAATCTTCACCAGCATTTCGCGGGCACCGTCGCCACCCAGTTCGGCAATATCGCGCAAGATATCTTGATCGAGCGGGTTATCCAGTTCTTCAACCACCTTCGCCTGAACCTTCGGCGCGGCGGTCTTCGCTCTCACCCGGATGAGCCGTTTGGCGGGCTTGGGCTTCCTGCCGCACCAGGTTTGCAGACAGGTGGTCAAAGCAGCCATCGTGAAGGGCTTGACCACACAATCATTCATGCCGGCATCGCGCCAAGCATCGGCACCGGCGCCGGCCACGTGTGCGGTGAGGGCTACGATGTATGTGGGCGCCAGATCATTCTCGGCTTCGTGGGTCCGGATCGCACGGGTGGCTTCAAAGCCGTCCAGCACCGGCATGCTGCCGTCCATCAAGATCAGGTCATAGCGCTTGTCTTTGGCGGCCTCGAGCGCTTCGGCACCGTCCTCCACCAGATCGGGCGTCACGCCCAACCGGCCCAGAGCCTGCACAACCACTTCGCGGTTCACCGCGCTGTCGTCGGCCACCAGGATCTTCTTGCCCGCGAATGACGGCAGCTGGTCTTGGCCTTGTGCGCTTGAACGCAGCAGATCCTTGCCTCTGGGCTTGCCGGCCAGAAGGCCTTCCAGAAGCGCATCACAGCCGGCCGTTGAGATCGGCTTCATGAGCAGGTCTTGAGCGCTGCCGTTCTCCAGCATCCGGTCCGCATCGAAATCACCGAGCTGGGAGACGGCAATCGAAAGCGTCCGCGCCTTGTTGGGGCGGGCCGCCGCGAGAGTTTCCGGTTCTGCGATCAGATAATCCGGTGGGTCATCGCTGAGCGAGAGCGTGTCGGGACCAAGCAGTTCCACGTCAATGTTGTGGTGTTTGAATGCAGCGGCGACAACACCTGCCGTGGCGTTGCCGGTGAGCGCGATCACGGCCCGCTTACGCAGGCGGCCCGCTGCTGCTCCGGCTTTCTTCGCCGGCTGCAGCACCTTGGGTGTCAGAACAAAGCCAAACACGGAGCCCTGGCCGACGGTGCTGATCACGCCGATGGAGCCGCCCATGGCTTCCACCAGGCGCTTGCAGATCGGCAGGCCGAGGCCGGTGCCGCCATATTTGCGTGTGGTGGACTGATCGGCCTGGGAGAAGCTCTCAAACACTTTGCCCAATTTGTCTTCCGGGATGCCGATGCCGCTGTCGTGGACGGCAAACTCAATAGCGCCCTCGTCCCCGCCGCGCACCCGGCGCACGGTGATCAACACCTGGCCTTGCTCGGTGAACTTCAACGCATTGTTGACCAGGTTGCTGAGCACCTGGTTAAGCCGCACCGGATCGCCTTCAATGGCCGCAGGCACGTCCGGGCTGACCTGGCCTGCCAGATCAACGCCCTTGCTGGCGGCCCGCTCCCAGAACAGGCTCAAGACATCGTCCACCAGAACGGCCGGTTCCACACGAACCTTCTCCACCTCCAGCCGCCCGGCCTCGATCTTGGAGAAGTCCAGAATGTCGTTGATGATCGAGAGCAGGCTGGTGCCTGACTTCATGATCACCTCCGCGTAGCGCTGATAGCGCGACGTCAGATCGGCGGTGGCCAACAGCTCGGCCATCACCAGCATGCCGTTCATGGGGGTGCGGATTTCGTGGCTCATGGTGGCCAGGAATTCCGACTTGGCGCCATTGGCCTCTTCGGCCTGCTCCTTGGCGGTGCGCAGTTGCTTCGTGCGCTCCTCAACCGTGTGCTCCAAGGTGGCAGCATGGTGCGCCAAAAGGGCGTCACGCTCGCGGATATGGCTCAGCATATCGTTAAAGCTGTCCACCAGTTCGCCTGTCTCGTCGTCGGTTTCCCGCTCAACTTTCTTGTCGAAGGTCTTCTCAGCCCTCACCTCGGCCATGGCCTGGGTCAACCGGCGGATGGGGCGTGATATGCCGGCCTGCAGCTTCATCGCAAGGCCTAAGCTGATCACTGCGGCAAAGGCGGCGACGAACAGCACGCTCCACAGGCTGGAGATGAGGCGGTTCTTCAGATCCGAGGTATCGGCCACCAGCCGGATCTGGCCGATGCTGGAGCCTGATTTGATCACCTGGGTGGACACCCGCACCGGAATGCCCTTCAGCAGCTCCCAGGGGGTGCGTTTCACCTCATAGTCCGCATAGCGGTTCAGCACCACATCAGAGCCCAGGGAAGCAAAGCGGTTGCCTTCCTCGTCAATCACCTCAACGAAACTGATTTGCGGCAGCCGTGCGATGGCGCGCAGGGTGAACAGGGTTTCGTTCTTTTTTCCGGCGGCCAGGTTTTCCGAGATTGTGGAGGCGAAGATCTTAGCGGTGGCTTCCAGCTCGCTGTGCTTGGCCTCAGAATAGCGCGCAACTTCCCGATACCCTGAAGCCAGGGTCACAAGCATAAGGGCGCCGAGCACGGAAATCAGTATGATCAGTGCGAACTTGGCCCCAATGGACGTGCGGTACTTCTGCATTACACTCTACAAATCACGTCAATTAACCCGTTAAGTTTTAGGGCAACGTGGTTAACAGATTACTGCGAAGTCGCATTCTGGGCGGAAAGCTGTTCATAAAAAATGGCGGAAAACCGCCATTCTTAGAAATCTATGTGAGAGAAAGTTCAATCGCGCCCTAAAAGTTGCTCACTTTGCGCGAATCGCGGCGTCTTTCGCCCCGCCGCCGCTCGCCGCGCCATGGCGCTATCGTTGTGCCCGCGCCGCGGTGGAGTTTGAGAATGTCCGCCACTTCTTTTGCCGTGGGCAGCCAGCTCGGGTCGACCTCGGCCACAATGGGCTGGCGGCCTAAGGAGTGGTA
>JAAUYD010164409.1_pt1 | contig 19957 bp, 29 predicted proteins | sample 7278101 | NCBI WGS metagenome assembly JAAUYD01 (sample SAMN14350128, study PRJNA611818) | marine sediment metagenome | isolation source: surface marine sediment (0.6m) | place: French Polynesia: Moorea | collected 2018-08
ACTCGTAATCGCCATGACCGTCGCACTCTCGGCCTTCCTGGCCGGATCGAGCCAGGCGGTCGAAGTGGCGGGCTGGGACTTCTCGGACACCTCGTCCGACGGTGTCTCGCTGACCGCGGTGGACGCGAACTACTCGTCCTTCTCGGCCACGGGGCCCGGATCCGGCGCGGTGACGTACGGCTCGGCGACCCTCACGAACATCATCGCTCGCGGCGGTGACGTGCGTGCGGGTGTCCGGACGGACTTCGTCGGCGGCTGGGCCCAGGACGCCAACCAGCGCGGCTTCAACGCGTTCACGAGCCTGCAGCTCGACGGCCAGACGTACACCCTGCCGATGGCCATCACGGCGGCCAGCGGCGCGGGGGACGCGGTCTTCGAAGGCGACCTCACCAGCTTCGGTGCGGGTCAGGCCGGCTACGGCTGGTCGATCAGCTTCGCCGGTCAGGTCGTCGGTGCGAGCTCGGCCAGCATCGGCGTCGAGTACGCGCCCGACTGCGCGAGCTACAGCAGCCTCGGCTCGGTGAGCGTCGACGAAGAGGTCGGGACGTACACCGTCGAGTTCCCGAAGCTCGCGTTCGACAACGCGTGTGCCCGGCTCACGATCCCGAACTCGGGGGACGAGCGGGTCGCCGTCGACAACGTCACGCTCGACGTGGTCGCCGTGCCCGAGCCGGCCGTGGGAGCGCAGCTCCTCGCCGGCGCCATGGGCCTCGTGGCCCTGTTCCGACGCAAGGCTCGCGCCTAGCGCCGAGCCATCGCGGACCGGGTCCTCGGACGCGGTCGGGAACGGCACGATCAGAAGGTCGGGGGCCGTCACCTTCGGGTGGCGGTCCCTTTCCTTTACCTCTTCCCTGCGTCTCGGCACTGCGGTGTGCGAGGCGAGGCCCTGCGATCCCCCTATGATCTCGCGCGCCATGAGCCAATCCAGCTCCCTTCCGACGAAGCCGATCGCATGTGGCCTGCTGCTCGCGCTGATCGTCGCGTGTGCCCCGAACGACGACGCCCCGCCTCCGGGCGCATCCCCAGCCAAGGACGCCGTCGCCGAGCGACTCGCCGCGCTCTACGCCGACGAGGCGAGCTGGCCGACGCGGGTCTGGCTCGAGGAGCCGATGGTCGATGCCTCGGGCGAGGTGGTCGTGAAGCCGAAGCGGCCGGGCGTGCTGGTCTTCGTGCGGCGCAATGGTGACCTCCGCGTCGACTTCGGGCGCCAGGGCGCCCACACGGTGCCGATCGCCCGGACGAACTTCGTCGGTGAGGCGGCGCGGGTGCGTTCGGGCGAGGCCTCGAAGACGTACCCGAACCTGCTCGGCATGGTGATGAACCGCGTGGTCGAGTTCGACGCCGAGCGGCTGCGGCCGCACAAGCTCGACGCCGATGCGATCCGGGGCGGCCGGATCCTGCTCGTCTTCGCCGACGCGGCGACTGCCGACGTCGAGGCGCTCTCCGCGTTCGCGGCCGGCGTGAAGGCGGCCGGCGACGTTCGGCTCACGACCTTCGTGCCGATCACCGACGAGCGCGACGGCGACGTGGCCATCGATCTGCTCGCCGGCGGGTGGAGCGATCCCTTCGTCATGACGCCGATGGCGCGCTCGTACGTGCCGGCCATGCTCGAGCCCGGCACGCCCCGGCCCTTCGCGCGGCTCAGCACCGACGAGGGGCGCATTCTCGCCGAGGGACCGCCCGACGAGGCCACCCTCGGCGCGATGCGCGAGGCGCTCGGCGGCTGAGGGGCGCCGGGTCGCGCACCCCGAGCCGCTCATGCGGCATCCTCTCGCCATGAGCGAGAGCGACCCCACCGATCCGCGCGTCGTCGCCGTCGCGGCGAGCGCGACGCACACCATGTCGAAGCCGCTTCAACCCGCCCTGGAGCTGGTCGTCGGCGAGGGCGTGGTCGGCGACGCCCATCGCGGCACGACGGTGAAGCACCGGAGCCGGGTCGCCGCCGATCCCACCCAGCCGAACCTGCGTCAGGTGCACCTGATCCATGCGGAGCTGTTCGACGAGCTGCGCCGCGATCACGGGATCGAGATCGGGCCGGGCGAGATGGGCGAGAACCTGACGACCCGCGGCCTCGACCTGCTCGGCCTCGGGTGCGGCACCCGACTCCACGTGGGCGAGGCGGTGCGGCTCGAGGTCACGGGCCTGCGCAATCCCTGCGGACAGCTGAACGGCCTGCGCCCCGGCCTGCTCGCGGCGACGCGCGTCGACGACGGGCGCGGCGGCGTGGTGCGCAAGGCGGGCATCATGTGCGTCGTGCTCGCGGGCGGGCGTGTTGCCGCCGGCGACGAGATCCGGGTCGAGGCGCCGGCCGCCGGGCACGTGCCGCTCGAGGTCGTGTGAACGACACCGCCGGCCGGGCACGCCGTCGAGGCGCTGTGATAGATTGCGCCCATGGCTCCCCTGACCCGACTGAAAGAGAGCGTCGACCACCTCCACGAGCAGCTCGAGGGCGCCGATCATCTCGGCGACGACGAGCGCGCGAGCCTCGAGCAGCTGCTCGGTGAGGTCGCGCGCCTGCTCGACCGAGAGGACGAGCACGAGCCCGATCACGAGAGCCTCGCCGAGCAGCTGCGCGACGCCACCGAGGATTTCGAGGAGGCGCACCCCCGCCTCACGCACGCCGTGGGTCGCGTGATCGACGCGCTCAGCAACCTCGGCATCTAGCCCCCATGGCACGGCCGAACGTCGACGCGCGCGTCGAGGCGGTCCACGTCGCACGGGTCGAGACGTTCACCCTGCCCGACGGCGAGGAGCGCACCAGCGCGATCCGCAAGCGCCGGCAGTCGGCGCCGGTGCGCGTCGAGACGCTCGGCTTCGTCGGCGACGAGCAGCACGATCCGGCCCACGGCGGCCCCGATCGTGCCGTGCACGTCTTCGCCACCGAGCACTACGCCGTCTTCGAGGCGCTCGCGGGGCGCGAGATCGACACGCCCGTCGCCGGCGAGAATCTGACGGTGCGCGGCTTCCCCGACGATCTCGCGTACGTCGGCGACGTCGTGCAGGTGGGCGGCGCGACCCTGCAGGTGACGATGCCGACCGAGCGCTGCGGCTATCCGGGCCGCAACGCGGGGCTGCCGAAGCTGCTCAAGTGGATGATCGACGAGCTGCGCACCGGCTACTACCTGCGCGTGATCGAGCCGGGCGAGATCGGCCCCGGCGATGCGTGGCGACTCGAGGCGCGCACGAACGAGGTCTGGTCGATGCAGGCGCTCAGCCGGGCCATGTACCGCGAGGTCCGCGACGCCGCGCGCGTCGCCGAGCTCGAGGCCGTGCCCGAGCTCGCCGTCGAGTGGAAGACGCGGCTGCGCCAGCTCCACGAGCGCACGCGAGGCTGACTCGACCGATGTCGGGCGAGACGCGCATCGATCCGCTCGATCCCCGACTCGACCGCGTCGTCGTCATCGGTACGAGCTGCAGCGGCAAGTCGACGCTGGCGGCGCGCCTCTCGGCCGCGCTCGACGTGCCGCGCATCGAGCTCGACGAGCTGCACTGGGGGCCCGACTGGCAGATGACGCCGCCCGAGGCGTTCCGCGCTCGCGTGGCGACGGCCGTCGAAGGCCCGCGCTGGGTCTGCGCCGGCAACTACTTCAGTGTGCGCGACGTCGTGTGGCCGCGTGCGACCGCCGTCGTGTGGCTCGACCTCTCCTTCACGACGACCTTCGGGCGCGCCGTCTGGCGGACGGCGCGCCGTACCTTCACGCGCGAGCGCGTCTGCGGCGACAACCGTGAGCGCTGGCTCGGGTTCCTCGATCGCGACTGGATCCCGTACTGGGTGGTGCGCACCTGGCCCGAGAACCGCCGTCGCTTCACCGCCGCGATCGAGTCGGGCGAGTACGCCCCCCTCGACTTCGTCGTGTTACGAGACGATGAAGCCGTCGAGCGCTTCGCGCGCAGTCAGGCCTCGTCGGCGCGCGTCGCCAGCACGTCTTCGAGCAGCGCGCGCAGCGCGCCTTCGTCGAGCTGATCGAGGCGCTTGAAGCGCAGGCAGCTCTTGCCGCGATCGACGCCGGCGAAGCGCTTCGCATGACGCGCGAGCACGGCGGGCATGACGTAGAGGCTCACGTACTGCTTCTGCGCGGCGAGGTTGGCGAGGCCGGGGTAGTCGAGCATCCCGTAGCGGATGCCCTCCTCGACGCCGGGCGCGGCGTCGAGCACGACCTCGCGGATCGCCTCGAGCAGCTCGGCCTGTGCGCCCTCGACCGAGCGGCGGTAGGCATCGGGCGACGTATCGTCGCGCTTCATGTCGGGTCTCCCGGCAGCTGCACGGGAGACTGCCCCAGGCGCGCCGAGCCGCCACCCGCCGGGCGTCCGAGCGACGCGAGAGGCCGTCTGTGATAGCTTCGAGCCCGTTGGAGGCGGCGACGCCCTGGTCCGCCGCGCTGCACCGAGCGGCCCGCGGCCCATGGCCCGCCCGAGAAACGAGGGGCGAGAACGAGGGGAATGGACGCGCGTCGATGAGTGACCCCGAACGCGATCGCTTCGTCCAGCAGCGGCTGCACTGGCGCGCCGCCTGCGAGCTGCTCGAAGACGGTCTGGCCTACGAAGAGCGCTCGCTGCTGACCCGCAGCGCCACCCGCGTCCCCTTCGAGTCGATCCCCGACGATCCCATCCGAGAGACGCGCATCTCGCGCTTCTGGGCCTTTGCGGTCACCGCGAGCTTCGTCGCGCTGCTCTGGGCGCTGCAGCCCCTGGCCGACGCCCGGGCCACCGTACCGCTCGCGCCCATCGCGCTCGCCATGGTCGCCCTCGTCTTCTCGATGCTCGGGCTGCGTGCGCGCAGCGGACACTTCGTGGTGTTCCCCTGCGAGGGCAAGCGCATCGTGTTTCGCGAGGACGGGCGCACCCAGGCGCTCGCGACCTTCCTCGACCGGCTGCAGCTGCAGAAGTCGAAGTACCTGAGCGAGACCTACGGTCCGCGGCCCGCTGAGCCGCCGAGCGACCGCGCCGAGTTCGGCGTGTTCGACGAGACCGAGGACGACCCGAGCGGCTACCGGCACTGAGCCCCGGCGGGCGCGGGGCTCCGGCCGCTCGAAGCTCCCGGGTCGATCGGACGGGGAGCGACCCATGGCATACGACGAAGGCCTCGCGCAGCGCATTCGCGAGATGCTCGAAGACCACCCGGGCGTCGCCGAGAAGCGCATGTTCGGCGGCCTCTGCTTCCTGCTGCGCGATCACATGGTGTCGGGCGTCGTCGGCAGCGAGCTGATGGTGCGCGTCGGTGCCGACGCGTACGCCGACGCGCTCGCTCGGCCGCACGCGCGCGAGATGGACTTCACCGGGCGCGCGCTGCGGGGCTTCGTGTACGTCGGCGAAGAGGGCGTCGCCGAGGACGACGACCTGCGCAGCTGGCTCGAGCTCGGCGTACGCCACGCCGAGAGCCTCCCACCCAAGAAGGCGAAGAAGAGCAGCGCGAAGAGCAAGTCGGGCAAGAAGCGAGCGGCGAAGAAGGGCGCGAAGAAGAAGGCGACGAAGAAGTCGCCCGCGAAGAAGAAGAAAGCGAAGAAGAAGGCGACCGCGAAGCGCCGCCCGGCGCGCGGTCGAGCCTGAGCGATGGCCTCCGATCGCGAGCGCACCGTATTGCCGCCGACAGCGGCCGACGAAGAGCCGCCGCGGCGGCGGCGCATCCCGCCCATCGTCCTGGGTCTGCTCCTCGATGCGGTCGACTTCGCGACGATGGGGCCGCTGGGCCTCTACGGTGGCTTCGTGCTCGGCGGTCTGGCCGCCTGGTGGGCGGCGCGCGAGGCGGGGCTCGGCCGGCGCGGCGTGTGGCTCGCGGCCGCCGCCGGTGCCGTCTACGCCGCGACGCCGGCCACCGAGCTGATGCCGCTCGGTACGCTGATCGGCCTCGGGGTCCAGCTCGCGAGGCGTTGAGCTTCGCCGCGTCGCGATTCGAGGCGTGCCGGAAGCAGCCCGGCTTCAATCGATCGTTCGCTCGGTGGTGTGGGCCGGTGCCCCTGCCGAAGTCTGGGGGCTTCTCGCTGCAACCCGACCGAGGGGCTCCGCGACAGGACCTCTCGAAATCGAGTTCACGGCCGTATGTCGAAAGACCGAACAACGCACTCGTGCGTCGTGTTAGGGTGCTCGTGTGCCGCCGACGAGCCTGCCTCGGTCGTCGATACGCGACACGGCGACACGGCGACACGGCGACACGTCGACACGAAAGCTGGGCGAGACCGAGGCACCGAGAGGAACGATGAGGGAGGCGCGCGATGCAGCATCCCCACCTCGAGCTGGCGCTGTCGCTCTGGCGAGCGACGTCGGAGAGTGACGTCGATCGACTCGAGCAGCTGCTCGATCCGTCCGTCCGGTGGTCGTTCCTGCACTCGGGCTCGCTCGACGGAGAGGCGAGGGGGATCGAGCAGGTGATCTCGTCGCTCGCGCGCACCGGCGAGCTGGTGGACGATCTCTGCTCCGAGCTGCTCGACGTCTACGCCAGCGATCACGGCGCCGTTCTCTTCTACCGCCTCGAGGCCTCGCGCGGGCCGCGCAATCTCTCGACCGACGTGCTGCTGCAGCTCGACATCGATCATGGCCGCGTCGTGGCCGGGCGTGCGATGCCGATCCGCTCCGACGAGAACCACGTGTTCTGGCTGCCGCAGTAGGCGTTTCCTCGGCACGGATCCGGATGACACCCACCCCATGAGCTCCGAACGCGACGAGCAGAGGTCGCGCGCACTCGCGGCGCATCGCGCCGCGTGGGTGAATCGCGGTGACGCGCGCCCCGCGTTCGCCGACACGCCCGGCCCGGGGCAGATCTCGGTCTGGGACTTCCCGCGCCCGCCGCGGGTCGAGCCCGAGCCGCGCCTGGTGCTCGTCTTCGAGGGCGAAGAGCGCGAAGAGGAAGAGCTCGCGCGCTCGACGCGCGCGCTGCGGGTGCTCGAGACCGCGAGCCCGCCCACCGTCTACGTGCCGCCCGACGACGTCGCGATGGATCGACTCGCGACGATGCCCGGCGAGAGCCTGTGCGAGTGGAAGGGGCGCGCCGAGTACCTGTGCCTCGCGTCGCGTCCCGCGGCGGGCGCCGTCGCCTGGCGCGTCCCCGCGCCCTTCGAGGGCTACGAGGCGCTCGCCGGGCTGATCTCGTTCTACCCGGGCCGGGTGCGTTGCCGGCTCGGTGAGCACGAGGTCGTGCCCCAGCCCGGCCGCTTCTATGGGGGCTGGATCACCCCGGATCTCGCGGGTCCGTTCAAGGGCGAGCCGGGCACCGAGGGCTGGTAGCCGCTCCCCCGGCTTGCGACGCTGTCGGAAACGCAGGCTCGCCGCGCGCATCCAACTGCCACTCGCCGTCCGGGATCCGCCCGTGCACCGGCGCCAGGAGACCGCCCATGTTCATGAGCAAGTTCCAGGATGAGACGTACGCAGCCTTCCGCATCGTGTTCGGCCTGCTCTTCGTGTTCCACGGCACGCAGAAGCTCTTCGGGTTTCCGGCGGCGGGCCCCGACCTCAACCCGATGCTCGCGGCAGCGGGCGTGATCGAGCTCGTCGGCGGCGCGATGGTCGCCGTGGGCTTCATGGCGAGCTGGGCCGCCTTCCTCTGCAGCGGCACGATGGCCGTGGCCTACTGGATCGCCCACGGTCTGAACCACCTCTTCCCCAGCGTCAACAAGGGCGAGCTGGCCGTGCTCTACTGCTTCGCCTTCCTGTTCATCTCGGCCCGCGGCTCGGGCATCTGGAGCGTCGACGGCGCGCGCTGACGAAGAGCGCGAACGCCGCGCGCGGGTGGTGCGGCCCGCCGCGCCTCAGACCTGCAGGGCCAGACCCTTCAGCACGAGCTGGTCGTAGGTGACGATCCCCTTGATCTCTTCGCCCTCGGCGACGAGCGCCGTCGAGATGCCGAAACGATGGAACAGCCGCGCGCAGTAGCGGATGTTCATGCCGGGTCGCACCGAGAGCACGGGCTTGGACATGATCTCGTAGACGTTGGTGCGCTCGGGCGAGCGGTTGGGCGAGAGCACGTGCTCGGCGATGTCCCTCAGCAGGACGATGCCGTACTCGTCGTCCTCGTCCCGCTTGCCGACGATCAGGAAGTGAGCGCTGTTCTTGCGCATGATCGAGAGCGCTTCGGCGACCGTGATCACTCCCTCGACGATCTCGAAGTCCTGCTCGACCACGTCACCGACGCGAATGACGCTCTTGTTCGTCACAGCTCCTCCTCCTTCAGACTCGGCGTGATGCTCTCGACCTGGTGTGCGACGCCCACTGCATCTTCCACGTCGACTTGAAACGCGATGCCCGTCCCCGACGTCGAGTCGAACTCGCCCGCCTCCCCGACGGTCTCGAGGATCTTCCGCGCCCTGTGCTCCTCGACGAGCAGCATCACCATGTCACGCTGCGTCTCGAGGGTGAGGCCGAGGAAGGTCTTCTTCTTCTTGAGCCCCTCGCCCCGGGCGTTCGTGATGACCGTGCAGCCCGTGGCCCCCGCGTCTCGCGCGGCCTCCGTGACGGCCTCGGTCAGGTGATCGTCCACCAGGGCGATCAGCAGCTTGAATCTCATGTCCCATCCTCCTCGGATCCTAGCCGAGCGCTCGAATCCCCTCGTGCGCGGTCGCGAGCGGCCCACCACTCGGACACCTGCGCATAGGTCATGACCGTCAGCATCGGGAACAGGCTGGCGAAGGCGATCAGCCCGAAGCCGTCGATGAGCGGACTGCGCCCCGGGATCGACTCGGCCAGGCCGAGCCCGAGTGCAGCGACGAGCGGCACCGTGACGGTCGAAGTCGTGACGCCGCCCGAGTCGTACGCGAGCGGGACGATCCGCTTCGGGGCGAAGAGCGTCTGGACGACGACCACGACGTAGCCGACGCCGATGAAGTAGTGCAGCGGGGCGCCCCACACGATGCGGAACGTGCCGAGGCTGATCCCGATCGCCACGCCGATCGCCACCGAGATCCGCAGCCCGAGCGCGCTGATCGAGCCCGCCGAGAGCTCTTCGGCCTTGAGCGCGACGGCGATCAGCGCGGGCTCGGCGATCGTCGTGCTGAAGCCGATCGCGAACGCGAAGACGTAGATCCACAGATACGCGGTCGGGTCGACGGCCCCGCCGCCCTCGCCCGCGGTGCCGCCGAGGACCTCGGGCGCGGTGAGCTGCGCCGCCATGGTCTTGCCGACCGGGAAGACCGCCTGCTCGAGCCCCATGAGAAAGAAGACGAGCCCGAGCATCACGAAGGCGAGCCCCTGCAGCAGCCGCAGCGGGCTGGGCAGCCTCCTGCGGAGGACGAAGAGCTGGAAGGCGGCGAGGATCGCGACGATCGGCAGCACGTCGCGGATGGTTCCGGCCAGGACCCGAGCGAAGTCGTCGATCGACGGCATCAGATCAGCATCCCGTAGAAGAGCACGAAGGCGATCGGCGTCAGCGAGGCGAACGCGATCAGGCCGAAGCCGTCGAGCACCGGGTTGCGCCCCTCGATCGACGAGGCCAGGCCCACGCCCAGCGCGGTGACGAGGGGGACGGTGATGGTCGAGGTCGTGACGCCGCCCGAGTCGTAGGCGATGCCGATGATGGTGTCGGGCGCGAAGGCCGTCGCCACGACGACGATCACGTAGCCGCCCGCGATCATGAGGTGGATCGGCCAGCCGAAGAGGATGCGCAGCACGCCGATCACGATCGCGACGCCGACTGCGAGGGCGACGGTCAGGCGCAGGCCGATCGCGTAGCGGGTGCGCCCCGCATCGGTGTCGGCGATGGCGCCGGCCTGGGCCGCGACCTCGGCGGCCTCGTCCGCGATCGCGATGAGCGCCGGCTCGGCGACGGTGGTGCCGAAGCCGAGCGCGAAGGCGAACACGACGAGCCAGCTGAGCGAGCCCTTGCGCGCGAACGCGTGCGCCATGCTCTCGCCGAGCGGGAAGAGGCCGAGGTCGAGCCCGCGGACGAAGTAGGCGAGCCCGAGGAGGACGAAGCAGAGGCCGATCAGCGCGCCGCCGTGATCGGGGAAGGGCTGTCGCAGCACGATGAGCTGGAACAGCGCGATCACCACGACGATCGGCAGAAGGTCGCGGGCACTGCCCGAGAGGAAGCGCACCACAGATCGAAGCCACGTCACGGTGTCGAGTCCGTCCCCCTGGCGCCCCGCGCACCGGTCCGATCATAACGGAACTGGCGGTCGACTCGACGCGCGGGCGCCCGCGCGAGGCCGTCGCCGAGCGCGATCGGATATACTGGCCGCCGCGTGACGAAGGCCGCGCCCCACCGCGCGCTCGTCGATCGCACCCACTCCCATGCACAGGATGACGCCATGCCCCCCCGACCCGGCGAAGACGGCACCCACTTCCGCACCTGTCCCCTCTGCGAGGCCACGTGCGGGCTCGCGATCGAGGTCGAGGGCGGGCGCGTCACGCGCATCCGCGGCGACGAGGACGACGTGTTCAGCCGCGGCTACGTCTGCCCGAAGGGCGCGACGCTCAAGGATCTGCACGAGGATCCGGATTGGCTGAAGGCACCGCTGCTCGGTCGCGGCGCTTCACCCCGCGAGGCGAGCTTCGACGAGGCCTTCGCCGAGGTCGAGCGCAGGCTGCGGCCGATCATCGAGGAGCACGGCCGCGACGCGGTCGCGGTCTATCTCGGCAACCCCAACGTCCACAACATCGCGGGCGGCATCTACGTGCGGCCGCTGATCAAGGCGCTCGGCACGAAGAACGTCTTCTCGGCGAGCACCGTCGACCAGATGCCGCGCCACGTCTCGAGCGGGCTGCTCTATGGCGGGCCCGGCATCATCCCGGTGCCCGACATCGACCGCACCGATCTGCTCGTCATGCTCGGCGCCAACCCCCTCGAGTCGAACGGCAGCCTCTGCACCGCGCCCGACTTCCCCGGTCGCCTGAAGGCGCTGCGCGCGCGGGGCGGGCGTCTCGTCGTGATCGACCCGAAGCGCACGCGCACCGCCGAGCTCGCCGACGTGCACCTCGCGATCCGCCCGGGCACCGACGTGCAGCTGCTGCTCGCGCTCGCGCACGTGCTGGTCGAGGAGGGGCGCGTGCGGCTCGGCGCCGCGGAGGGCCACGTCGAGGGGCTGCCCGATCTCGAGCGCGCGCTCGCGGCCTGGACGCCCGAGCGCGCGGCCGAGGCGACGGGCATCGCGGCGGCGACGATCCGCGAGCTCGCCGGCTCGCTCGCCGACGCCGAGCGCGCGGTCGTCTACGGCCGCATCGGCACGAACACGGTGCGCTACGGGGCGCTGACCTCGTGGGCCACCGACATCGTGACCCTGCTCGCCGGTCATCTCGACGCGCCAGGCGGTCTCATGTGGCCGCGCGCGGCGCACGCGCGGGCCTCCGATGGTCGCGCCGGCGGGCGGGGCTTCGCGACGGGTCGCTGGAAGAGCCGCGTACGCGGCGCGCCCGAGGTGATGGGCGAGTTCCCCGTCGCCGCCCTGGCCGAAGAGATCGAGACGCCCGGCGAGGGACAGGTGAAGGCGCTCGTCACGATCGCCGGCAACCCGGTGCTCTCGACGCCGAACGGCCGGCGCCTCGAGAAGGCGCTCTCGAAGCTCGATCTGATGATCAGCGTCGATCCCTATCGCAACGAGACGACGTGCCACGCCGACGTGCTGCTGCCCGTGCCGACGCCGCTCGAGCGCAGCCACTACGACCTCGCCTTCTACGGCCTCGCCGTGCGCAACGTCGCCCGCTACTCGCCGCCGATCTTCGAGACCGACCGACCCCAGGAGTCCGAGGTGCTCGGCCGCCTCGCGCTGATCGCGCAGGGCCAGCCGGCCGATGCCGATCCGGCGGCGCTCGACGACATGATGGCCGGCGGCGCGATGCAGGCCGCGGTCGCGAACGAGGCATCGCCCGTGGCGGGCCGAGATGCCGCCGAGCTGCTCGGCGAGACGGCGGGTCGCGCCGGCCCCGAGCGCGTGATCGACGCGATGCTCCGCGGCGGTCCCTACGGCGACCGACTCGATCTCGCCGCGCTCGAGGCGGCGCCCCATGGCATCGACCTCGGCGCGCTCGAGCCGCAGCTGCCCGGCGTGCTGAAGACGCCCTCGGGCAAGGTCGAGCTGATGCCGCCCCCGATCCTCGAGGAGCTCGAGCGGCTCGAGACCGAGGCGAGCGAGAAGGCGTCGGGCTACGTGCTCATCGGCCGACGGCACCTGCGCTCGAACAACTCGTGGATGCACAACGTCGAGCGGCTCGTGCGCGGTCGCGATCGCTGCACCCTGCAGATCCATCCCGACGACGCGAAGGCCCTCGGCCTCGACGGCGAAGGAGCGAAGGCGCGGGTGCGCTCGCGGGTCGGCGAGCTCGTCGTCGCGGTCGAGCCGACCGACGCGTTGATGCGAGGCGTCGTGAGCCTGCCCCACGGCTTCGGGCACGACGCCGAGGGCGCTCGGCTGCGGGTGGCTTCGCGACACGCAGGCGTGAACTCGAACGTGCTGACCGACGAAGAGGTGCTCGACCGGCTCTCGGGCACGGCGGTGCTGAACGGGATCCCGGTCGAGATCGAGGCGGCTTCGGCGTGAGGCAGGGGCGGGCGTCGAGGTCGGCCCGGATCGCGCGGGCGGTGGGGGTGGCTGCGTCGCTCTTCACGGCGGCCGCCGGCTGGGCCGGCGAGGCGGATGTGCTCGAGGTGCACGCGACGTGCACCACCATCCGCACCTGCGACTTCCAGGTGAAGGTGCTGCACGCGGACACCGGTGAGAGCCACTACGCCGACCGATTCGAGATCGTCTCGCCCGAGGGCGAGGTGCTCGGGACGCGCGTCCTGCGTCATCCCCACGTCCACGAGCAGCCCTTCGTGCGGGGTCTCGTGGGTGTCGAGATCCCTGACGGCGTGAGTGAGGTCGTGGTACGGGCTCACGACAGCCAGCACGGCTACGGCGGCCGCACCCTGACGAAGTCGCTCGAGTTCCCGGCGCGCGAGACCGGGGCGCCCGGGCCGCCGGCCGAGGGCGCCGCGGAGGGCTGAGCGCGGGGCCGGCGTGGGCTGCGGGCGACCCGCGCGTGACACTTCGTCGGTCCGTGTCGAACGCCGAGGGCCCGCAGACATCACGCAGAGGTCCCCTGCCCCTCCGAATCGCCGCATGGTAGGCTTGGACGCCCCGACCGATCACCCCTGCGCGGAGGAACCGATGCGCATCAGCTTCGATCTGAGTGACGCCGATCTCAAGCACTTCCGAGGCGTCATGCGCGACGTGCGCAGCCGCAGCAAGAGCAGGTCCGAAGAGGAGATCGTCGAGGCGTCGCGCAAGCTGCTCGACGAAGCCGCCGGCGCCGATGCGCCCGATTTCATCGCCACGCGCATGCATCGCCTGCACGAGCTGATCGAGATGCTCGAGGACGAGGACTGGGCGCTCGGCGGCAAGGACCGCGAGCGCGTCGTGAACGGCCTCGCCTACTTCGCCGAGCCCGAGGACATGATCCCCGACAAGGTGCCGGTGCTCGGCTACCTCGACGACGCGATCATGGTCGAGCTCGTCGTGATCGAGCTCGAGCACGAGATCGAGGCGTACGAAGACTTCTGCAGCTTCCGCAAGACGCACGAGGAGCGCTTCGGCCGCGACGAGGATCCGAAGATCCGCGAGGAGTGGGTGACTTCCCGCCGAAAGGCGCTGCATCAGCGCATGCGCCGCCGGCGCTCGCGTCGCCGTGATCTGCGCGCCGCGAGCGGTCGCTCGCCGACGGCGCTCTGGTAGGCGCACTCGCACCACCGAGCCGCTCGCCATGTGGACGCACATCACCGCCCAGCTGAACGTGCCCGACCTCGAGGCCGCGCTCGAGTGGTATCGCGTGCACCTCGGCTGTCGCATCGCGTGGCGCAACGAGGCGCGTGACTTCGGCGCGGTCTACAACGGCACGACCGAGATCTTCTTTCGCGAGATGCGGGAGGGCGACGAGTCGACGGCGGGCTCGATCCTCTGCGTTCGCGTGCCCGACGTCGACGCCGTCTATGCGGCGGTGCAGGAGGCCGAGGTGCCGATCAGCGCCGAGCTGGCCGAGCAGCCCTGGCAGATGCGCGAGTTCGAGGTGCGGGATCCGTGGGGCCACCGCCTGCGGATCGGGCAGAGCACGCTCGTCTGAGCCGGCGTGCGCCCATCCCAGCCCGATCGCTCGCACGGTGAGGCGCAGCCCGCACGGTGAGGCGCAGCCCGAACGCGGTGAGGCGCAGCTCGAATGCACCCCGCGCGTTTTAGACACATCGACTGCCGAGACTTGCGAGGCGGCACACAGCCCACGTCGCTGGGGCAGTGAGGCCACGCGCCACGACGCTCGGCAGGGCAATTCCCCACGACTTGATTTTCGGTCGCCAACTCGCCGCTCTGTGTTGACCATCACGGCGCGAGGGGGCTAGACTCGAGTTCAAGGCAACCCCATGCCGGAATTGCCAAATCGGCGAAAGCAGTTGCTGCGTCAGTTGCGTACGTCGAGTCGATCGAGGGAAGCCGCACCCGAGATCGACCCGGCCCACAGCAGATCGCCGGGTGTCCGCCCGGCGCCGCGAGTTCTTCTCCCTCGTTGGCGCCCGGCGGACTCCTCAATTCCGGCCCGCCCCTCCCACACACGCTGACTCGAGCCACGACGCGCCCGCGCCGGCGCGAGCGCTCGTGCAAGTGATCGACATGCGCGCAGGCGCTCAGTCACGGTGCGTGTCGGGACGCGTCTCGGCGTCGACCCAGCTCGCATAGGCATCGGTCGCGCGCGCGTCGTGCAGCACCACGATCTTCGGCACGTCGTAAGAGTGGAGCACCTCGATGCGCGACACCGCCGCGTCGACCCGCGCGTCCGACGTCTCCATCAGCAGCACCGACTCTCCCTCGCGCTCGATGCGCCCCTCCCAGCGATAGACCGACTCGACGCCCGAGAGGATCGAGGCACAGGCGACGAGCCGCTCCTCGACGAGCTTCTCGGCGAGGGCCGCCGCTTCGTCGGGTCGGCAGCTGACGTAGATGAGACGCATGCGAGCTCCTCCTGCGTGTCACGGCGTTCGCCAAGCATCGCGCAGATCGCCTCGCGCGCGCTCGAGTCGCCGCATTGCGGGGCCGTGGGCGATCGGGGATCGTTGCCGGCTCCGCTGCACCTCGTACCGGCCCCGGGGCCGAGGGGATCCCCATGAAGCTCGTCTCGCGAACGATCGCGCTGCTCGCCCTGGCGCTCCTGCTGTCGGCCTGTGGCGGCAAGAAGGCCGAGGTGCCGCCGCCGCCCTACGACGGCCCCGATCCGATCGAGACGATCGATGCGTTCATCGAGGCGCGCGCGATCGACAAGAGCGACCCGACCTGGAAGACGCACGTACCGCGTCCGCCCGCGGTCGCCTTCGACCCGAGCCAGCAGTACTTCTGGGTGCTGCAGACGAACGTCGGCACGGTGAAGATCGAGCTGCTGCCGCAGTACGCACCGCGCCACGTGGCGTCGACGATCTACCTCACGCGGCTCGGCTTCTACGACGGCCTGGGCTTCCATCGCATCATCCCGAAGTTCATGGCCCAGGGCGGCGACCCGCTCGGCACCGGCGGTGGCGGGCCGGGCTTCCGCTACGCCGGCGAGTTCCACAAGAAGGCGAAGCACGACGAGCGCGGCGTGGTGAGCATGGCCAACGCGGGGCCGCGCACCGACGGCAGCCAGTTCTTCATCCTCTTCGACGAGGCGCCGCATCTCGACGGCAAGCACACCGTCTTCGGACAGGTGGTCGAAGGCCGCGGCACGCTCCGCTCGATGGAGGCCTCGGGCAGCGAGAACGGCGAGCCCAGGCGCGAGATCAAGATCGAGAAGGCGGTGATCCTCGTCCCCTGATCGTCGACGCCGCGGTGCCGGTGCGGGCGGCGGGTTGCGTCCCGATCGCCACCGGCTTGCCGGCGTTCTGCTTCTGGGCGACCCGGCGGCCCTTCGGTATGGTGGCCACCGGGGGGCAGGAGTCATCGATCCGATCTTCTCTCTGCGCTGCGTGGACTGCGATGCGCGCGGCGAGGCGAGCCGCCTCTGGCTGCGACGATCCATCGATCGCGCGGGCGTGCGGCAGTCGACTCGTCACTACATCGAGTGCATGAACTGCGGCGCCCGCCTGAAGGGGCACGCCGACGGCCGGACCGAGCCCGTGGGCGACGAGGAGTGGCGCAGCTTCGTCGACGAAGAGTCGACGCGACCGAGCACGCTGCCTCCTTCTCGAGCCTGACGTCTTCACCGAGCCCAGCCGCTCGGCCCCGCAGCGCCGAGCGCGCCGTCGCCCGCGAACGCGCGTCGGCGCCCGCGCAGCGCGCCGGCCCCCGACGAGAGCCATGAGCCTGCACGTCCACTACTACGACCCGAGCGCAGCGCTTCGCCCGCCCTTTCGGCGCGGTGAGGCCGGCGTGGTGTGGCTCTCCGACGAGGGGTTCTTCGAGACGGATACGCGCGTCGAGCTCGGTCCGAACTCGTACCACTCGCTCTTCGCCCACGGCGTCGTCGAGGCGCTCGCGCGCCTGCCCCTCGACGTGGGCCCCCTTCGCGAGGGAGGCGAGGCCGTGCTCTCGCCCACCGCCATGCCCGCCGTGCTCCGTGTCTTCTACGAGGCCGACCGCCAGACCTATGGCGCGCGGCACGATCTGCTCGTCGCGCGCGGCTGGGGCTCGCCGCCGGTCGACTACCGGCTCGCCGTCGACAACCGCGAGTACCAGCGCACGCTCTCGAAGCTGCAGTTCCTCGCCAGCCAGGCGGCCCACATGGGCCACGGCCTGAGGCTCAAGCTCTGAGCGCCGCGGCCGAGCGCCCGCCGCTGCTCCACCTCGTGCTCGCGAAGGGCGCGGCGCTTCGGGTCACGGCCGCGGGCGCGCTCGAGATCGAGCGAGCCGACCGGCCCGTCGAGCACATCACGCTGGCGCAGCCCTCGCGCCGGCCGCCGCCGATCGCGGGCGCGGCCTCGCACTCGGGCGCCGCGGCCCTCGTGGCGTGCGCCGGCGACGACCAGCTCGTGTGGGTGTCGGCAGATGCCGGCCCGACGCGGCGGCTGCCGCTGGGCGAGCGCATCCCGAACGCAGCGCAGCTGGCGATCTTCGCGGTCGAGGGCGGCTTCGGCGTACTGACCGAGCACGGGCTCGCGTCGATCGACGAGCGCGGGCACGAGCGCTGGCGCGTCGACCGCGTGACCTTCGACTGGCGCTTCGTGGACGAGCGCGACGGCGCGCTCTGGCTCGCCGACGCCGACGGCAACCTGCTCGGCTTCGACGCCGCGGCGGGATGGGAGCGGACGTGAGCGGCGACCTCGGCCGCTGGCTCCTCGACGCGCTGCGCGTCCCTCGTCGCGTCGACGCGCAGACCCCGCTCGCGCGCGCCCTCGTCGACCACGCCCGCGACGGCCGCGCGCGCACGGTGCGCGTCGAGCGCAGCGGCGGCCTTCGCTACGACCTCGACACGAGCGCCTTCTTCGCGCTCGACGGCGAGCAGGCGCGCGTCGACGCGGCCCTGCTCGACGCGTGTCGCGGTCGCGTGCTCGACGTCGGCGCGGGCGTGGGCCGGCACGCGCTCGCGCTGCAGGACCGCGGGCTCGAGGTCTGCGCGATCGACCTGTCGCCCGACTGCGTCGCCTCGATGCGCGAGCGCGGCGTGCGCGACGCCCGCGTCGTCGACGTGTGGTCGCTGGTCTCGGGCGAGGCGAACGCGCCCGACCTCGGCGCCTTCGACACGATCCTCTTCGGCATGCAGACGATCGGCCTCACCGGGCACGTCGATGCCCTCGTCGCACTGCTGCGTGGCCTGCAGCGACGCACCGACCTGCTGCGGCCCGGGGGCCGGGTGCTCCTCGACTCGAGCGCGCCCTCGGGCCCGGGCTTCGCGCAGCGGGTCGAGTGCGTGACGCCCGGCGACCCCGCTGCACCCGTGCGTGACGAGGCGTGCGCGGGCGAGACCGTCGTGTCGTTCGCGTATCGCGGCGCGCGCGGGCGCCCCTTCGAGTGGATCTACCTGGGTGCCGAGGCGCTCGCGGCGCTCGCGGGAGAGGCCGGCCTCGAGACCGAGATCCTCGTACGGCTCGACGACTCGCTCGAGTACGCCGCACGCCTCACGCGGCCGAGCGACGCGGGTGCTTTGCACGCCGGTGTATGATCCACCCCACCGCGACCGCACGGGGCGGGTGCGGCTCGGCCGGCAGGGAGCTCGCGTTGACCAAGATCATGGTGGTGGCGGTGGGGAGCGGGCTGCCTGCGTATCTCGTGTTCCAGGCGCTCGCCGATCAGGGTCTGATGATCCGGTTCTGGGGCACCCTCGTGTCGTTCGCCGCGGGCTGGTACCTGAGCCGCGCGTTCGTGCGGAATCACCTCGACCTGTGAGCGCCGTGCCCGACGCCGATCGCCGGAGCGACGCATGATCGAGGCGCTCATGGCCGTGCTCGTGGCGGGGGCCGTCGCCGCGATCTTCGTCACGATGGGGCCCGGGCAGCGGCTGGTGAAGCGCGTCGGGCTGCGTCGCCTGCAGAAGGGCGCCGCGCCCGACGAAGACCGCGACTATCTGCTCCAGGCGTGTGCGGGAGACGCCACGGAGGTGGAGGCGCGGCTCGAGGCCGTGCGGGTGCGCTATCCCGACTGGAGCGAGGCGCAGCTCTACCGGCGCGCGATTCGCGCCGTGATGAACGAGCGCAGCGCCGCCGACGAGGGCGGCACGGAGGCCGACGGGGCGGGGGGATCCGCCGCCGGGCCGGGGAGCGAGCGATGAGCTGGGTACCGATCTTCCTCTGGGTGAACGCCGCGGCGTTCGTGGGCTATGGGCTGGCGTGTCTCGCGAGCCCGGGCCTGCCGGCGGGCTATGCCGGGTTCGAGCTCGGCACGGTGAGCGGCACCGTCGAGGTCGTGGCGATGTACGGCGGCCTGCAGGTGGGCTTCGGGGTGCTGCTGGCCCTCGGCGCGCGCAGCGAGCGCATGCGCGACACGGCGCTCTGGGCGGTCGCGATCGTGGTGGGCTCGCTCTTCCTCGGCCGGGCCTTCGGCCTGCTCGTGCACGGCCCCAGCGCGTACAACCTCGGCGCCGCCGCGTACGAGGCGACGGCGGCTGCGCTCGCGATCTTCGCCTTGCGCTCGGGCGGCGCCGCGGAGGCGGCGTCCTGAGCAGCCGGTGGACGACAGCCTCTGCGCGCCCGCGCCGGGCCGCGCTGCTCGCCGGGCTCCTGCTCGCCTGCGTGGCCGTGCTGCCGGCGTGTGGCGGCGGTCGCCGCGCCTCGCCGTCGGGCCCGCCTTCGACCGTGCCCGGCTCGCCCGCGTGGCGGGCGGGCAGCATGCCGATCGCGATCGAGTACCTGCGCACGCTGCCCGACGAGCGCATCGGGCAGCCCCTCGCCGGCATCCCCTTGAGTGACGGGCGCCGCTGGCTCGAGGGCTTCGTGTACTACGGCGCCGTCGACGTGGAGCACCCCGGCATGCACGTGGTCGGTCTCGCCTCGCCCGCGGGCGAGCCCCTCGTTCTGGCTTGGATCGACGAGGAAGGCGAGCCCTGGCCGCTGCCCGACTGCGCGGCCGAGCAGAAGGGGGTGCGTGCACGCACGCTGGCCGGGCAGGTCTACACCTGGCGCGCGCTGCGACCGGGGGACGGGCTCGTGTGGCCGACGTGCCCGCCCGAGGCCTGGCTGCCGGACGTCCCCGAGCCGGTGCCGGCCGCAGCGCCGGCGGATTGAGCGGGCCGTTCCGCTCGAGCGCACGCGAGACCGGGAGGGGACGCGATTGCCGCCCACGGTGCGCGACCACCTGCGCAGCCGCCCTCCGCGCCTGCTCGACGGGCTCGGGACGACGCCCGCCACCGGCGCCTTCGACCCGGCACCGTACGAGGTCGCCCATGGCGTGGTGTGCACCTGCGGCGCCGACCGCTTTCGTGTGCTGGGCGTCCCGGTCGCGATGCAGACGGGCGGCGGCGGGTACGTGCTCCGATCGATCCTGCGCGTCTGGCGAGAGCTGCGCGGCGTCGCGCAGGGCGAGGACGGCGCAGCCGGTCGCCTCTCGCCGCCGCTCGTGCTCGACTGCACGCGCTGCGGCGCACGGCTGCGGCTGCCCTTCGAGGGCGACGCGCC
>JAAUYD010288488.1_pt1 | contig 19948 bp, 17 predicted proteins | sample 7278101 | NCBI WGS metagenome assembly JAAUYD01 (sample SAMN14350128, study PRJNA611818) | marine sediment metagenome | isolation source: surface marine sediment (0.6m) | place: French Polynesia: Moorea | collected 2018-08
AAACGTTACAGTTGAGAAGAGGCAGGAGGCAGGGGGCAGGAGGCAGGAGTAGGGTTACAGCTATGTTTACAAATGTTTACACAGTTGGCTGTATTTATGTCCGACTACTTAGCGCATGGTAGTAGTGAGGAACTTCTGACTTCGTTAACCCCTTAAGCGCAACTAACTTTACTTGGCTTCCATCCAGTTTTTTCCTGCATGAATTTCTACTACTAAAGGAACCGTTAAGGTAACTGCGTTTTCCATCGTTTTTTTAATTTTACTTTCTAAGTCTTCCCATTCTTTTGCTGGTATTTCAAATACTAATTCATCATGAACTTGTAGTAATAAATTAGCTTGATAATTGTTTAAAATTGCTTGTATTTTAACCATTGCAATTTTAATAATATCTGCGCTTGATCCCTGTATGGGTGCGTTAGCTGCAGCCCTTAATAACTGAGAATCATTATAGTTTATGTTTAATTTATTTAGATCAATTGTGTGAGGAGAATGACCCCGAAAACGATATAAATTATCATCAAAAAAGTTAAAATAACGTCTTCTTCCTAAAATTGTGGTAACATATCCGTTGGCGATCGCTTGTTTTTTCATATTCTCTAAATACTCAAATACTTTGGCATACCGTTGACGATATTTATTGATAAATTCTTTTCCTTCTGCTGCGCTAACTCCTGCTTCTCTAGAAAACCGTTGGGCCCCCATTCCATAAATAACACCAAAGTTAATGGTTTTACCTAAATTTCGTTCTTGGGGGGTAATTTTTTCTTTATCAAATAATAGTTTTGCTGTGACAGTATGGACATCTTCAGCATTTTTGTAAGCGTTTAATAAGACGGGTTCTTGACTTAAATGGGCTAATATTCTGAGTTCAATTTGAGAATAATCTGCGGAAACCAATAACCAGTCTTGTTGTGGTATAAATGCTTGTCTTATTTGACGAGAAAATTCAGTTCTAATGGGAATATTTTGTAAGTTAGGGTTAGAAGAAGATAGTCTTCCTGTGGCGGTTACAGACTGATTAAAATTAGTATGTATTCGCTTATCGTTTTTATCGACTAATTCGGGTAACGCATCAATATAAGTCGATTTTAACTTAGATAATGTTCGGTATTCTAAAATATAATCAATAATAGGATGGTCACCTTTTAATTTTTCTAGGGTTGCATGATCTGTGGAGTAACCTGTTTTGGTTTTTCTTGATTTTTTACGGTTTAGTTCTAGTTTCTCAAATAAAATTTCTCCTAATTGTTTGGGTGATCCTAAGTTAAATATTTTTCCTGCTGCTTGATATGTTTTTTCTTCTAAACTTAATAAATCTTGTTCAAGTTGCTTTGATAATTTTCCTAAATATTCAGTGTCAATTAAAATTCCTGTATCTTCCATGATAGATAATACAGCTTCTAAGGGTTGTTCTACTTCTAATAATAGGTTTTGTAAGGTAGGAACTGGTTTCAATTCATTTTTTAAAGGTTCCACTAACAAGAATGTTCCATAAGCATCCATTCCACAATATTTGGCTACTTTCTCAATATCTAAATCAGCAATGGTTTGTTTTTTTCCTATTCCTAACTCATCATAGTTTTGGCAAGTAATACCGTCTAAATATTGTTCACATAACTCACTTAATTTATGACTTTTCTCAGGATGCAAAACATAACTAGCTAACAGGGTATCAAAAACTACACCATCTAGGTTAATTCCCTGATGTTTGAAAATAAGACGATCAAATTTAGTATTCTGAAAAACTTTGGGATAATTGCTATCTTCTAAAATCGGTTTTAATGTGTCTAAAACTTGCTCTTTTTTCAGTTGTTTTCCTTGTTTATGTCCCATAGGAATATAAGCAATATCTGTGGGTTTATTTCCCCAACAGCAACCAATACCTACTAAGTCAGCTTGTCTAGGGTTTAAGTCTGTTGTTTCTGTGTCCCAAGCAACAGGAATCTCAGCGTTGGTAAAGGTTGAAAGTTGTTCAACTAACTCATTTAATTGCTCTATTTTTGTAATAATTCGAGGTTTAATTAAAGATTCTTTCTTTTCTTCTTGAATGTTATTAACGGGTTCAACTTTCGTCGATACATCATCAAATATGGACAGTTGATGGGTTTCACCTTTATTACTTTTCTCATGAACTTCTAAAGTAGTATTACCTCCAAAATGTTCTTGTAATTGATTAATCTCTTTAATAAATTTTTTCAGTTCTAAGTCTTCTAAGATGGGTTTAACTGCATCAAAATTAAACCCTCTTAGTTCACAATTTTCTATCTTAAATTCTAACGGTGCATCGGTAACGATTTTTGCCAAAAACTGGGAATGTTCAGCCTCTTTTTTTCCTTCCTTTAATTTCTTCTGATTGGCTCCTTTAATTTCTTCAATTTTGTTATAAACTTCTTCTAAAGTTCCATATTGATTTAATAACTTAACTGCCGTTTTTTCCCCAATTCCCCTAACCCCAGGAATGTTATCAGATTTATCTCCACATAACGCTTTATAATCAATCACTTGTGTCGGTTTAATACCCATTTTTTCCGTCACAGCATCAGTATTAAACTCCGTATAACCTTCTCCTGAAGAACTTTTAACCGCATTTCTTTCTAAATACAAAACACTGAGATTCTTCTCATCATTAACTAATTGAAAAAGATCGCGATCGCCACTAACAATTTTGACCCGATAACCCTTTTGACTCCCTTGCGTTGCTACCGTTCCTAATATATCATCCGCTTCATATCCAGACGCAGTTATAATAGTAATATTTAATGCTTCTAATAATCGTTGTAAGTTCTCAACATCGGGAATAAAATCTTCTGGTGTTTCTTTCCTGTCTGCTTTATAATTAACATCAGCTTCGTGGCGAAAAGTCGGTTCTTTACTATCAAAAGCAATAGCAAGATATTGAGGATTTTCTAACTTAATTACCTGAACTAAAGAATTAAGAAACCCAAAACAAATACTGGTAGGAATACCTGTAGACGTTCTTAACGGTCCCTTTCTCGCTTTAGCAAAAGCATAATAAGCACGAAAAGCCAAAGAATGACCATCAATAAGAATAAAAAGTGGTAAATTGGACGAATTCGGCATAAGTAAAATTGTTTAAATATTTATGTACTATTAAGATAGCAGAAAATAGCTTTAAGATATAACTAACAGATTTAACGAACAGCACTATTTTTATGTTATCCATCCCTGACTCATCGGTTTCCCAGACACCTACCATTGTTAATCTAGCCAATGGATTAACCATCATAGCTGAACAAATGCCGATTGACGCAGTTAACCTCAATGTCTGGCTAAAAGTTGGGTCTGCATTAGAGTCCAATGAGATCAACGGAATGGCTCATTTTCTCGAACACATGGTCTTTAAAGGCACTCCAACCTTGAAAAATGGAGAATTTGAACAACGCATTGAACAAAGAGGTGCTGTTACCAATGCAGCTACGTCTCAAGAATACACCCATTTTTATGTTACCAGTGCGCCGGATGATTTTGCCGATTTAGTGCCGTTACAGTTGGATGTGATCTTTAATCCTATCATTGAAGATGGCGCGTTTGGACGGGAAAAATTGGTGGTTTTAGAAGAGATTCGCCGTTCCCATGATAATCCCAATCGTCGTACGTTTTATCGTGCAATCGAAACCTGTTTTGACACCCTACCCTATCGTCGTCCCGTGTTAGGTCCAGCATCGGTAATTGAAGGGTTAACCCCTCAGCAAATGCGTGAGTTTCATGGGAGTTGTTATCAACCCAACTCAGTCACCGCTGTCGCAGTGGGAAATCTTCCTGTTGAGCAATTAATTGACATTGTTGCTGATAGTTTTGCTCAGACTTATTATCACCCAGAAACGATTTCTGATTCCTTGCAGTCTTTCAGTTTTCCTTTATCTCCTGAATCACCTTTTCAAGAGGTTATTCGCCAAGAATATGAAGATGAACAATTACAACAAGCACGATTAATTATGATGTGGAAAGTGCCGGGTTTGTTAGATTTGAATGAGACTTATGGATTAGATGTGTTAGCCTCTATTTTAGGAAAAGGTAAGACCTCTCGCTTATTTCAAGATTTACGAGAAGATCAAGGTTTAGTGTCTCATATTACTGTTAGTAATATGACGCAAACAATCCAGGGAATGTTTTATATTGCGGCAAAACTGGCAAAAGAAAATATTCCAGCAGTAGAAAAAATAATTCTTCAACATTTGCAAACCATTCAACAAGAATCTATCAAGGAAGAAGAGTTAAATCGCATTAAAAGACAAGCGGTTAATCGGTTTATTTTTAATAATGAAAGACCAAGCGATCGCACCAATCTTTATGGCTATTATTATTCTCAAATGCAATCTTTAACCCCGGCTTTATCCTACCCTAAAATTATTCAATCCTTAACCACCGACGATATTCAAAGCGCAGCACAGAAATATCTTAATCCTCATGCTTATGGGGTGACAATTGTTACAAATTAATGGATTGGCAAGAATTTAGCTGTCACTGTAAACTATAAATTGGTTAATCATTAAGGTCAAAAATAATGTGGACACAAATTTCTCAGCATATTAGTGAAACAACAGGAAAATCTTTTACAGTTGAAACTCAAAAATCTGTGAGTGGTGGCTGTATTAACCAAGGTTATTGTCTAATTGGATCTGATGTTAAATACTTTGTCAAGATTAACCATGCTTCTAAAGTAGAAATGTTTGCAGCCGAAGCATTAGGACTAAAAGAAATGGCACAAACCCAAACCATTCGAGTGCCTAAACCTATCTGTTGGGGAATGACAGAACGTTCCAGTTATATTGTTTTAGAATGGTTAGAATTTGGTCGATCTTCTAATCATTCTTGGGAAGAAATGGGCAGAAATTTAGCAAAAATGCACAACTATCAAGGAAAAAGTAAGTTCGGCTGGAGTCAAAATAATACTATTGGCTCCACGCAACAAGTGAATAATTGGGCAGAAAAATGGGCTAATTTTTTTGCTGATTATCGCATTGGTTTTCAATTAAAATTAGCAGCTAGAAAAGGTAGAAATTTTGGGAATTATAATCAAATTGTTGAAAAAGTAAGACAAATTTTATCAAAAGTTAACCCTCAACCTTCTTTAGTTCACGGTGACTTATGGTCAGGAAATGTAGCAGTAACAGAAGTAGGAGAACCGGTGATATTAGATCCAGCGACTTATTACGGCGATCGTGAGGTTGATATTGCCATGACGGAACTGTTTGGAGGGTTTCCGGCTGCTTTTTATCGGGGATATAATGAGATATTTCCTTTAGATCAAGGGTATAGAAAACGAAAAACTTTGTATAATCTTTATCACATTTTAAATCATTTTAATTTGTTTGGTGGCGGTTATGGTTCTCAGGCTAATTTTATGATTCAAGAAGTGTTGAAAAGTTAATTTTTTATTTTTTTCTAAAATAATGAAATAATAGAGACATTAGACAACAGTACAAAATAAACAATAAATAGAACATGGTTAACACAACAATAGAAGCCTCTCGTCACCCCCTAGCAGAATATATCTATCGCTTAGAAAATGGCCAAGCATTACTCAAAGACTCACCCCAAAATGTCATAGAAGTTGTGGGTATTCTTAAAAGTTATGGAGTAATTTTAGATCAATATTCTCGTAACTTAATTTATATTGCCGATCATCAATTTTTGCGTTTATTTCCCTTTTTTAAATACTTCAATGGAGAATTTTCTATTGATAAATTACTCCGTCATTGGAACCACAATCGCACTAATTTTGAATATGCAGAATACTGCATGAAGTCAATGATGTGGCATGGCGGTGGTGGGTTAGATGCTTATTTAGATACTCCTGAATTTAGAAACAATGTAGAGAAGGTTATTCAAGCAAAATTTAAGCATAACTTTTTCATGTTAACCCTGCATAAAATTTTTCCTGAATTTCTCCCCGAACACATGAGAATGATGTCCTATTATAGTGGTTTAGGTCAATTTTGGCGTGTGATGGCCGATATATTTTTAGAGCTTTCTGATCGCTATGATAACGGAGAAATTAAATCCATTTCTGATGTTGTTCAACACATATTAGATGGTTTAGTTAAAGATGCTTCTCGTCCCATTATTTATCAAGTAAAAATTAAAGGAGAAGTTTATGAAGTGCTAGCTAAAGCAGCAGGATTAACCTTTTTAATGGATACAGCCGTGCCTTATGTAGAAGCGATCTTTTTTAGAGGAACCCCCTTTCAAGGGACTATTTCTTATAATGCTCAATCTTACCAAATCCCCTCAGAACAAGCTATTTTTACCTATGGTGCATTATACGCAGATCCTTTACCTGTTGGGGGTGCAGGGATTCCTCCCACCTTATTAATGCAGGATATGAGACATCATTTACCTGACTATTTACACGAAATTTACCGCCAAAGTTTTCGTCAGGAAGATGACCTCTTAGTACAAATTTGTCAAACTTTTCAAAAGTCCATGTTTTGTGTTACTACTGCTGCTATTAAAGGGTTAGCTCCTCATCCTTTAGACACAACAAATATTGAAGAACAAAAAGAAAATCGTGCTTATTTAGAAGGGTGGATGGATCGATTTAAGACCTCACAAATCTTAGCAGCTAATAATTAAAAATGTAAGGTGAGCAATGCTCACCCTACAGATAAATTTTATGAACTTGGTAATAAAAACTTATGGATTAGTTACAGAAATCAAATAAAAAACGGTATACAAGATAACCAATTTAAGAGATAATTAACCAGAGATAAAAGTTTAAACTAAGTAAAAATAGCTATTTTTCCCCATGAAAAAATTAATTGAAGGACTACAAAAATTCCAAAGTGGTTATTTTAGGTCTCATCGTGAATTATTTGAAGAATTATCTCATGGACAACATCCTCGAATTCTTTTTATCACTTGTTCGGACTCTCGTGTTGATCCTAATTTAATCACACAAGCAGAAGTGGGGGACATTTTTGTTATTCGTAATGCAGGGAATATTATTCCTCCTTTTGGTGCAGCGAATGGTGGGGAAGGTGCAGCCATAGAATATGCGATTTCTGCATTAGATATTCAGCAAGTCATTGTCTGTGGACATTCTCATTGTGGTGCCATGAAAGGGCTATTAAAATTGAATAGTTTACAAGAAAAAATGCCCTTGGTTTATGATTGGTTAAAACACGCAGAAGCGACTCGCAGACTGGTTAAGGATAATTATAGTCATTTAGAAGGGGAAGAACTATTAGAGGTTACCGTTGCAGAAAATGTGTTAACCCAACTGGAAAATTTACAGACTTATCCGATTATTCATTCTCGTCTACATCAAAGAAATTTAACTCTACATGGTTGGATTTATCGCATTGAAACAGGAGAAGTTTTAGAATATGATCGAGAGTCCCATGATTTCATAGCCCCTCAAAGTTCCATTATACCCACCGAACCGGAATATAGTTTCCATCCTAATTTTCATGTTCCAGGATCTACACCCTTTAAACGTCCTGCAACCACCACAGCAAGTAGTAATGGCAAAAATGGCAGTAACGAGTCTTCTTTACCAGGATATGAACAGTTTACCCCAGAACAAGCACAACGGATTTATCGAGGTTCTCATTAACAGCTTAGGGGTTAACGGTTGTTGACCCCTACAATGGGTGATCTGTTCTATTTTTTCTTAGCTTTAGCTAATTTACGTTTATTGGAAAGATATATTTATGTACTTTGCGTCACTTTTGTCATTTTCAATATTATCTGCGAGAACTCGTAATGCTAATGCTTGAACTTTTGTTATAGCTTCTTCAACAGTTTGACCATCAACAAGAACACCCGGTAAATCGATTACTTCAGCAATCCATCTTCCGTCTTCTTCTTGTTCAACTTCAATGGTTAAATTCATCACGCTACATTCAATAAATTTCTAACTATTATACTCTAACAAAAACTATAGTTCACATAGAACAGAATTATCAAATGACGAACAAGGGGCGAATCAGTAGGAGAGGATGATGTGTCCCACTGTCGCCCCAACTTTTGTTAATTTCATGACGCTGTTTCGTTTAACTATGGTTTTACGCCACCGACACCGATACCGGTGTTAAAAATTTGTGCGTTGGTGATGTCGAGATTTTCCATAGACGCACCGGTGACATCGGCATCATAAATGATGGCGTAGGCTAGATTAACATTATCTAAATTGCTATCATTGAGACTGGCGTTGGTTAACATGGCTCCTGCCAGGTTTGCTCCTTCTAAATTAGCTCCTGTAAGATCAGCCCCTTCTAGGTTAGCTTCGATAAGAGTCGCTCCTTGTAGGTTAGCGTCTCTAAGATCAGAGCCAATTAAATGAGCATATCTTAAGTCTTCGTTACTGAGATCGCAACCTTGACACAATCCTGTTTCTAGTAATTGTTGAACATGGGCGGGGTTTCCTGCCATGACAGGACTGGCTAAGATAAGGGGGGTAGCTAGTAAGATGGCGTTTAATATCGTCCTTTTCATATTTGATCCTCCTCGTATCTCTTTCTTAATTCCAATGTAATTAATCTTCATAACAATCCCTTCACCCAATTGGGTTATTTTTTTGTTCCCGATTTCTTACAATTTAATTCTACAATTGGATTCAATCGGGTTATCAAAAGAAATTATTATGTTTAGTTTTGGTAGTGTTTTTTCAGAAATTGCTTGTATTTTAGCGATCGCAACGGCAGTGGGAGCATTAGCGTTGTGGTTGCGTCAACCCTTGATTATGGCATTTATTATTGTGGGTATTCTCATTGGCCCTGCAGGGTTACGGTTAGTTTCGGCCAATGAAGAGGTGGAATTATTGGCTGAATTGGGGATTGCTTTATTATTGTTTGTGGTGGGATTAAAGCTTGATCCCCATGAAATTCAATCCGTTGGTCCGGTAGCAATTCTTGCTGGCATGGGTCAAATTTTGATGACGGGAATTTTAGGTTATTTTCTGGCTAGTTTTTTGGGGTTTAATCTCGTTTCTGCCTTTTATATCGGCCTATCTTTAACCTTTTCTAGTACCATTATTGTCGTTAAATTATTATCAGACCGACAGGAAATTGATGCGTTACATGGTCGCATTGCTTTAGGGGTTCTCATCGTTCAAGATTTAGTGGTGGTAGTGGCGATGATTTTGTTAACAGCTTTTAGTGAGAATTCTCAACAATCTTTATGGCAAGAAATCATCTCAGTCATATTAAAAGGTGGAATGTTTTTATTATTTATTGCTATTTTAACTCGTTATGTTTTACCACAATTGCTTCATATTTTGGCTTCTTCAACGGAATTATTATTAATTTTTGCTATTTCTTGGGCGATCGCTTTAGCCGCATTGGGAGACGGTTTAGGGTTTAGTAAAGAGGTAGGTGCATTTGTGGCTGGGGTGTCTTTAGCTTCTACCAATTATCGGGCTACTATTGGGGCGAGATTAGTCAGTTTACGAGATTTTTTACTGCTCTTTTTCTTCATCGATTTAGGGATTCATATTAATGTGAGTTATTTAGGGGAAGAAATTCTTTCAGCCATTGTTTTATCCCTGTTTGTTTTACTGGGCAAACCCCTCATGATTATGGTGTTAATGAGTAGCCGAGGTTACCAAAAATATACCAGCACCATTACCAGTTTATCTTTGAGTCAAATTAGTGAATTTTCTTTAATTATTGCGGCATTAGGACTTGATTTAGGCCATATTAATGAGAATGTTTTAGGATTAATTACCCTAGTGGGATTAATTACCATGGGAGTCTCCACTTATATGATTATGGACTCTCATATTATTTATGAAAAATTATTACCCATTGTTTCCCAGTTTGATAGATTAATTCCTCATCATCATCAAAAATTAGGAGATTTAGATGCCGTCAATGTCTCTAATGTTGATATTATTTTATTTGGTTTGGGACGGTATGGGGGTAGTTTAATTAGAGCATTACAAGGTTCGGGTTTACAGGTTTTAGGGGTGGATTTTAACCCAGAATTAGTGAGAGAATGGCGTAATAAAGGGTTATTAGCTTTTTATGGGGATGCAGAAGATCCTGAATTTGCAGCAACTCTTCCTTTAAATAAGGCTAAATGGGTGATCAGTACTTTACCTGGACAACGAATCGGACTAACTTTATTAAATACCTTAGAATATCAAAAATTTCAAGGCAAAATTGCTTTAACCAGTCATACAGAACGAGAAATGGAAATTCTCAAAAATGCTGGTTCTGATCTCGTTTTATTACCCTTTAGAGATGCAGCCTATGAAGCTGCTAGAATGTTAGTCGCTGACCTCAATCAATAAAGGACAATTTACAACTTTGAGATGCTCTCAATGATAGAATTATTAGGAACTTTATAACAATTAATCAGTCTAGAGAAATACATCTATAGATAAATGATTATAAAATGAAAAATAAAGCTTCAATTTCTGTCTTAATAACTCTTATTTTATTGTGTTTCTTTCCTCGTTTTGTTTTAGCAGAAACTGTCTTAGAAAAAATTAAACGTACAGGAGAGTTAAACGCAGGAGTTAGAAAAGATGCGATTCCTTTTGGTTACGTTAATAATAAAGGAAAATGGACTGGATACTCTGTCGATCTCATCCATTTAATTCATAAAAGATTAGAAAAAGAACTCAATCAACCCATAAAATTAAACCTCAGAGAAGCAACGATCGATAGTCGGTTTCGTATTGTACAACGGGGAGATGTTGATATTATGTGCGGGGCCACAACTATCACCCAAACTCGCTTAAAAAGAGTTGATTTTTCTGTTCCCTTTTTTATGACGGGAGCGCAATTTTTAGTTAAACTAGAAGATGCTCCTAACTTTGATTATAATGGCAACTTAACTGATATTCCTATTGCCTTTTTACCAGGAACCACCACTCAAGAAATCATTCCACAAATTTATCCATTAGCCAATTGGAAAGATATCAAAAGTCGACAAGAAGGTGTCCAAAAACTCAAACAAGATGAAGTAAAAGCTGTTGTCAGTGATGGTATTTTACTATTAGGAGAGATTGTCCAACAAGGTAATAATCTAGGAGACTTCGTTTTATTACCCTCTCAACCCATTACTAGAGAATTATACGGCTGCATTTTACCCCAGAACAATACCCAATTTAAACAATTAGTCAATTTAACAATTCTTGGCCCAGAAAACCGTATCTTACAAAAAGAATGGTTTAGTATTAATACAGGAGAATTTCCTTATATTATCGAGCAAACTGACTAATTTATAAAAATTTAGAATTTAGAATTTAGAATTTAGAATTTAGAACTAATTAAACATTCTTAATTCCGCATTCTACATTCTAAATTCTGTTGGTGAACTGTTCCTACTGAGTTCCCTCAAAACTTAAGGAACTTGCAACTCCACTAATTGATTTTCAGGTAAAAAGCTGCGGAACTTACCGTGATCAGCGAATACAGCCACTAAATGCAGCCAAGCATCCGGTTCACGGTGTAGATCACCCCAAGGGACAGCAATTTCTAAACATTGATTAAACGCTACCTCAATGCGATGATTTTTCGGATGCCAATCATTACTATGCCAAGCTTGCTGTAACCAGACCGACTGAGAAACTAAATTAATACCCACATGATGATGGAAGGTATAATTAAGCGGGGCTTCATCAGGAACATCCGCTAAAGGCACTGTACTGGTAAACACATCGGTATCGGCATAGTACCAGAGTAAATGTAACTCATTGGGTAAATCTCGACCCGGTTGCGCCCCCATTTTCACATCAAAGCGCAGATAAAAATTGAGATGATCCGTACCATAATAAATACGTTGGACGGTACTCGCTTTGTGCATGGTCCCGGTCGATCCCCCAATTTCGATGCGTCCGGCTTTTTCCCAGTCTTGTTCATCAACATATCCATCGATCACCGGTTGAATAAAGCCTTCAGGGGCGCGATCGCCTTTCTTGGTATGATCGTCTAAGGGTTCGTATAAATTCTCAGGAATGGGTTCACCTAACGCTGAATAAACCCCCCGTAAATGTTCACGGTAGAGTTCATCGAACAAGGCCCCATGACTCGAAGAATGGCCTTCTCCAAACCACCAACACCAGTCAGATCCTTCAGCAGCATATAACGCTTCCCAAGCTTCGGGGTTGCTTTGTTCGGTAGCTTCAGGGTGTTTAGCCATTGTATCACGGGCTTCGGTTAATAAGTCCCAAGCCTTATTTTTCACTGGATCGCCGATCCAAGTGCTAAAACTACCATCAACCCAAGAACCACTGTGTAACTTGTGGGCCGGAATTTCTGCTTTCGGGGGAAACTTCTCAATAAATTCGGAAACGGTGACTAATTCAATGTCATCAACTTCACTTAACTGAGAATATAATGCTCTGAGGAAGTGTAACCCATCATCATGATAATATTCCCAACAATTTTCCCCATCTAAGGCAATGGTAACTAACCAGGGATCTTCGAGGGTGGTCACTTTGCTTTTTTGACGTTCCACTAACGAACGGGAAATGGCTTGTAGATGTCCGAGAAAATCAGAGGCCGCGTGACGGGGTTCCATCCCACTGTAACTAAAGCCAATTAAATCTGATAAACGGTGATCGCGGAAGACAATGGCTAAATCTCCGTATTCCGTTTCTAAACGGTAGGGAAGATACATCCGATGGGGATCACAAACGTTTCCGGTTTCATCCCGATAGAAATAATGTTCCACACTCCACCCTAACACCGATTCATCGGAACATAACCAGCTAAATTTTTCTTGAGCCACATAGGGTAAAATAGCAGGGCTAACGGACTGTTCAGAGGGCCAGAGTCCTTTCGGTTCCTGACCAAAGCGATCGATATACATCTGTTTGGCCTTACGCAGATGACAGGGAATGTCTTGAGGATATTGGAAGCGTTTTTCTGGTAAGGTCATTTCAGGAATGGCTACCTGTCCTGAGTCTGTATCTGCGAGTAAGGGTAAAATGGGATGAGTATAGGGCGTTGTCATTAATTCTAACTGCCCAGAATCCTGCATTTTTTTGTGTTGGGGGATAATTTGACCGATAATTTCCCGATGTTTAGCAATAATTTTCTTGCGATCTTCTAAAGAAAAGCCCTTCCCTTTTTCAAACCAAGCAGCAATTTCGGGATCTTTTTCTCGGAAAATCGGATCGATCCAAGCTAAGTTATGCCAAGCCAATAGATCGCTATAATCATGTACTGTCCAATTTTCCATACACCATTCTCGGCCTTGATCGTGCTTTTGCATATTCAATTGAGAATAGCGATAATAGGGATCGATTAAGGTGCGATGATGAGCATCGAAAAAGTGGTCAAAAATAAATTCTTTGTCTTCATCCGTTAGATCGATAGCAGAGGTTAAAGTTAAAGCCATGTAGCGATCGAGGGCGGTTCCTCGGCTATAGTCTTCTAACTGTAGCATCAAAGAAGGAACCAGGTTAACGGTTTGATGTAGCTTGGGAAACTCTTCTAAAACAAGAATGAGGTCTAAATAATCTTTGACACCGTGTAAACGGGCCCAAGGCATCCGATACTGTCCATTGGGGTCATCAATCGCTTCACGGGATTTATACAAGGGTTGGTGTTGATGCCAAATAAATGCAACGTATAGAGGATGAGCCATTATAAGTTTTAATCTCTTTGATTGTGATGAGTGATAGCAAACGTGAGTGATTAGTGAAGGTTTATTTACCTAAAATGTGAGAACCAACCTTGTTTAAACACCCAGGCTTCAACTGCTATACCTTATAGATTACCCTGAAACCTCCCCTTATTTATGGGAGAATACGGTCACAATTTCAAGTAGCATAGTAGGTTGCAAATGTCAATAACAAAAATCACATAACCTTTGTAATTTTTTTTCTTGAGTCTACCAGCGATCGCCTCAATAATTAATTAAAGTTAAGTGAATTGAAATGAGTGGTATGGTGATGACTCAGGGAGCGTTTGATACATTAGGATGTATATATGAAGAACCTGTAACCAACGATGATAGTCTCTATCAATATTTTCTTAAATTGATCGAGACGGAATCTCCCTGTGACGTATTAGAAAAATTACGTTTATTATTAGAACAAACCAGGAATTATCCTGATCCTGAAGTCCAGGAAATGGTTAAAAATCTGATCTATTCACCAACAGCTAAAGCTAACTGTTTATCCTTTTTTAATCACCTCTGTCAAGCTTGTATTGCTTCTTGGATAGTTAATCCAAAAACAAAACCAGCGATTTTTCAGTTACTTAATTCTTTTGAAAACTTATATATTTCTCCAAGAAGACAGAAGAAATTTTTAACAAGATGGCAAGAAGAAAGTCAAGCTTTTTCTGAAACGTCTGAATATTTAAAACTACAAAGATTAACTCGTATTATTAATCCTCGTATTGTTTCTGATGCAGCAAAACCTCAAATTTTAGGAGATTTATTAGGACGTTACCCCTTTTTATATAAAGATTGTTTGCTGGACAATGATAGTGTTGAAGAATATATTAATTTCTTAGCTGGTTTCAAACGACATCAACAAAATTCTTTTCAACAGAAATTAAATAGAACGATCATACTTCAAAAACAAAAAATTGAAGTTGCTCGTCTTCGCACGTTAACAACTAAGGTTCCACAACCTATTCAAGTCGTTCCCAATCCTACTTTATTAAATCATCAAGCTTTTAGTATAGCTATAGAAACCTTTACTCAATTAACTCAAAATCAGATAAAAAGTAAAAAAGGAATCAATTTTTTCAGTGAAATTGAATCTTTATCATTCAAAGAATTCAAAATTTGGTTAATCAATTATCTAATTGAAGATATTGAAGAAGCATCAAAACAACAACTCAAACAATACCTACAGGAGAATATTCCCACAATTCTCACTCACTGTGATCAACAAACCATCAATGAATTTCTCATACTACGAACCTGTAACCAATTATTAAATAAACTAATCCTTAATCCTACTCAACCCTCGCATCATCTTTCTTTTATTAATTTAAAACGATATTTAGGAACGACCCAATTAACCGCTTTACTCTTAAAATTAATTTTCTTAAATTCCCAATTAAAAGATTCTTTGCGACAAAGATTAGCTCATCTCTTTAATTATTACGAGTCAACTTCCATAGAAGAATCGTTATGGTTTATTCAAGTGTTAGAAAATTGTTTAGTTGCTTTTGCTGTTACTCAAGAAAATACTACCATTATGTAGAATGAAGAATTACGTAATATTACCTACTCCCCTTCAGTCTTAAAGAGAAATTTCCAGACTTAACGGCTTATCTGTGTCATCATAAAGAAGAATCCATTGAGTCAAAACTGTCATAGTTTTCACCATCAGATTATGAGTCAAAACTACGAAATTTCTCGACCCCTTCCCCCCAATGTCAAACGTGCTGCGACGATTCTACAATGGTCAGGAAATATAGGTTTCTGGGGACAGTTAGTATTAGGAGTCTTAGCGGCCGCGCTGTTATTCTTAGCCTTAGCTGGTTTAGTGGCCCAAGAAAAATCAACTGAAGGGACTTCTTTTAGTGTCTTTTGTTCCATTGCTGGCGTTATTGCGCTGCTGATTAGTATTTTGATTTGTTTTCGTTATAAGAAAATCGCTCAATTAATGCGAAACCCAGAAGCGAAAGCACGGCCCAGAAAATCATCCACATTACAACTTATTCGAGCCGGTTTATTATCTAATTTAGTGGGAATTTTTCTCTCCATTATTGGTGCAGAAGGATTTGTTGGTATTTTGTGGCGAAAACTTTCTAATATTCCTCAAGGTGCAGCCGTTTATGATACCAGTAAGCTACCTACTCCTAGCGAAATTTTATTGCTTCTCGCGAATACTCACACTATTTTATGTCACTTTGCTGGTATTGTGGTTGGTCTATATTTATTAGATCGTTTGGATCGATAATTAGCAAAGAAAATGGGAAAATCTAAGCCATGCAAAGAACAAGATTAAATACTTTAGTAGAAGTTACTCAAACTAAGTTTAATGCAGCTTTTAGTAATCCTTGGCGACGGATTTCTTTAAGTTTGATTAGTGTTCTTTTGGGATTTTTTGTCGGTCAAGCTGTTTCTATTACCGCAGGCCAAGAAGCTTATTGGGATATTACTGTAGGCATTTTTTTGCTAATTTTTACTGAAGGAATTAGTAGAATTGCCTACAGTCGAAATAAAAAGGAAGGGCGATCGCTGAGTCTTGATATTCTCAATCTTTTCAAAATTGGGGTAACTTATAGTTTATATATTGAAGCCCTTAAATTGGGATCTTAAGTAACCATCAAAGCTCATGCAATCTCTTAAGTTACTAGAAATATTAGACAAATATCCTGCTTTATCTTCTTCTGAAATAGAAATGTTATTACAGGAAGAATTACAAGATAAATCTTTCTGTAATATATTCAATATAACCGCAGAAAATGGCAGAAAAAAAATTAACAATCGTCTTATTTTATGGGAAAAAAGTTATCATTTAGTTGCTCAATATTGCCAAAAATTAGGCTTTAATTCCCTTGACATCATGTCACTTTTATGGAAGCTATGGCTACCTTTAGCTATACAATTAAGTGAGGAAAAAAGTAAACAAAAAACTCCTTTAATTCAGGGCATTTTAGGGGTACAAGGAACAGGAAAAACAACCCTATCAAAAATTCTTTGTTTAATTTTAAAACAATTAGGATATACAACCATAACTATTTCTATTGATGACTTCTATAAAACCTACGATGAACGTCAAAAATTAAAAGAAATTGACCCTCGTTTTATTTGGCGTGGTCCCCCAGGAACCCATGATGTAGAGTTAGGTATTAAAGTTTTAAATCAATTAAAAGATCCTCATTATTTGGCAGCTATTTCTATTCCACGTTTTGATAAATCTTTATGCAATGGTCAAGGGGATAGAATAGAACCAGAAATCATTAATCAACCTGATATTGTTTTATTTGAAGGGTGGTTTTTAGGGGTTCAACCCATTAATGAAACTCAATTTAATAATGCACCATTACCCATTAAAAGCAAAGAAGATCAACAATTTGCTAAAGAGATCAATGAAAACTTAAAAGCTTATTTACCCTTGTGGGAAAAATTAGATCGCCTCATCATTCTTTATCCTAAAGATTATCGTTTTAGTAAACAATGGCGCAAAGAAGCAGAACAAAAAATGATATCATCAGGAAAAACAGGGATGAGTGATCACGAAATAGAAGACTTTGTTAACTATTTTTGGAAAGCCTTACATCCCGAACTATTTATAACACCTTTAGCCCAAAATCCAAGTCTTGTTGATTTAGTGATTACCATTGATAATAACCACCATCCTCAACAAATAGATAACTATCTCTAGTTAACTGATCTGATTAAAGAGAGAATTGATTGAACCATTGCTCTAGATCATCTATTGATTTAAAATCTAATAAAGCTTCTCCTAAATTTTCCAATTGTTCAATAGAAAGACTTTGAATTTTTTGGCATAATTGGGGAGACACTTCGCCAATACGTCTGTTTAACTGACGTAAGATCAAATTAGCTTCTCCTTGTTGTCTTCCTTCGGCATTAATTTCTTGATAAATCACTGATTCTTTCATAATGTCGTTCCTCAATAATCTTCGGATGATGTCTTTATTTAACACTAATCCAGCTAAAATGGCAGTCGAAGCAGCAAGATTACTTTTTTCTGTTTTGTTGCTGATTTTTTCAATTTCTTGGCTAATTTGTCTAAGTAAATTTTCCCTATTTTCTACTTGAGTAAGTATAGCAAAGGGAAAGAGTCCAGGAAATTGTAATAAGTTTTCAGAAGGAGTTTCCCAGAGACGTATTATGTCAAATTCATGGTTTGTCTTACCTCGTCGATAATAATTTTTTCGGACTAAAGATGATTGAGTTGGCCTCAAATAAATCACCACTTGATGGATGTGTTTTTCTTGATAGCATCGATAAAGTCTAACTGCATAGTCTAACATTCGGAAAGGAATATCCTCTTTAGGAGCAGTTTGGAACTCAATATGTAATACAATGTTCTCTGATTCTAAAAAGATTAAACTGTCCGCTCGTATCGGTTCTAAGGATAACTCTGATGGCTTAATTTCCGTTAATTCCATTGGCTTCCCTAATAACCAAGTGGCTAACTCTTTAGAATAATGAATGGCGATGAATTTGCAAGTCGAATCATACATCAATACTAACACTGTCAGTTTAACTTTATTGTATGGAAAACCCCTCAGTTATTGGCCTTGATCTCGGTGGAACTGCTATTAAACTTGGACAGTTTCTCGAAGATGGTACCTGTATCAACTCCCTAACCGTTGACACTCCCCAACCGGCAACCCCCGAAGCTGTAGTCAAAACGATGGTAGATGCGATCGCTCAACTTACCTCTGAGCAAAACTGTCTCGCTTTAGGGGTGGGAACCCCAGGACCCGCCGATAAAAGTGGTAGAATTGCTAAAGTTGCCATTAACTTGTCCGAGTGGGAGAATGTCCCCTTAGCGGACTGGTTAGAAGCCCAAACCGGACTACCGACAACCATCGCCAATGATGCTAACTGTGCCGGGTTAGGAGAAGCTTGGTTAGGTGCCGGGAAAGACTATCAAAACCTGATTATGTTAACCTTGGGAACGGGAGTTGGTGGAGCGATCATCCTGGATGGTCATCTCTTTACTGGTCATTTAGGGTCGGCCGGAGAGTTAGGGTTAATTACCCTCAATTTTGATGGACCGGTGTGTAATAGTGGGAATAATGGCTCTCTAGAACAATATAGTTCCATTCAAGCGATTCGTCGCATGACAGGAAAAGAACCAGCAGAACTGGGAAAATTAGCAGAAAATGGCAATAAACAAGCTCTGGAATTTTGGGAAAGCTACGGTTGTTTATTGGGTGCCGGGTTAGCGAGTTTAATCTATATATTGACCCCGGAGGCGATCGTGGTTGGGGGAGGAATTAGCGGTAGTACCCGTTTTTTCTTTCCAGCGACCCTAGAAGAAATAGAAAGACGGGTTTTACCCAGTTCTCGCGAAAATTTACAGTTATTAACCGCAAAATTAGGTAATCAAGCAGGAATGGTAGGTGCAGCTAAACTCGCTTGGGAACTCGTAGAACTGAAAAACATCATTAAATATTAAATTTAGCTAAAGTTCTACTGGCTAAAGCAGCTATAGAAACAGCAATAATACCTAAAAAAGTCGCTGGTTCAGGAGTTGAGGGTATTATTTCATTTTCCTCAAAGGTATAGGTTACCTCAATACTACAGGATACCTCAATGACCCTGGATACAGTAAAGTTAGTATCCGAGCCACCATTAAATGCAAGCAAGGACTGAGAACAACTAGCAGGAAGTGCATCAGTTCCGATAAAACTACTTAGGTCTACAGTATCTGTATTAATGAAGGCAACATTGATTTGGTCAGAAAGGTTAAAGTCAGCAGAGTTTTCAGGTTCTTCAGAAACACCAGCTAAAGGTGACGTGAAATTAGCACTCAAAAAATCTAAGTCAAAGTCGAGATCACCCACCTCAACTAGCAAATCAGAGCTAACTCCAGTCGCAAAAGTTCCAGGGGTTTCAGAATTATTGGTTAATGTTCCTTCAAACTCTAGTATATCCCTAAGCCTGATCACTACGGTGAGTAAGTTACCCAGGGAAGGATCGAATTGAGTCAAACCAGTTACAGGAACAGGGACAAAATTATTGTCTGTTTCTGTTAAAGTAACAGAACTTGAACAAAATCGTTGAGCGCAGTCCCCATCTAAATCAAAGATTTTAGATGGGGTTAGCGAAACCAGCAAATAAAGGCGAAGCATCCTTATTATTCCGACTTTATATATGTTACTATATTTCCAAGTCAACAAGATTTTTAGTCGTTATGGGTAAGTCTACAACCAAACGTAAAACTAAAAAGAGAAAACCGAACTCCATGATTCGCACGGATGTCTGGAAACTCAAGGTCACTTATGTATAGGTAATCAACTAAAGTCACCCGCTTTAGTGGTCAATTCTAAGACTTGTCAGCTTTCAATGCCAGTTA
>JAAUYD010155935.1_pt1 | contig 19918 bp, 18 predicted proteins | sample 7278101 | NCBI WGS metagenome assembly JAAUYD01 (sample SAMN14350128, study PRJNA611818) | marine sediment metagenome | isolation source: surface marine sediment (0.6m) | place: French Polynesia: Moorea | collected 2018-08
CGAGCTGTTTCTCGATTGGGGCTATTCGTACCAGCCGGCAAGCCCGCCGAACTTTGACGACGGCGTGATTGTTGCCGGTGAATTCTGACCCTGTATAGCCACCGGATGCAAAACAGCAATGTGCTAGGAACCCTGCTTCTCGCAGGGTTCTTTTTTTCATGGACGAACGTCATGGCAGATGCGATTCCTGTCGAGCTTAAACAGACAGAGCAGGGCTGGCAGCTGTTGCGCGGCGGCGAGCCCTACTTTATCCGCGGTGCCGGCGGCACGCATTCGCTGGCTGATCTTGCCAAGGCCGGCGGTAACTCGATTCGAACCTGGGACGCGTACAACGGCCGCAGTGAAGAAGAATTCCAGGCGCTGCTGGACGAGGCGCATGCACTCGGTTTGTCCGTGAGTGTCGGCATCTGGCTTGGTCACGAGCGCCATGGCTTCGACTACGACGACCCCGAGCAGGTACAAGCCCAGTTCAATCGATCGCGCGACATCGTCATGCGCTACAAGGATCATCCTGCCGTCCTGTTATGGGGCATCGGCAACGAGATGGAGGGCTTCGAGAACGGCGAGAACCCGGCGATCTGGAAGGCGGTCAACGACATCGCGGCGATGGTGAAGGAAATCGATCCGAACCACCCGACGATGACGACGACGACCTTCGTGCACGGCGAGCGCATCGACTGGGTGCACAACAAGATGCCAGCGATCGATATTCACGGCGTCAACGCCTACGGTGGCGCTGTCGTCATTCCCCAATTCCTGGACGACGGCGGTGCAACCAAGCCCTATGTTATGACCGAGTTCGGCGCTGTCGGCGCATGGGAGATGCCGAAGACGGCGTGGGACGTGCCGATCGAGCAGACGAGTACCGACAAGGCAGACTTCTATGAGCGCGCCTACAACGAGGCCATCCTGAGTCAGCCGCATCGGGCGCTGGGTGGCTATGCGTTCTTGTGGGGGCACAAGATGGAAGGCACGCCGACCTGGCACGGCATGTTCCTCGCCGACGGTTCGCCGACTGGATCGATCGATACGATGACAAGACTGTGGTCCGGCAAGGCGCCGGAGAATCTGGCGCCAGAAGTGGGGCCGATCAGGATCGACCGCTCGGCCGAGATGGACCCGGGCACAACGCTAAAGGTCGAGGTGGCGGTCACCGATCCGGAAGGCGGCGAGCTGACCGCGCGATGGGTGCTGCTTCCGGAGACCAATGATTTCCTGACCGGCGGTGACTTTCGGCCGACTCCGTCGGAGATCGAAGGCGTGATCGCCGAAGGCTCCGTCAAATCTGCGGCTGTCAAGATGCCGGAGGAGCCAGGCGCTTACCGGCTCTACTACTACGTCTACGACAAGGCCGGCAAAGCGGCGACGGCCAACTTGCCGCTGCTCGTCAGGGGAACCCCTCGCACGCGTCTGCCGGTTGCCGTCTACGATGACGGGTTAGATACGGGTCCTTGGGCAGCGTCCGGCTGGATGGGTAATGTTGAAGCGCTGTCCGTCGACGGTAACCACACCGGCAATCCGAAAACCGGCGAGCATTGCATCCGAGTTCGTTACGAAGGCGTCTACAACTGGGCCGGCGTCGCCTGGCAGCATCCCCCGGATAACTGGGGCGAGAAGGACGGTGGACACAACCTCGAGGGTGCCAGCGCGCTGGAGTTCTGGGCTCGCGGCGCATACGGCGGTGAGAAGATCAGTTTTGGCGTCGGGTTGCTGGAAAAGGATCGGGACCACCCTGATTCTGCGATCGAGAAAGTCGACAACGTCGTCCTGAGCGATGAATGGACGCTCTATCGCGTGCCGCTGAAAGGTGCCGACCTGTCCAGCATCAAGACAGGCTTCTTCTTTTCAATCGAAGGCCGGAGCTCGCCCGTCACGTTCTACCTGGACGATATTCGCTTTATCGAGTGAGCAAGGCCGCGACCTGTCCCCGGTGCGATGATGCGCTTACAGCTCGCCGTCGAGGACTTTCTTCTTGATGCGCTGGAACTCTTCGTCGGTGATGTAGCCTGCGTCACGCAGCTCGCCCAATGTCTTAATCTGCTCGAGGGTTCGCGACATACGGAGCTGATCCGCTGCGGACGCTGAAGCAGGAACAGCAGTGGGTGCGGGCGTGGGAGCCGGGCCGACAGGGATTGGCTCGATGACCGGTGGCTCCTCGACCGGCGTTCTCGCATTGGCCACGGCCCGCTGCTCGAGTCTCTCTTCGTACCGCTGCCTGGCCGCGGCTTCTTCCGCCTCGGCCTTGGCCCGACGCTCTTCCTCTTCTGCGATGCGTGTGGCTTCCACCTGGATACGCTGGTTAGCGATGCGCGCTCGCTCAGCCGCCATGTCGTCCTGAGCCTGTGCCCAGGCGATTGGGGAGGCGAGAAGTCCGGGAACCAGTAAGGCAGTCAGTAGTGGCTTAGTCATCTGCCCATCTTAACATCACGCCGTCGAAACACGGCGCTCGCATCGTGTGGCATCACAGGCTACTTCCGGGCAGCGAGGTAACCGATGCCCGCACAACTCGCCGTCAGCACGCTGCCCCACGCGATGTCGGACAGGACCAGCGTCAGGGACCATTGCGTGAAGATCGCATAGTTGGTCAGCGTATAGGTGCCGTAAGCGAGTGCCCCGAGAATCGCACCGTTGATCAACGCCGGACTGACTCGCCCGGCTTTTAATGCCGGGCGAACTGCGAGGTAGAGAATGCCGGCGATATAGCCCAGGTAAAAGGCGCCGGCGGCTATCCCGTCCGGCGTCTCGCGCATCATGTCGCCGAGCTGCGCCTCGTAGACGTCGCCGAGGAATAGAGTGATCCACGCGAGGTCGATGACGAGGAAGGCAATGGCAACGGCGACGGCAGCTTTCAAATACTTCATCGCCGCACTTTACCGCGTCCGGCAGGCAAAGCGCGGCCTCGATGCAAACTGTTACCTGCGCGCTTGCCCGGTCGGACGTTAACGCCCGATCGCCTCCATCAGCTCGGCCAGTTCCTCGAGTCGATGCGCCGTGTCCGGTGCACGCTTTAGCATCGCCTGGGCGGCATCGTCGACCACGCCGGAGGCATCGCTGAGCAGCTCCCTGCCGGCCGGCGTCAGCGCGGCGATGGCCAGGCGCGCGTCGCGCTTACTCTTGACCGTCGATACGATGCCGAGCTTTTCCATCGGCTTTAAGGCCCGCGTCACGCCAGACGGGGTCAGCCCGACGGCCTGGGCCAGGTCCACGCGGCTCGCGCTGGCGCCCGGCGCGTCACCCAGCGCGCGAAGCAGCCGATACTCGGCCAGGCTGATGCCGCGGATTGCGCCAAGCGTATGGTCCAGCTTGCGCTCGATCCGGAGCCACGTGTCGGCGAAGCGCAGCGCAAAGTCCTGTTCTTTTGTGATTTCCGTATTCATGATTAAAGCGTAACAGAAACGTGAGTAATCACGCAATATGCAATTAGTTAAGGATTCCATGGCGCCGGGGCAGGATAAGGCTGAGGCTGTCGACTGAAGGGACTTTCCCGTAAGCCGTTAAGCTATAACGAACTGCGACCTGCATCATTGCTCACCGCGTGTCCCTGCTTCATGCTGCCGCAGACGATCGTGTCCCTGTTATGTCCAGAAGGAACAAGAAATGGCTGACAACTCCAGCGTCATTACTGCCCTCGAAAAGGCGCTGCTCGCCTCGCCGGACGATATTGATCTTCGCCTGCACCTGGCCTCGGTGTTGATGCAGCACGAGTCGCACGCCGATGCGCTAGAGCACTTCGCCAAGGTGCTCTCGGTCGATCCCGCGAACCTCAAGGCACTCGAAGGCGCGCAGAAAGCCGCCGAAGCAAGCGGCGATTCCCAACGCGCTGCCGGATACGCCACGCTGTTGGAAAGCCTGACGGGCGTCAAACAGGAGGCGAGCGCACCGCCGGAATCGTCGGCTGAGGATGAAGAGCCGCCGCCCAGGCTTCACGTCGGTGGTCCACCGGAGTTGCGCGTTGTCGGCGGGTCAGATGACATGGACATCGAGAAGAGCCGCGATGACGATCGTATAACGCTTGCGGATGTGGCGGGACTGGAGAACGTCAAACGCCGCATCGATCTCGCATTCCTCGGCCCGTTGAAGAACCCGGCCATGGCCAAAGCCTATGGCAAGCGCATGCGCGGCGGTTTGCTGCTGTACGGACCTCCCGGCTGTGGCAAGACCTATATCGCGAGAGCGCTCGCCGGCGAATTGCGCGCTGGTTTCATGTCGATCGGCTTGAGTGACGTTCTTAACATGTATCTCGGTGAAAGCGAGCAACGACTCCACGCGCTGTTCGAGACGGCGCGGACCAATGCGCCTACCGTGATGTTCATGGACGAACTGGATGCCCTGGGACGGAAGCGAAGCGACCTCCGAAACTCAGGGATACGCGAAGTGGTCAATCAGCTGCTGCAGGAACTCGACGGCGTAAACACGGGCGACGAGGCTGTTTTCGTGCTGGGCGCTACTAATCTTCCATGGGACATCGATTCCGCCCTGAAGCGGCCGGGCCGATTCGATCGAGCAATCTTCGTTGAGCCACCCGATCAGGTGGCAAGGCGACACATCCTGAATATGAACCTCGATGAACGCCCGACAGACGGGGTGGACCTCGACTGGATGGCGAAGAAGACGAGAGGCTATTCCGGTGCCGACCTTGCCTTCATCTGTGAGATGGCGACGGAGAGTACGCTGGAGCGCGCGATGAAGACCGGCAATATGGAACCGATAACAAACCGCCAGCTCAAAGCCGCACTAAAGGACGTCCGACCCAGCATCGCGCCCTGGTTCGAAACCGCCCGGAACTACACGATGTTCGCGAACACCAGCGGCGAGTACAACGACCTGGCCGAGTACATAAAGGACAACCGCCTCTAGTTGCGGTTGGCAGCGATCAGAAGCCAATGACAGAATACGACCAGCTTCTCCAAAGAGGTAGCCACCTGCTCGAATTGAACCGTCCTGGCGAGGCGGTAAAAGAGTTCCAGCGGGCACTCGCACTGGTACCGGACGATTCGATCACGTTGTGCTATCTGGCCTACGCGTTCCTGAAACTGAAGCAGCCCGACGAGACCCTCGACTACGCCAAGCGCGCAATTGCCGCTGACCCGAACAACGAATGGCCGTTTCGCATTGTCGCGCATGCACACCTCGAGAAAGACAACAGAAAGAGCGCCTACCAGGCGGCTACCCGCGCTGTGCAGCTGTCTCCGGAAGACGCTCTCAGCCTGACGTTGCTGGGCGACTGCGCGTTGGCGCTCGGACGCAACGAGGAAGTCAGGATTTTAGGTGAGCTGGTGCGTCGACAGGCGCCCGAAGAGACCTACGGCTACCACCTCTTAGGCAATCTGGCTGAGGTCGAGGACAAGATTCCAGAGGCCGCTGCACACTTCGAGAAACTGCTCGAGCTTGAGCCGAGCAATGTCGAAGCGCTCGACGCGCTGGCCCGAATGCGTAACCGACACAACAAGTTCGGCGAGTCGGTTTCATTACTTCGCGGCGCGCTGAGTGTCGATCCGACCCTGGGTCATCGTCAAAACGCGTTCTCAGACACGATGAAACGATTCGCAATGTTTGGCGAAGCGTATCAGCGGAGAAAATCCGTCGGCGGCCTGCTGGTGATGATCTTCGTCGTCTATCTTGTCGCCTGCGTGATTGCATTTAGAGCGTTGGGTCCGGCCACATGGCTGAACCAGGTAATCCTGTTCGCACTCTGCCCGGTCATGCTGCTGACGATCCCGTTTCTCAGAGGGCGGTTCTTCGCGTCCCAGGCGCAGCAGCTTCAGCAGCTGCACCACAACCTGTCGCGTCAGCAGCGACGGCGCAACATCGCGGCTGCCGCCGTTATCGTCCTTGTTGCCTTCGGCATAGCGGGCATCGTCTATCTCGACGCCGGGGACCAGAGCGTTTTCCTGGTACCCCTCGCCCTCGGCGCATGGGCATTCTGGATCTACATGATCGCCATAACGTTTCGTCTGGTCTCGCTGTGGCTGTCAGACACGTGGACTCGCCTGATGGCGACGGAGAAGCCGGAGAAAGAGAGAGGGCTGCCTGTCAGCATGATTGCACTGCCGATCGTTGCAGCCGCATCGCTAATCATCGGCCTCGCGTACGACAACAGCCTGGCCTGGCTCGTCTTTTTCGCATCAGTCGTTGTCAGCGCACTGGTCTACTTCAATCGATACCAGCTCGCCACCAGCGTGTTCACCGTCGTTGTCGGGTTGGCCATCGTCGGCATCGACGTGTATACGCAGTCAAGCATAGATGACCTGACACTCGGTGAGGTCGGCTTTCTTATCGCCGGCATCGGCGGGATCGGGCTCGGCCTGCGGGGCATCACCGAGTTCAAAAAGTACTGGCAGCGCCGCCGAATCGGCAAGCTGCTGGTTGCACAAAGCGCCGAAGCCTGACGCAACCGATGCATTCAGCGAACGCCTGGATCCCGCTCTAACATGTCCGGGACGCACCCGTTGGCTACGGATAAGTTCGCCCGGTATCGATATCCACCATCTGTCGGCCGAAAGGCAGTAACGCCAGCGGCAGTAACTTCAGGTGCTGCTTGGCGATAGGTATGCCGATAATCGTTATCCCAAACAGGACGGCGAGGGCCAGGTGCATAATGGCCAGCTCAATGCCGGGAAGAATGATCCAGATGATGTTAAGGATGATCGACAGCGTGCTTTCCGGCTGACGAATGGCCCGCACCTCTCGGCCAAACGGTGCGAGGACACCTCCTGCCAGCTTGAAGCACTGGAAGCCCATCGGAATACCGATGATTGTCAGACACAGGACGATGCCGCCAAGCACGTAGCCGAAGAAGATGACGAACCCGCCGAAGATGAAGAAGACGATATTGCCCAATAACCGCATGCTGTAGCTTCCCTAATTAGACTAGTGCGAGGCTAGCCACGCCGGGCAGCTGACACGAATGCCCGCGAAGCAGACACAGTAAATATCACATTGCCCGTCCATTAGACCGCCCGGCAAAAAGTCCGCAGCAACTGGATTCTATCCAACCGTGGCAGCCACCGCTTGGCGCTGTTCGAGTCGCTCAACGCTGAAATCTTCCAGTGCCCGTCTCCAAGTCGCCGATGGTTGCGCCAGCAGGTTCTCGAGGAAGGTCCAGGCAGCCTCGGTAGCTCGCGCATTCACTTCGCCGGGCTCCTCGCCCAACTCGAATTGCTGGCCCGCGATGTGCAGCTGGTATGCGGGCGGCGCCGGCAGCCGGCCCGTGGTTTCGTAGAGTTGCAGCAACGCTGTCGGGCACAGCGCATGGGTCGTTACGCTCGAATCCGGCTGCGGCGTCAGCCGCTCGAGTGCAAAACCGGCGCTGATCGCGACGCTGGCATCGATAAACAATACGGGGACGTCGGCGACGATGTCCGCCGTGTGTTCGATCTGCAGCTGCATGTCTTCGATGACGACGAGTTCATCGAGTGCGAGTGCGCGTAGCCTTTCGGCAAGCTCCGGCCCCGCGCCATCGTCGGCGCGGCTCAGGTTTCCCCAGGCGAACACAACCAGCGACGGATCAGGTAAACGTGCCATCCGAATCCCGCTGCAGGCTGTGAACGAGCTCGCCCTTGTGATTGACCAGCTCCACCTTCAGCGGCATCTTGCCGACGGCGTGCGTGGCGCAGGACAGGCACGGGTCATAAGCGCGCACGGCGACCTCGATGTTATTCAGCAACGGCTCGTCGATCTCTTCACCGTTGAGCTTCTCCTGTGCCACCTGGCGAATCGCCTCGTTCATCGCCTGGTTGTTGTGCGTCGTCGCAACAATCAGGTTCGCCTTTCTGATCAGGTCGTTGTCATCGACTTCATAGTGGTGAATCAGCGTGCCGCGGGTTGCCTCGATGACGCCGATGCCTTCAGAGGCGCGGTTACCCTTGACCAGCAGGTCGCTGCTCAGGATGTCCGGATCATCGAGCAATAGCTGGATCTTCTCTGCGCAGTGCAAAAGCTCGATCATGCGCGCCCAGTGATAAGCCAGCGAGGCCTCGACGGGTGAATCCTTGCCGTACTCCGCATATCGCTGGCGCTCGGCCTCGGCCAGGGGCGTATCGATGAAGTCACAGTTGTTCATGCGCGCCAGTGGGCCGACCCGATACCAGCCGTCCTCCGATCCCAAGCTCTTCAGGTACGGAAACTTCATATAGCTCCAGTTACGCACCTCCTCGCGAATATGCTGGTGATATTCCTGGTCGCTGACGCCGTCGAAGATGATATTGCCGTCCGGATCTTTGGCGCGGAATGCGCCGTCATACAGCTCCAGCGCGCCGTCGTCGCGCACGAGGCTGACATAGTTTGAGCGCATTGTGCCGAAACGGTCATTGTGCGGCATGTTGGCCATGAAGCTGTCACGGGCGAGGTCCACGGCATCCTTTGACCATTCGAGGATATGTTCGAAGTCGGTGATCAGTGTGTCTCGCTCGGCGGCCTCGAGCGCCTTGTTCATGCCGCCCGGAATCGCGCCGGTGCCATGCACCCGTTTGCCGAGGACCGCCGCGATGACCTCCTGGCCGTACTTCCTGAGGCGAATGCCCTTGATTGCGATATCCGGGTACTTGTCGACGACGGCGAAGAAGTTTCGCTGGGCGACATCGCTCTCGAAGCCAAACAACAGGTCGGGCGAACACAGCATGAAGAAATGCAGCGCGTGGCTCTGCAGCAACTGGCCGTAGTGCGCGAGCTCCCTGAGCTTCCTCGCGGCCGGTGTCAGCTCGCTGCCGCCGACGATGTGGTCGATGGCCTTGCCCGCAGCGAGGTGGTGGCTGACCGGGCAGATGCCGCACAGGCGCTGCACGACGACGGGCGCGTCCCAGTAAGGACGGCCCTGGATGAAGCGTTCGAAGCCACGGAACTCGACGATATGCAGGCGAGCCTGCTGCACGACGTTTTCTTCATCGGTCAGCAGCGTCACTTTTCCGTGACCCTCCACGCGGGTGATCGGTTCGATCACGACACGTTTGAGGTTCTCCGGGTTGCTTGCGGTTTCGAGATGGGTCATCGGTTTCGTCTCAATCAAAGTGCATGAGGTCGTAGGGCAGGTCCGGCTGTTTATCCTGGGCGATGTTGCTCAGAATATGCCAGAACGCATCGGCTGGCGGCGGACAGCCGGGCAGGAAATAGTCCACCTTGACGACCTCGTGAATCGGGCTCACGTTCTCAAGAATATACGGCAGCTCCGGGTCTGTCGGTATGCCGGGGTTATCCACGCCCAGGCCGTCAACGTAGGAGGTCTCGAGCAACTCGCGAACGTCGATGCCATTGCGCAATGACGGTACGCCGCCGTTGATCGCACAGGCCCCGACGGCGACCAGGACTTTGCAGCGCTCGCGGAACTTGCGCAAGGTCTCCACGTTCTCGGTATTGCAGACGCCGCCTTCGATCAGCCCGATGTCGCAGTCCTGAGCGAAGTCCTTGATGTCATCGAGCGGGCTGCGGTCAAACTCGACAACTTCGACGAGGTCCACCAGTCGTTCATCGATATCGAGCAGCGACATGTGGCAGCCGAAGCAGCCGGCCAGCGAGCAGGTCGCCAGGCGAATCTTCTGCCCCGGCTGCCGCGGCAGCTTCGGCAGGGTGCCCGAACGGATATTGACCGACTGCCCCGGGTTTCGGTCAAACTCGCGTTCGCCGATCGGCGTGCTGAAGCCCTCGCGTTTACGGATCAGCGCGCCGACCGGGCAGACGCTCGCGGCGGCATCGTCGCGCGTCAGGCCCGAGTCGAGGAGTTCGCCGCTCCTGGAGTTGACGGCCAGGCGCTTGTTCTCGGAACGGCCGCTGATGCAGAAGACATCCTTGCCGTCGGATTCCCTGGATGCCCGAACGCACAGCTCACAATAAATGCAGCGATCGCGATTCAGGAGTATGTCCGGATGGCTGGCGTCCGTCGGCCGGCCCGGGTAAAAGTTCGGGAACGTCAGTGCGGTCATGCCGAGCCGATGCGCCATGTTCTGCAGCTTGCAGTTGCCACTCTGTTCGCAGGAAGGGCAGTGATGATTGCCTTCGACGAACAGCATCTGGGCCAGCACGCGCCGCTCCGAATTGATCTCTTCGGAGTTGCTCTCGACGACCTGGCCCGGGGCGGCTTTCGTCGTGCAACTCGACATCTGACGGCCGTTGACGCGGCAGGTGCACATCTTGCAGCTGCCGTTTGCCGAGTAGTCCGGGTGGTAGCACAGGTGAGGAATAAAGATGCCGGCGTCCTCAGCGGCCTGGATGATTGTCTGTCCCTCGACAAACGGGACAGTGACGCCATCGATCTTGATGGTCTGGCTCATTAGCTTGATCTCTCCTCACTGACAATTGCCTTGGATCGCTCGATCGCCGCATCCACATCGAAGGCCGGCTTGTAGTCCACATCCTCCATGCGTTGGTGGAAACTCTCCGGGAATTTCTCGAAGGCCGTCAGAATCGGGACGGCGGCGCGCTGGCCGAGACCGCAATGGCTGGCCTGGGTCATGACGCGATTGAGCCTCTGGATCTGATCGATGTCGAGATGTGCACCATGACCGTCCGAGATCTTGTCGGTCATCTGCGCCATCAGTTTCGTGCCGGCACGACACGGCGTACAAAAACCGCAGCTCTCGTGGGCGAAGAAGTGCGTAAAGTTCGATGCCACGTCGAGCATGTCGCGAGTCGAATTGAAGATGATGAACGAGCCGCCCGTGTTCAGGTCATCGAACGACAGGCAACGCCCCGACTCCGATTCAGCGATCAGTACGCCACCCGGGCCGCCGACCTGTATCGACTGCACGTCGCTGGCGCCACACTCAGCCAGGACCTCGCTGATCGTCGTGCCCAGCGGGAATTCATAAATGCCCGGCTTGGCGCAGTCGCCGCTGATGCTCAGGAGCTTCCAGCCCGGCTCGTTGCCTTTGTGTCCGACGAAGGCGGCGCCGTGTTCCAGGATGCCGGCGGCGTAACACAGTGTTTCGACGTTGTTGACGATCGTCGGCTTGCCCCACAGGCCACGCGTGACTGGGAACGGTGGACGGATACGTGGAATGCCGCGTTTGCCTTCCAGCGACTCGAGCAACGCGGACTCCTCGCCGCAGACGTAACTGCCGGCGCCCATGTAGACATAGACCTCGAAGTCGGTGCCGTGGTGGCCGAGGATGTTGCGTCCCAGCAGCCCGGCCTCTCGGCGAGCCTCGATGTGCTGCAGCAGCTGCGCGCGAAGGAACTCGTATTCGTGGCGCAGGTAGATGTAACCCGTCTTGGCACCGATCGTAACTGCACAGACGGTCATACCCTCGAGCAGGGCTTCGGCATACTGGCTCAGCAGTGCGCGATCCTTGAACGTGCCGGGCTCGCCCTCGTCGGCATTGCAGACAACGAAGCGCTGGTCGCTGTCAATGGATCGACAGGTTTCCCATTTCAGATGCGACGGGAAGCCCGCGCCGCCGCAGCCGCGCAGACCGGACACTTCCAGCTCGGCGATCGTCAGGTGCGGCCCGAGCCGCATCGCGCGCTCTATCGCGGCGCCCGGCGTCAGCGTCGAGCCGAGCAGGGGGCCGGGTTTAACCACTGTGTCGTCGATGGCCTTCCAGACGGCGGGCCAGTCTTCGACGGGAACGCCGGAGCGGATCAACTGGACGATTTCCTTCGCACGCTTGGCATCGACGCGCTGGATTGCGCGGCCATTCGCGATCATCGCGGGCCCGCGCTCACAGAGTCCGGTGCAGGACGTCGCCGACAGCGAGATCTCGCCGTCCTCCGAGTGACCGTCCGGCGAGAGCTTGAGTTCGCGGGCAAGCACGTCCCGGGTTTCCAGGCTGCCGAGCATGCGGTCCGTGATGCTGTCGCTTAAGTAAAGGTCGTATTTGCCGCGAGGCTCCAGGTGCAGGAAGCTATAGAACTGTACCAGCGCCAGCAGCTGCGCCCGCGGAATCCCCAGCCCGTCCGACAGCATCTCGATGGCGTCAACATCGACGCAGCCTGCCTGCAGCTGGATCTGCCGCATGATCTGCAGGACATTGACCGGATTGCTGTTGTATTCGGCCAGTTTCTGGCCTGCCGCTGCGCGGCTCGCTGTCGACACCGTTAATTCACCCGTTAAACGTCTGGACAATTATGCTTATACAGAGCGGCTAAGAACCCGCGAATACGTATATGTGCCGAAATGACAGCGGCACCAAAAACCGGCCTAATTAGTGAATCCACTAGCTCTCTGTGACTTCCTGGACCGCCCGGTATGCCTGGCTGATCGCCGTATTCGTGTCGGCCGAGGCATTCGAGTCCGAGTTCGCAATCGCGATGCGGCCGAATGGCTGCCTGCCCTTGACCCACGGCTTGTCCGCCTCCGAGGCGTATTCCGGTTCCCACAGCAGGTCGGGGCTGTAGGAATAGCCGTGCGCCCAGCGGTTGACCGTGATGGCGGTGATGTCGCGATCCGGGTCGAAGCCGGCGCCGGATAGTGCCTGGTCGAGTTGGTCTTTGACGTGATGCTCAAAGGTCGAGAACGGCGTCTCGAGCAACTGCCTGCGTCCGGCCCGCCATTGCTCCGGCCCCTGGATATCGTCGAAATAGGGAACATGACACATATGTAATGTCATTGGCTCGCTCGGATCCGAACCGAACGAGTAGCCGCCCATGCTGACCGGGTAATCCAGCTCGACCTGCTTGTAGAAGTCTTTCGTGTAGTAAACGAATCGGAGTCCGAGCTCGGCAAACGCGTTCCAGTTCGGCACCGTTACCTTCGTATAGGTCAGCGGCACCTTGACGTTATAGGCGAGCCCCGCCTTCTGCTCATCCGGGAGTTCGGGGCAGATGTAAGGTATCGCGCTGTTGTAACAGGCCATGATGCAGCGCTTGGCGCGAATCGTGTGGCTGTCGCCCGAGTGCGCGTACGTGACCTGCACGGACTTCATGTCCTTGCCATGAGCGACGTTAACGACCGTGCTGTTCAGGCGAATGCGAACCGGCGAGCCATCGACATCGAGCTCCTCGTAATTCAGGCGCGCGAGCACGCTGTCTTCCATGCTAGAGCCTGGCAGTGCCTTGGGTATCAGGCTACGCACCAGCAGCCGCGCGATCGACGCGTTTCCGTCCGGGAAATGGAAGATGTACGGTTCGACGCCACGCCCGCCCTGTTGCTGGATCGTTTGCGTGAGCCCCGGCAGTCCTCCGCCGTCGCCGTAACCAAGAATGTAAATCGCGGGAACCTCATCCATGCCGACGCACCAGTAGCTCATGCCCCAGCGCTGGTAGATCTCGAGCACCTGTTCGTCGACCTTGACGTAGTCCTTCAGGTAGCTGCGGTAGCTGATTTTGCTCAGGAGTGCGATCTTCTCGTCGCGGCTCATGCCCGGCAGGTAGTCACGCTCCTCGGTGAACGCACGGAGCAGGTCGGCCTTGGCGACATCGCTTAGCGGCGTCTCGGCAATGAACTCCTTCCAGGGCCTGCTGCCGTATCCGGTAACGAGCTTTCGCTCGCCGTAGGTCTCGGCATCAAATGCGATGCCGTAAGACAGGTCCATTCCGTCATAGAGCTCCTGGTCGAAGTAATCGTAAAAGCGCTGCACGTCGATACCGATGTCTTTCAGCATCGCCCTGGATACCTCGGTGTAGCCGGATGGCGTGTCTATTGACTCGGTGCCGCCGTAGGCGATCTGCCTGTGACCATCGACGTCGAACTCGTTACGCTTTGCGTGGCCGCCGAAGTCGTCGTGATTGTCGAGGATAAGGATCCGCGCGTCGGGATGTTCGCGGCGGTAGAAATTCGCCGACGACAGGCCGCTGATACCGCCACCGACGACGACGAGGTCGTAGTCTTCCTCGACGGGCCCTGCCGGAAAGCTCGCGCCGGCAACGCGGGCGTGCATCGTCTGCCAGGAACCCTCGTGGCTGCCGCGCAGGCCGGTCTTTGCGGGCGGGTAGTAGTCGGGGCCGAGTGCAAACTTGCTCGTTTCGCGGCCGAATACCTCGGTCCACGGTGTCAGCAACGACGCGCCGATGGCTACCTGCGTGCCATTCAGGAAATCTCGACGTGTGATCTTGTTCTTCATCTGGTGACTCCCGGGAAAGCGTGCAACGCTACTTCAGCAAATCGTGGTCGGGTGGCAGCTTGTGACGGACCCACATGGCGAGCCGGTGACGGATATTCGGCATGCTGAGCTGGTTATTCGGCAGCGGGCTGATGGCGCCATCGTGTACGAGCAGCCGGTACGCGTACTCGATCTTCAGGTCATGCGAATCGGTGGGCTCGAATTCCACGACGCCGCGCCGGACCGCATCGTCCAGCACGATATTCAGCGCTTCTTTCAGCAGAGCTTTTTCGTTTTTCAGTTTCTTGCTCATGACCAGTTCTACGCTTGATTCTCGACAGTGTACCCCCGCGTGCTTGATTGCGCCGATGTATTGGTTGCTCGTGCGTTTTCGACTTGCTGCTAAAGATAAGTAAGAACCACGATTCAGAAGCTATCCTAACAGGCGCAATATCGGGAAAGGTCCGACACGCCGCCCATCAATCGGCGCTTGCAAGGACGCGAGAAGAACAAGAAAGCCAGGGACACAGGGCCTTCGCACGACAGACCCAAAGGGGGGGTACGTCTATGCAAGCCCGAGAAACCTTCTACGATGTGATGCGTAAACACGGCATCACGCGCCGTAGCTTCCTTAAATTCTGCTCTTTGACGGCCGCCGGCCTGGGGCTCGCCCCCGAGTTCGCCGGCAAGCTCGCGCATGCGCTCGAGACGAAGCCGCGAACGCCGGTGATCTGGCTGCACGGCCTCGAGTGCACCTGTTGTTCCGAGTCATTCATCCGCTCCGGTAACCCACTCGCCGGCGACGTCATCCTGAGCATGATCTCGCTGGACTACAGCGACACGTTGATGGCAGCGGCCGGCCACCAGGCCGAGGAGCTGCTCGAGCAGACCATTGAGAAGTACGACGGCGAATACATTCTCGCCTGCGAAGGCAACCCGCCATTGAACGAAGACGGTATGTACTGCATCCAGGGCGGCAAGCCATACGTCGAGAAGCTTCGGCACATGGCGGATCACTGCAAGGCGATCATCGCCTGGGGCTCCTGTGCTTCCTGGGGCTGCGTACAGGCGGCCAAGCCGAACCCGACGCAGGCGACGCCAATACACAAGGTGATCCTCGACAAGCCGATCGTGAAGGTGCCGGGCTGTCCGCCGATCGCCGAGGTCATGACCGGCGTGATCACCTATATGGTCGCGTTCGACCGGCTGCCGCCGCTCGATCGCCAGAGCCGGCCGAAGATGTTCTACGGCCAGCGCCTGCACGACAAATGCTACCGGCGCCCGCACTTCGACGCCGGCCAGTTTGTCGAGGCCTTCGACGACGAGGGCGCGCGCAAGGGCTACTGCTTATACAAGGTGGGCTGCAAGGGACCGACCACTTACAACGCCTGTTCCACCATCGAATGGAACGGCGGCCTGTCCTGGCCGGTCAAGTCCGGCCATGGCTGCCTCGGCTGTGCCGAGGACAACTTCTGGGACAAAGGTAGCTTCTACAGCGCGGTCACCAATCTCTCGGTCGCCGGCAACGTCGAGGGCAATGCCGAGAAGATCGGCAAGACGCTGGCCGCCGCGGCGGCGATAGGCGTCGCGGCACACGCCGCCGGCACCGCGATCGCGAAGGCAACCGACAAGAAATCCAGACAGGCCGAGGAGGTGAACAATGGTTAGCGTAACAACACCGGACGGCTTCAACCTGGATGATAGTGGCAAGCGCGTCGTCGTCGACCCGATCTGCCGCATCGAGGGCCACCTGCGCATCGAGGTCAACCTCGATGAGAACAACGTCATAAGGAACGCCGTCTCGTCCGGCACGATGTGGCGAGGTCTCGAGGTGATACTGCAGGGGCGCGATCCGCGTGACGCCTGGGCCTTCACGGAACGGATCTGCGGCGTCTGCACCGGCGTGCACGCATTGCAGTCGGTGCGCGCGGTCGAAGATGCACTTGGCATCGAGATCCCGACTAACGCCAACCACATCCGCAACCTGATGATGCTCGCGCAGCACGTCCACGATCACGTCGTGCACTTCTATCACCTTCACGCGCTCGACTGGGTCGACGTGGTCAGCGCATTGAGTGCGGATCCGAAGGCGACATCCGAGCTGCAGCAGTCCATCAGCCCGTGGCCCAAGTCGTCGCCGGGTTACTTCTCGGATGTGCAGAACCGACTGAAGAAGTTCGTCGAATCGGGTCAGCTCGGCATCTTCGCCAACGCCTACTGGGGCAGCCCGGCTTACAAGCTGCCGCCCGAGGCAAACCTGATGGCGACCACGCACTACCTCGAGGCGCTGGACTTCCAGAAGGAGATCGTCAAGATCCACACGATCTTCGGCGGTCGGAACCCGCATCCCAACTGGGTCGTCGGCGGCATGCCCTGCTCTATCAACGTGGACGACGCCGGCGCGGTTGGCGCGGTCAACATGGCGTGGCTCAACATCGTCTCTGACTTGATCGACCAGACGATCGACTTCGTCGACCAGGTATACCTGCCGGACCTGAAGGCGATCGCATCGTTCTACAAGGACTGGAATTACGGTGGCGGCCTGTCATCGAAGAACGTGCTGTCCTACGGCGAGTTCCCGGCCTACGCGAACAATCACACGAACGCGAGCCTGATGATGCCGCAGGGCGCGATCCTGAACGGCGACCTGTCCACGGTGTACGACGTCGACGTAAGGGATCCCGAGCAGGTCCAGGAGTTTGTCGTGCATTCCTGGTATCAGTACCCGGACGAGGCTGTCGGACTGCACCCCTGGGACGGCATCACGGACCCGCGTTACGGACTCGGACCGAACGCAAAGGGAACGCGGACCAACATCGAGCAGCTTGACGAAGGCGGCAAGTACTCGTGGCTGAAGGCGCCTCGCTGGCGCGGCAACGCGATGGAGGTCGGGCCGCTGTCCCGATACCTGATCGCCTATGCGCGCGGCAAGGAGGACATCAAGGAGCAGGTCGATCGAACGCTCGCTGAACTCGACTTGCCGCTCGAGGCGCTGTTCTCGACGCTCGGCCGGACGGCGGCTCGCGGACTCGAGAGTTCCTGGCAGTCGCACAAGATGCGCGAGATCTTCGACGAGATGATGGCGAACATCAAACGCGGCGACACCGCGACCGCGAACATGGACAAGTTCGACCCGTCAACGTGGGACAGCGACGTCAAAGGCGTCGGGTTCGGCGAAGCGCCGCGCGGTGCGCTCGGCCACTGGGTCCACATCAAGGATACGAAGATAGAGAACTACCAGTGCGTCGTGCCGACGACCTGGAACGCATCGCCGCGAGACCCTGCCGGCAATATCGGTGCCTACGAGGCCTCGCTGCTCGATACACCGATGGTCAACGCAGACCAGCCGGTCGAAATTCTGCGCACGGTACACAGTTTCGATCCCTGCCTCGCCTGCTCGACGCACGTGATATCCCACGAGGGCAAAGAGCTCACGACGATCAAGGTCCGCTAGGGAGGGCTTGAAATGGCATCAAGCGGAGTAGCAACAAGCAACGACGAATACACCGGCAGCCTCTACGTGTTCGAGGCGCCGGTGCGGATCTGGCACTGGGTTCATGCGCTTGCGCTGACAGTCCTCGCCATCACGGGTTATTTCATCGCGAACCCCTTGCCGTCGACGACCGGCGAGGCCAGCGACAGCTTCCTGATGGGTACTATCCGTCTCGTGCACTTCAGCGCGGCCATGGTCTTCACCGTTGGACTCGTGCTGCGCCTCTATTGGGCAATCGTTGGCAATCAGTATGCGCGCGGCATGTTGACGCCGCCGTTCTGGGAGCGCGTGTACTGGAGCCGAATGTGGCACGAGATCAAGATGTACCTGTTCCTGACCCGCAAGGTCGCCAAGTACCGGGGGCACAACCCGCTGGCCATGATGTTCATGTGGTTCTTCAACCTGTGGCTCGCGATCTTCATGATCTGCACGGGCTTCGCGCTCTACAGCCAGGGCGCGGGCGCCGGCAGCTGGGCCGATACGCTGTTCGGTTGGGTGTTCGTTATCCAACCCAGCTCGCAGGCAGTGCGAATGTGGCACCTCCTGGGCATGTGGATCATGGTGGCCTTCGCCATCGTGCACATCTACATGGTCATCCGCGCGGACGTCATGTCGCGACAGAACGGTATCAGCGCGATGATCGATGGCTATCGCAGATTCAAGGACGACGGTCCGCGCGATCCGCAATGAACAGTCTGGAATCAAACCAGGCGGACGGCGAACCGGGCGCCTACGAGACACTGGTTCTCGGCATCGGCAACATCCTGTGGGCCGATGAGGGCTTCGGCATCCGCGCCGTCGAGCTGCTCAACGAACGCTACGTGTTTCCTGACAACGTTCGCGTCATGGACGGCGGCACGCAAGGCATCTTCCTGCTGCCCTGGGTGCGCGCCGCGAAGCAACTCCTGATTTTTGACGCCGTGGACTTCGGCCTCGAACCGGGCACGCTGAAGCTGGTCGAGGGTGACGACGTCCCGCGCTTCATGGGCGTGAAGAAGATGAGCATGCACCAGGCCGGCTTCCAGGAGGTGCTGTCGACGGCAGAACTTTCCGGCGAACTTCCGCGACGCATAGCGCTCATCGGCGTACAGCCTGAGCTGCTCGATGACTACGGTGGCAGCCTGCGCACCTCGGTTCGACGGCAGGTCGAGCCTGCAGTCGCGATGGCCGTCGACGTCCTATCGAACTGGGGCATCGAGCTCGCCGAAGCCAAGGACAGTGCCGAGCTCGTTGGCCCTGGCGCACTGGACATCGACAAATACGAAAAAGGCCGGCCGGATTTCGGAGGAACAGCACAATGACCCACCCGCTGATCGACAGGCTGATTAACGAACTCGGCTATCCAGAGATCGATCTCGACAGCCATGACGAGTTCGTCGCACGGCCAGGCATGAACGTGCTGTTCTTCGCCGGCGACCCGAACACGAGCAAGGACACGCCCGATGTGGCGGTGGTTCTGCCGGAACTCGTCTCCGCGTTTGATGGACAACTCACACCCGGCGTCGTCACGGACACCTGGGGCGTCGGCAAAACGCTGAAGCAGCAGTACGGCTTTTCGGCATACCCGTCGCTGGTCTTCGTGCGCGGCGGAGAGTACGTGGGCGCCATCACTCGCATCCAGGACTGGAGCGAGTACCTGGACAAGATCGCAGCGCTGCTCGTCGCGGGACCGCGGCGCGCGCCGGGATTCAGCATCCCGGTCGTCACGGCCTGACATTATCCGGACAAGGAGGACGGTACATTGAGCATCAACGATATTCCGATTCGCGTCATGGGCCCCGGCAGCCAGCCCGAGGGAGAACAGAAACTCTCCTATATTTCCATGCCCAACGACATGTCCACGTACACCGCCCCGTACCTGGAACAGGTTGACGAAATCACAGGGCTGCCCGGCGCGATGGAGGCGATCAGCTGGCTGAGAAACACGCTGGCCAACTACCGGCCTGGAGAGCCGCCAAAGCTTGCCAACCTCAGCGACCTCGACCAGGACAGCCGCGAACTCGTCAACCAGGTGTTGGGCGAGGGCGAAGTCAGCATCACGCTGGATGGAGACGTGGTCGCGAAGACGCAGGAATCGGTGCTCGCCGGCGTCTGGCGCACGATGTACTTCGACGGTGACACTATCGTCGCTGACCTGCTGGAGGTCGGGGAGCTGCCGCATGTGTTCGCGCGGTCGACAGGAAGTCCGATGGCTATAGATACTGCCGGGCCGGAGGATCCATCCGAGGTTCTCAACGCGCTGCCGATCCTGTCGGAGCTGGAAACGCGTGTCGCTACCTACAACGACAGCGGCGAGGCGCACTCGATGAACCTAAGCTTGCTACCGCTGTCGGACACGGAACTCGAATTCCTCGACGAGCGTCTCGGGCGCGGTCCCATCGATGTCCTGTCGCGCGCCTACGGTAAGTGCCAAATCATCAGCACGGCGACGCCGAACATCTGGTGGGTGCGTTAC
>JAAUYD010275358.1_pt1 | contig 19916 bp, 18 predicted proteins | sample 7278101 | NCBI WGS metagenome assembly JAAUYD01 (sample SAMN14350128, study PRJNA611818) | marine sediment metagenome | isolation source: surface marine sediment (0.6m) | place: French Polynesia: Moorea | collected 2018-08
CCCTCTGCCCTCTGCCCTCTGCCCTCTGCCCTCTGCCCTCCGCCCCCTACAGCGGGAACAGCCGCGGCACCAGCAGTACCGTGAACAACAGCGCGAGCAGCTGCAGCGGTACGCCGACGCGCAGGAAATCCGCGAAGCGGTACTGCCCGGGCGCCAGCACCAGGATGTTGACCGGCGACGCGACCGGCGTCGCGAACGCCGTCGACGCGGCGATCGCGACCGTCATCATGAACGGCTCGGGGGCATAGCCGAGGTCGAGCGCGAGGCTCAGCGCGATCGGTGCGACCAGTACCGTGGTCGCGGTGTTGGAGATGAACTGGCTGAACAGCGACGTCAGCACGAACAGCCCGGCGAGGATCGCGTACGGCCCGAGGCCGTCGAACACGCCGGTCAGCACGCCGACGATCTGCGCCGCGCCGCCGGTCTTCTGCAGCGCGTCGGCGAGCGGCAGCATGCCGGCGATCAGCACCAGGCTCTGCCAGTTCATGGCCCGGTAGGCCTCCTCCATGCCGACGCAGCGCGTCGCGACCATCGCCAGCGCCGCGAGCATGACCGCGACCAGGTTGGGCAGCGCCTGGGTCACCATCAGCGCCAGCATCGCCAGCGTGATCAGCACCGCCCACGGCGCCTGGTTGGCGTGCCGGGTGTGCTCGGCGGCCTCGACCGGCAGCTCGAGCAGCACCAGGTCGCTGCGCGGCCCGGCGAGCTGCTCGATGTCGGCCCAGCCGCCGGCGACCAGCAGCACGTCGCCGGACTGGATCCCGGTCTCGCGGAAATCCAGCGCCAGCGGGCCGTCGCCGCGGCGGATCGACAGCACGTTGAGGTTGTGGCGGCCGCGGAAGCCGGCCTGCTCGAGGGTCTTGCCGATCAGCCACGACCCGGGCACGACCAGCGCCTCGGCGGCGCCGAAGCTCTCGCGGAAGCGCCGCTGCAGGCCGTGCGGAAAGCCCTGGTGGCTGAGGCCGAGGGTATCGGCACAGGCACCGACCGTGGCGTCATCGGCGACGACGATCAGGATGTCGTTGGCCTGCAGGCGCGTCTCCTTGAGCACCGGCAGCAGCGCGCCGAGCAGGCGCCCCTGGCGTTGCAGCGCGATCACGGTCAGCCCGTGGCGCCGGCGCAGGCCCTCCTCGCCGACCGTGCGCCCGACCAGCGGCGAGTCGGCGCGTACGCGCAGGCGGTGCAGGCCGTCGCGGATGCCGAACGCCTCGGCGAGCTCGTGCAGGCGGCGGCGCCCCGATGCCGGCGCCGCCGCGCCGCGTCCGCCGGGCAGCAGGCGGCGCCCGAGCGTCAGCACGTAGAGCATCGCCGCGACCAGGATCACGCCGCCGATCAGCGTGAAGTCGAAGAAGCCGAAGCCGCTCTGACCGCCGTCGATCAGCGCGCGGTTGACGACCAGGTTGGGCGGCGTGCCGATCAGCGTCAGCATGCCGCCGACCAACGCCGCGATCGCCAGCGGCATCAGGAGGCGCGCCGGATCTAGCCCGGCCTCGCGCGCCAACGTCAGCACGACCGGCACGAACAGTGCGACCACGCCGGTCGAGCTCATGATCGCCGACAGCACCGCGACCACCGGCATCAGCAGCAGCACCAGGCGCCGCTCGTCGCTGCCGCCGACCGCGACGATGCGCTGACCGACCCACGACGCGACGCCGGTCCGCGACAGCCCCTCGCTGACGATGAACAGCCCGGCGATCAGCAGCACCAGCGGATTGCCGAAGCCGGACACCGCCTCGGCCGGGGTCAACACGCCGCTGACCGCGAGCGCGACGATGACCAGCGCCGCGGTCATGTCGAGGCGTACGCGGCCGCTGAAGAACAGCGCGATCGCCATGATCACGAGCGCGTAGACGAAAGCGCTATCCCAGGCCATGCCGCAACCCACCTCGGCGATCATGCAGACCGCGCCAATTGACCCGACCCGGGATCCGCCGTCAAGGGCCGGGCGTTTCCGGATGACGGGTGCGCGACGTTCAGCGCAGGCGGGCGTGCATCTCGGCCGCGATCCATGCCGCCGGTGTGCCGCCGATCGCGACGTCGACGGTGACCCGCGAGCGACCGTCCTGCGCCAGGCGCTGTTGGAAGGCGCGCGCGTCGCCGGGCCGGAGAGCGGCGCTGCAGATGATGTCGCCGCGCACCGGCGCGTGATAGCGGATCGTCGCCTCGGCGACCACCAGCTCGGCATCCAGCCCGGCGCGTGCCAGCAGGTGCGCGCAAAGCCCCCACGCGGTCAGGATGCCCAAGGCATACAGGCTGCCGGCGAATCCGCTGCCGTGCACGTTGACGTTCGGTGCGAGCGGCGCCTCGACGCGGATGTCGTGCTCGCCCAGCGCAGCGATCCGGTAGCCCATCGCGCGACTCAACGGGATGCCGGCATCTATCCGTGCCTGCAGCGCCCGGACGGCGGCGCTCACGCGAAGGTGTCCTTGTAGGTGTCGCGCAGCACGCCCTTCTGCACCTTGCCCATCGTGTTGCGCGGCAGCTCGTCGACGACGAACACCCGCTTCGGCTGCTTGAATCGCGCGAGGCGGTCGCGCAGCGCGTCGATCACCGACTGCTCGCTGATCGGTGCGCTGCGGTCGGGCACGACGACCGCGGTCACACCCTCGCCGAAGTCCGGGTGCGGCACGCCGATGACCGCCGATTCGCGGACCCCGGGCAGCTCGTCGATCTGCGACTCGATCTCCTTCGGGTAGACGTTGAAGCCGCCGGAGATGATCAGGTCCTTGGCGCGGCCGACGATGGTCACGCGGCCGTCGTCGTCCATGCGGGCGATGTCGCCGGTGATGAACCAGCCGTCGGCGCGAAACTCCTCGGCGGTCTTCTCGGGCATCTGCCAGTAGCCGCGGAACACGTTCGGGCCGCTGATCTCCAGCACCCCGGCCTCGCCGCGCGGCAGCTCGCGGCCGTGCTCGTCGGCGACCCGCGCCAACACCCCGGGCAGCGCAAAGCCGACCGTGCCGGCCACGCGCTCGCCGTGGTACGGGTTCGACGTGATCATGCCGGCCTCGGTCATACCATAGCGCTCGAGGATGCGATGCCCGGTGCGCGCCTCGAAGTCGCGATGGGTATCGGCCAGCAGCGGCGCCGAACCGGAGATGAACAGGCGCATGTCGGCGCACAGCCCGCGGTCCAGCGCCGGCTGGTCGAGCAGCCGCGTGTAGAAGGTCGGCACGCCCATCATCACGGTCGCCCCGGGCAGCCGCTCGAGCACCGTCGCGACATCGAAGCGCGGCATGAAGATGACCCGCGAGCCACCGAGCAGCGCGCAGTGCAAGGCGACGAACAGGCCGTGCACGTGGAAGATCGGCAGCGCGTGCAGCAGCACGTCGTCGCGCCGCCAGTGCCAGTAGTCGTGCAGCACGCGGGCATTCGACGCCAGGTTGGCATGGCTCAGCATCGCGCCCTTGGAGCGCCCCGTCGTGCCGGACGTGTAGAGGATCGCCGCGAGGTCGTCGGGCGCGACGCCCGCCGTCGCGTCGCTGACCGGTGCCGCGGCCAGCGCATCGACCAGGCCGCCGCTGCCGTCGGCGCCGAGGTCGAGCAGCTCGGCGACGCCGGCCGCGGCCGCGACCGGTGCCAGCGCGTCCCGGGTCGCCGGTGAACAGACGAACAGGCGCGGTGCCGCATCGCCGAGGAAGTAGCCGACCTCGGCCGGCGTGTACGCGGTATTGAGCGGGATGTAGATCGCCCCGGCACGCAGACAGGCCAGGTACAGCAGCACCGCGTCGATCGACTTCTCGACCTGGACGACGACCCGGTCGCCCTTGGCGACGCCGCGCGCATGCAGCAGCCCGACCATCTGCCCGGTGCGCGCCGGCAGGTCGGAGTAGCGCAGCAGCCGGCCGTCGACGCCGTCGAGGAACACCGCGTCCGCGTCGGCCGGGAAATGCTGGCTGAACAGTTCGTAGAGGTTGGCGTTGCTCATTGGCGTCTACTCATGCGGAGGGTGGAGGCCAGGGCTACAGCAGGCCGTAGGCCATGCGGCTCGCGAGCACGAACAGGAACGCGGCGAACAGGCGACGCAGCAGCAGGTCCGGCAGCTTGTGGGCGAGCATCGCGCCGAGCGGCGCAAACAGCAGGCTGGCGGCGACGACACCGCCGAACACCGGCAGGTTGACGTAGCCGATGCTGCCCGGCGGGATACCCGTTTCGTCGAGGCCACCGATCACGTAGCCGAGCGTCGCGCTGACCGCGAGCGGCAGTCCGACCGCCGCCGCGGTCGCGATGGCGCGCTTGACCGGCACGCCGCAGTAGCTGAGAAACGGCACGTGCATGGCCCCGCCACCGATGCCCATCAGCGCCGACACGACGCCGACCGTCGTCGACGCGGCCGCGAGACCGGGGCGGCCGGGCAGTCCGCGGTGCGCGCCGACCCGGCTCAGCGCCATCTGCACCGACACCGCGAACAGGAACACGATGAACGCGACGTACAGCGCGTGGCCCGGGATCACGTCGGCCAGCCAGGCACCGACGAAGGAGCCGACGACGACGCTCGGCCCCATGACCCGGAACAGGCCCCAGTCGACCGCGCCCTTGCGGTGGTGGGTCCAGATGCTCGACAGCGCGGTGACGACGATGGTCGCCAGCGAGGTGCCAAGCGCCAGCTTGATGGCCAGTGAGTGCGGTATGCCGTGGCCCTCGAACAGCAGGGTCACGATCGGCACGATGATGACGCCGCCACCGATCCCCAGCAACCCGGCCAGCGTGCCGGCGACCGCCCCGGAGAACAGCAGCAGCGGCAGGTCCATCAATGCTTGCCCACGATGTGCTTGTCGTACTCGCGGCGCAGCGTGCGCGACATGACGATCCGCGCATCCTGGACGAAGGCCTCGTGGTTGGCGACGACCTGGTCGGGGTCGTAGCGGTAGTTGATCATGACCCCGTGCGACTGGGCCAGGCCCTTGTCCGAGCGATCGGCGGCGACGTTGATGCGCTCGAGGATCGCACCATTGGCCAGGTGGAACGCGGCGACGCGGTCGCAGCACACGCCGGGGCCGCGGCGCAGCGCGGCGATGTACAACAGCGCGAGCCGCGCCAGCGGCCCGGCCAGCGCCGGATCGTCGATTCGACCCTGCGCGAGCAGCTGCCGCACCGCGGCGCTCGGTGCGGCCTCGCCGCTGGCGTCGGCCAGCGCGGCCTGGTGGTCGCCGAGCATCGCGTCGACGCGCAGCAGCGGCCAGTCGGCGATCTCGCCGGCGAACAGCGCCTGCAGCCCGGCCGCGAAGCGCGGCAGCGGCGACAGGGTCACGAACTGTTTCAGCTGCGGCAGTTCGGCGGCCAGTTCGCCCAGCACCTGCTTGAGCAGGAAATTGCCGAAGCTGATGCCGCGCAGCCCGACCAGCGCGTTGTTGATCGAGTAGAACACCGCGGTGTCGGCGGCATCCGGATCGGCGACCGGCGTGGCAGGGTCGATCAGCGTCGCGATCTCGCTGGCGCTCTCGCCGGTCAGTGCGACCTCGACGAAGATCAGCGGCTCTTCCGGCAGCGCCGGGTGAAAGAACCCGAAACAGCGCCGGTCGGCGGCCAGGCGGCGCTGCAGGTCGCCCCAGCCGGCAATCGGGTGGACCGATTCATAGCGCATGATCTTCTCGAGCACGGCCGCCGGGCTGTGCCAGTCGATGCGCTGCAGGCGCAGGAAACCGCGGTTGAACCACGACGCCAGCAGATGGCGGAAGTCGGCGTCGACGCTGCTCAGCTGCGGATGATCGGCGAGCCGGTCGAGCAACTCGGTGCGCATCGCGACCAGTCCGGCGGTACCGTGCGGCGCCATGTTGAGGCGGCGGAACAGTTCCTGGCGCGGCGGCTCGGTCGCCTCGAGCAGCCGGACCAGGGTCTCCGGACGCGCGCTGTCGAACGCCGCCGCGGCATCACGGATGGCCGCCGAGTCGGGGCCGAAGTGGTCCGCCAATGCCAGTAGGAAGTCCGTCCTGCCGGCCGCGTCGAGGGCGTCGAAACGCCGCAGGATCTCGCGTGCCAGCGCGATATTGGTCGCCTCGCCACGCCCGGCCACGAGGCGCCGGCACAGCTCCGGCAGCGGCTCGCGGGCGGCGTCTTCGCCGAGACCGAGGATCTCGCGACCGCGATCGGCGACCGTGTTCAGCACGCGTTCGAGCCAGGTCACGCCGGCCATCGCCCCCGGCCGTCACGCGCCGCTCCGCGCATCGCCACCGCCGCCTCGGTTGGCGCCGCGACCGGCGCGATGCCACGTCGCCGGTCGTTCGGTTGCGCTCGCCGATGCTCTGCCGTCGCGCCTCGCCCGACGGGTCTCGGGGCCGCAACGCCGCGCCGCGCGGAGTGTGGACCGGACACTAGAAGGTCGGCCCCATCAGCTGGTCGGGCAGCCAGGTCGCAATGCCCGGGAACACCGACAGGATCACGATCGCCAGCACCATGCAGACGACGTACGGCATCGACCCGACCAGGATCGTGCGCAGCGGGATGTCCGGCGCGATGCCGTTGATCACGTACAGGTTGAGGCCGACCGGCGGCGTGATCAGGCCGATCTCCATGTTGATCGTCAGCACCACCGCGAACCAGTACGGGTCGAAGCCGGCCGAGATCACGATCGGGTAGAGGATCGGCGCCGCCATCAGGATCACCGCGACCGGCGGCAGGAAGAACCCGGCGACCAGCAGGAACACGTTGATCGCACCCATCAGCACCCAGCGGTTGACGTCCAGCGTCGCGATCCATTCGGCGATCGCCTGGGTCACGAACAGGCTCGACAGCATGAACGCGAACACCCCGGCGGCACCGATGATGAACAGGATCATGACGCTCTCGCGCGTCGAGTCGCGCAGCACCGCCCACAGCGCCTTGAAGCGGAACAGGCGGTAGATGAAGACCGCGGCCAGCACGCACAGCAGCGCGCCGACCGCGGCGGTCTCCGACGGCGTCGCGACGCCGCCGTACAGCGCGTACAGCACGCCGACGATGATCAGCAGGAACGGCAGCACGCGCGGCAGCACCTCGATCTTCTGGCGCCAGCTGTATACGGTGATCGCGAGCGCCGAGTGGGCCCCGCCCTGGCGCCAGGTGCTATACACCGACCACAGCATGAACAGGCCGACCAGCAGCAGTCCGGGCAGCACGCCGGCTAGGAACAGCCGGCCGATCGAGGTCTCGGTGGCGATGCCGTAGACGATCATCGTCACCGACGGCGGGATCAGGATGCCGAGCGTGCCGCCGGCCGCGATCGAGCCGGCCGCGACGCCGTCCGGATAGCCGCGCTTGCGCATCTCCGGGATGCCCATCTTGCCGATCGCCGCACAGGTCGCCGGCGACGAGCCGGACATCGCCGAGAACAGCGCGCAGGCGCCGAGGTTGGAGACCACGAGGCCGCCGGGAACGCGGGTCAGCCAGCGCTCGAGCGCCTCGTACAGGTCGGCCCCGGCCCGGGTCGACGAGATCGCCGCGCCCATGATGATGAACATCGGGATCGACAGCAGCGCAAAGTTGTCGAGCTTGCCGAAGAAGATCTCCGGCAGCAGCTCGAACGACGCCACGCCCTCGAAGACGAGCAGGAACCCGGCCGAGACGATCAGCAGGCCGGTCGCGACCGACACGCCCGAGAACAGCACCAGCACCGTGACCAGCGCGACCAGGCCGCCGAGCGCCAGCGGGTCCATCAGTAGTCTTCCTCGAAAACGCCGTGCTCGAGGGCGTCGTCGTCACAGAGCAGCGCCGCGACGACGTCGGCCAGCAATTGCAGCACGAACAGGCCGAAGCCGAGCGGCAGCGCGAGGTACGGGATCCACAGGCTGACGCCCCACACGGTGTCGGACCGCCAGTTGCGATCCCAGGCCTCGTGGAACAGCATGAAACCGTGATAGGCCATGATGCCGATCACGACGATGCTGGCGACCAGCACGAGCAGGGTCAGCCAGCGCCGCCAGGCCGGCGGCAGCAGCATCGGCAGCAGGTCGACGTTGACGTGGCCACGCAGGCGCTGCACATAGGGCAGGCCGATCAGCGTCGCGGCGATCATCAGGTAGGTGACGGCCTCGGTCTGCCAGATCGTCGACGCGTTGAGCACGAAGCGCACCCAGATCATCTGGCAGGTGATCAGCACCGAGACCAGGATCATCAACGCCGCGACGACACCGCACGCGGTCGACAGCCCGCCGACCACGCGCACGAGCAGCCGGCGGCAGCGCTGTACCGCCGATGCACCCGCTTCAGCCATCGCGGCCGGTCTCGCTCGGCCCTACCCGGCGCTCACTCGACCGCCAGGGCCATGTCGAGCAGGCGTTGCCCGTCCGGGGTCTCGTCGACGAAGGCCTTGTACGACGACGTCTTGGCGACCTCGCGCCAGGCATCGAAGTCCGCCGGTGCCATCTTCGCCAGCTTGACGCCCGCCTCCTCGAAGCGCGCCGCCGACGCCTCGTCGGCCTTCTTCGCCTCGGCGAGGTAGTAGGCCTGTGCCTTGGCCGCGCCGGCGCGCAGCGCGGCCTGCTGCCCGGCGGTCAGCCCGTCGAAGGTGGTCTTGTTCATCAGCATCGGCTGGTACATGAACCACAGCGCGACGTCGCCGGCCGGCGTGTAGCAGCTGATCTGCTCGTACAGGCGGTACGAGACGAAGCTCGACGACGAGGTGTTCGCCGCATCGAGCACGCCGGTCTGCATCGCGCTGTAGATCTCCGACGACGGCATCGACGTGATCGACGCACCGGCAGCGGCCATCATCTGCTCGAACGACTTGCCGGCCGCGCGCACCTTCAGGCCCTTGGCGTCGGCCGGGTTGGTGATGCATTTTTCCTTGCCGCCGAAGCCGCCGGCGAGGTAACCGTGCACCAGCACCATGACGTCGTCCTGCGCCATGATCTCCTCGAGCTCCTGCATGAACGGTGACGCGACCAGGCGCGCGGCGTGGTCGTGGTTCTTCACCAGGCCCGGCATCAGCGTCAGGTTGTAGGCCGGGCGCTGGCCGGCCGCATAGGCCAGCGGGACCACGGTCATGTCGAGCTGGCCGCGCGACAGCGGACGGTACTGCTCGCGCGGCTTGAACAGGGATTTCGACGGGTAGATCTTGAGTTCGAGGCCGACGTTGGCGGCCGCCACCTCGTCGGCGACGATCTGCGCGACCTTGTGCCGCACGTCCGCCGTCGACCACTGGTGAGACACCTTCAGCACAGTGTCCGCCAGTGCCGCACCCGCCCACGCGGCGCAGCCGCCAAGCAGCGCCGTTGCCAGTATCGCGTTACGCATGAGTCACCCTCCTCTCCGGGTCTTATCGTATTTGTATGCAAACGGTGAATTTTTGCATGCGGTCGAGTCTAGTACAGCATATTGTCTTGTCAATTCCGTATGCTATGTTTGGCGTAGGCCGACGATACGGCCGATCTGGGCCGCCCATTCCGTTGCGCGAGGTACCACCGGCAGTGTCCGCCGTGATCGACAAGCAGAACCCGCGCGGCGGGCCGTCGCAGTCCATGAAGCTGCGCGACATCCTCGAAGACGAGATCGTCAACGGCGTGCTGAAGCCCGGCGACCGGCTCGACGAGGCCGCGCTCGCCGAACGCTTCGGCGTATCGCGCACGCCGATCCGCGAGGCCTTCAAGTTCTTGGTCGGTTCCGGGCTCGTCGAGACGATCCCCAACCGCGGCAGCTTCGTCGCCAGCGTCGGGCTGCCGCAGCTGATCGAGATGTTCGAGGTCATGGCCGAGCTCGAGGGCATGTGCGCACGCCTGGCCGCGCGCCGCATGAGCGACAGCGAGACCGGACAGCTGCGCACCCTGCTCGACCACTGCGCCGCGGCCAACGACAAGGGTGACCCGGACGCCTACTACTACGAGAACGAGCGCTTCCACGACTGGATCTACCGCGGCAGCCACAACGGCTTCCTCGCCCAGCAGGCAAGGCAGCTGCAGATGCGCCTGAAGCCCTATCGGCGGCTGCAGCTGCGGGTGCGCAACCGTGCCGGGCGCTCGCTCGACGAACACCGGCAGATCGTCGACGCGATCCTCGCCGGCGACGAGGCGGCCGCCGCGGCGGTGATGAAGGACCATGTCAGGATCCAGGGCGAACGCTTCACCGATTTCGTCGCGACGATCGGCAAGCAGATCGACGGCGCCGAGGCATGAGCCGCGGCCGCTCGCGCCGAACCCGGCCGCTCAGCCGGTCACCCGGTCAGCGCCGCGATGACGCGGTCGTAGTCAGGCTCCTGGGCGATCTCCGGCACCAGCTCGGTATCGATCACGGTGCCGCCCTCGTCGACGACGACGATCGCCCGCGCCAGCAGGCCTCCGAGGCGGCCATCGGCCATGAACACGCCGTAGTCCCGGCCGAACCCGGGCGCGCGATAGACCGACGCCGTCTCGACCTGCTCGATCCCCTCGGCACCGCAGAAGCGGCTCAGTGCGAACGGCAGGTCGGCCGACACGCACAGCACGCGCGTGTTCGGCAGCGCCGCCGCGCGCTCGTTGAACTGGCGTACCGACTTCGCGCAGGTCGGCGTGTCGATGCTCGGAAAGATGTTCAGCACCAGGCGCGATCCGGCGTAATCGGCCAGGCCGACCGGGCTGAGATCGGCCTTGCGCAGCGCGAAGTCGGGCGCCGGACCGCCGACCGCGGGCAGCTCGCCGCTGGTCTCCACCATCTCGCCGCGCGATGAAATCGTTGCCATGTGCGCCTCCTCTGGGGTTGTGCCGCCGCACCTGACGCGCCCGGGAGCGCCGTTGCGACAGCGCCCGCTTGCACAGTGTGGGAACGTGCTATCCCATGGGCAGACGGGGGTTTCGACACAAGCTGAACAAAGCGGCTTAAGATTATAGGCATAACAGAGACGCCGGCGATGCGCCGGCGCGATAACGACCGATTCGCCAGAGGAGTAGCCGGATGACGGCCACGCTGTCCCACTTCATCGACGGCACGCGGTGCGATGGCACCAGCGGTCGCTTCGGTGACGTGTACGACCCCGCGACCGGCGCCGTCGCCGCGCGCGTGCCGCTGGCCTCGGCGGCCGAGACCGGCAGCGCCGTTGCGGCCGCGGCCGCGGCCTTCCCGGCGTGGCGCGACACACCGCCGCTGAAGCGCGCCGCCGTGCTGTTCCGCTTCAAGGAGCTGCTCGATGCGCACAGCGACGAGATCGCCGGGCTGATCGCCGCCGAGCACGGCAAGGTGCTCGACGACGCGCGCGGCTCGCTGACCCGCGGCATCGAGGTCGTCGAGTTCGCATGCGGCGCGCCGCACCTGCTCAAGGGCACGTTCTCGGAGAACGTCGGGAGCGGTGTCGACAGCCACTCGGTGCGCCAGCCGCTCGGTGTCTGTGTTGGCATCACGCCGTTCAACTTCCCGGCGATGGTCCCGATGTGGATGTTCCCGATGGCGATCGCGTGCGGCAACACCTTCGTGCTCAAGACCTCGGAACGGGTGCCGTCTACGGCGCTGCGCCTCGCCGAACTGTTCGTCGAGGCCGGCCTGCCGCCGGGCGTGCTCAACGTCGTCAACGGCGACAAGGAGGCCGTCGACGCGCTGCTGACCCACCCCGACGTCGCCGCGATCAGCTTCGTCGGCTCGACCGCGGTCGCCGAGTACGTCTACCGGACCGGCACCCACCACGGCAAGCGCGTGCAGGCGCTCGGCGGCGCCAAGAACCACATGGTCGTGATGCCCGACGCCGATCTCGACCAGGCCGCCGACGCGCTGATGGGCGCCGCCTATGGCTCGGCCGGCGAACGCTGCATGGCGATCTCGGTCGCGGTCGCGGTCGGCGACGACACCGCCGACGCGCTGATCGCGCGCCTGGCGCCGCGGGTCGCCGCGCTCAGGGTCGGCCCGGCCGACGACCCGACGTCGGAGATGGGGCCGCTGGTCACGCGCGCGCACTGGGAGCGGGTCAAGGGCTATGTCGACGCCGGCGTCGACGAGGGCGCCGAGCTGGTCGTCGACGGCCGCGGGGTCGCCGTGCCCGGTCACCCCGACGGCTTCTACCTCGGCGGCTGCCTGTTCGACCGCGTCACCGCCGACATGCGCATCTACCGGGAAGAGATCTTCGGCCCGGTGCTGGTCGTCGTGCGCGTGCCCGACTTCGACAGCGCGCTGGCCCTGGTCAACGCCCACGAATACGGCAACGGCACCGCGATCTTCACCCGCGACGGCGACACCGCGCGCACCTACGCGTCGCGCGTGCAGGTCGGCATGGTCGGCGTCAACGTGCCTATCCCGGTGCCGATGGCGTTCCACAGCTTCGGCGGCTGGAAGCGCTCGCTGTTCGGCGACGTGCACATGCACGGCATGGAGGGCGTGCACTTCTACACCAAGTTGAAGACGATCACGTCGCGCTGGCCGACCGGCATCCGCGCCGGCGCCGACTTCCACATGCCGACAATGAAGTGAGCAGGCGATGACCCGACGGAGACAACCACGACAATGAGCACAATCGGCTTCATCGGCACCGGCATCATGGGCCGACACATGGCCTCGCACCTGCAGCAGGGCGGCCACGAACTGCTGTTCTGCCCGCACCGCACGCCGACGCCGGCCGCGCTGCTCGACGCCGGCGGGCGCGACTGCGGTTCGCCGCGCGAGCTCACCGAGCACGCCGAGTTCGTCATCACGATGCTGCCCGACACGCCACAAGTGGCCGAGGTGCTGCTCGGCGACGACGGCGTGCTGGCAGGGCTGTCGCAGGGCAAGCTGGTCATCGACATGAGTTCGATCTCGCCGATAGAGACCAAAAACTTCGCCGCCAAGGTCCTCACCGCCAGCTGCCATTATCTCGACGCGCCGGTGTCCGGCGGCGAGGTCGGCGCCGAGGCCGGCACGCTGACGATCATGGTGGGCGGTCCGAACAACGCCTTCGAACGGGCCCGGCCGCTGTTCGAGCTGATGGGCAAGAACATCACGCGGGTCGGCGACAACGGCGCCGGGCAGACCTGCAAGGTCGCCAACCAGATCATCGTCGCGCTGAACATCGAGGCGGTCAGCGAGGCGCTGCTGTTCGCGTCCAAGGCCGGCGTCGATCCGGCGCGCGTGCGCGAGGCGCTGCTCGGCGGCTTCGCGAACTCGAAGATCCTCGAGGTGCACGCCGAGCGCATGATCAAGCGCACCTTCGATCCCGGCTTCCGGATCGCGCTGCACCAGAAAGACCTCAACCTCGCATTGTCGAGTGCGCGGGCGCTCGGCGTCAGCCTGCCCAATACCGCGACCGCACAGGAGCTGTTCAACGCCTGCGCCGGACAGGGCTGGTCGGACCTCGACCACTCGGCGATGGCGCGCGCGCTGGAGCTACTCGCCAAACACGAGATCGCCTGATCAGGAGACAACGATGCCGACCATACATGCCAGCGTGCGCCAGCTCGACCACTCCGCGTCGCTCGCCGACGTCCGCGACCACCAGTTGACGATCGACCGCCCCGAGGCCAAGGGCGGCCAGGACAAGGGGCCGATGGGCGGCGAGGCGCTGCTGATGGGGCTGGGCGGCTGCTTCATGAGCAACCTGCTCGCCGCGGCACAGGCACGCGACATCGCACTCAGCGACGCGCGCGCCGACATCGAGGGCGACCTCGCCGACGCGCCGCCGCGCTACACCGCGGTGCGCATGCGGGTCAGCGCCGACTGCGAACCGGCCAGCGAGCTGGCGAAGCTGGTCACGATCGCCGAGCGCGGCTGCATCGTCGCCAACACCCTGCGCCCGGCCGTGGAGCTGTCGGTCGAGTGTGTGCAGACCTAGTGTCCCGGCAGGCGACGCAGCGCGCCGCTTTGGCGTCCGGAAACGCACCGGGCACGGCGCGACGGGCAGAGCCCGGCGAACCCGGACTAGAGACCGGCGCCACCGCATCGCGGATGCCGCGGCGCTACCCGGAGGCACGCGGCGGCTCGGCCGCTGAACGGCGCCGCCGCGGAACCCGGCGCGGCGTCGACCGGCCCTAGCGCGACGACTGTGGCTATACTTGCCCGATGCAACGGCCAGCGGCCGGCAGGCGACAGGCGGCAATACGCCCGGCGCCGGCGGTCGCCGGTGATAACGATAACGACAGCGGTCGGGCAACCGGCCGATGATTGCCATCCCCCGGGAAGGAACAGACGACAGCGCCACGTCCGCCGGCTTGCGACCGGGCCGGCGACGGCAGCGGTCGCGGTCCGTTCGGGACGGCAACGGCGAAGGATTGGGGGTTATTGACGACGTCAGGCGCGCGCCCGGCCCGTGGCCGCGCCACAGCGAAGCATGGCGTCATGGCCACCCGACACAGCGATGCCGCCCGCTCGGCATCCACAACAGCAAGAGAGACAGGAGGATCCTGATGAGCGACACAACAAAGAAACCTGAGGTAGCGAGCAGCGCGCCGGAAGCCAGCGGCCGCCGCAAGTTCCTCAAGGGCGGCCTGGCCGCCGCCGCGGCCGGCGTCACGGCCGGTATCACCGGCGCCCCGGCCGTGGTCACGGCCGCGGCCCCCAAGGTCGTCAAGATGCAGACGTCGTGGCCGGCCGCCGACATCTGGATGGACTTCGCCCGCCAGTACGTCGAGCGCGTCGAGAAGATGTCGGGCGGGCGCCTGAAGATCGACCTGCTGCCGGCCGGCGCCGTGGTCAAGGCGTTCCAGGTCATGGACGCGGTCAACGACGGCGTGCTCGACGCCGCGCACTCGGTGCCGGTGTACTGGTACGGCAAGAACAAGGCCGCGTCGCTGTTCGGCACCGGCCCGGTGTTCGGCGGCAGCGCGACGACGATGCTGGCCTGGTTCAACGGCGGCGGCGGCAGGGAACTGTACCGCGAGCTGACGCAGGACATCATGGGCCTGAACGTGATCGGCCTGCTCGGCTTCCCGATGCCGGCCCAGCCGTTCGGTTGGTTCAAGGGCGAGGTCACGAAGGCCGATCAGCTCAAGGGCTTCAAGTACCGTACCGTCGGCCTCGCCGCCGACCTGCTGCAGCGCATGGGCATGAGCGTCGCGCAGCTGCCGGGCGGCGAGATCGTCCCGGCGATGGAGCGCGGCGTCATCGATGCGTTCGAGTTCAACAACCCGTCGTCCGACCGCCGCTTCGGCGCACAGGACGTCGCCAAGAACTACTACCTGTCGTCGTACCACCAGGCCAGTGAGAGCTTCGAGTTCCTGTTCAACAAGGACTTCATGGAAGACCTCGAACCCGACCTGCGCGCGATCCTCGAGCACGGCGTCGAGGCGGCCAGTACCGCGAACACCGCGATCGCGATGGACAACTACTCGAAGGACCTGATGGAGCTGCAGGCCGACGAGGGCGTGACCGTACACCGCACGTCGAAGGACATCCTCGGTGCACAGATCAAGGCCTGGGACGAGATCATCCCGACCCTGGAGAAGGATGCGTTCATGAAGAAGGTGCTCGACAGCCAGCGGGCGTGGGTCGAGCGGGTCGTGTTCTACGAGCTCATGAACTCGCCGGACTACGCGCTGGCCTACGACCACTACTTCCCGGGCAAGCTCAAGCTCTGATCCCGGTCGCGTGAGCGCACCGGTCCGCCGCGCACGGCGGGCCGGTGCCGCTAGCGCAGACCGTCGACAAAGGACAGTCCGGCGCCGGCCCGCGCCTGCCCCGCCAACGCGCCGGCTGGTAACATGACTGTCACTTCGTCAACGGCCGGTGCCGGAACACACTGAGGGGATCCCCGATGCTCGGTTACATCCAGTTCGCCGACCGCCTGTCCGCCTGGTTCGGCAAGGCCTTCGCGTGGCTGATCCTGGTCATGTCGATCGGCGTCGGCTACGAGGTGCTGGTGCGTTACGGCTTCAATGCCCCGACCAGCTGGGCCTTCGACCTGTCGTACATCACCTACGGCACGCTGTTCATGATGGGTGGGGCCTACACGCTGTCGCGCGGTGGCCACGTGCGCGGCGACTTCATATACCGGCTGTGGAAGCCGCGCACCCAGGCCAAGGTCGAGCTCACCCTCTACTTCATCTTCTTCTTCCCCGGCGTGCTGGCGCTGATCATCTCCGGCTGGAAGTACGCCGAACGCTCGTGGCGCTACCTCGAGGTCAGTGTCAACAGCCCGGCCGGCATCCCTATCTTCCAGTTCAAATCCGTGATCGTCGCCGCCGGCATCCTGCTGTTCATCCAGGGCGTCGCGCAGGTGTTTCGCGCGATCCTGTGCCTGCGCACCGGTGAGTGGCTGATCGCCGCCGAGGACGTCGAGGAGACCGAGATCCAGATGGCCAAGCAGAAGGGCGTCGGCCCCGGTCACTTCGTCCGCGGCGCAGCACGCGAGGACGGCCGCGGTCTCAGAGACGAATACAAAGACGACCTGGAGCGCTAGCACGCCGTGACGCCAACCACCGCCAACGGCGTCGTTCGCGGCGCGCCCGGCACACGCCGCGGCATGCCGGCAATGGCCTCCGCGCATCAATCGCGCGGCATCCAACGGGTGCGCAGCGGCCAACCCGCAGGGCAGTGCCAGGCCGTCTCGCTGCGGCACTGCGGTCCTCGCAACGGGCGGGTCATCCCGCCGCTAAGCGCATCGAACCGGTCTGGCCATGCCGGATCCGCAAGGGTCACCTGTACGGAGTACGTAAATGTCTGATCCCATCGTCGCGCTGAGCATGCTCGCGATCTTCCTGTTCATCATCCTGCTCGGCTTCCCGGTCGCGTTCACGCTGATGGCCATGGGCATCATGTTCGGCTATTACGCGTACTTCGACCCCGACCGGATGTGGCGCGCCTACGACCGCGCGATCGAGAAGAGCGATCCGGATTTCTGGGAACGCAGCGGACTGTGGATCGACGGCCTGTTCAACAACCGGATATTCGATCTGTTCGTCAACCAGACCTACTCGGTCATGGCCAACGACGTGCTCACCGCGGTACCGCTGTTCCTGTTCATGGGCTACATCGTCGAGCGCGCCAACATCGTCGCGCGCCTGTTCCATACGCTGAACATCGCCGCGCGCCACATCCCCGGCTCGATGGCGGTCGCCGCGCTGATCACCTGCACACTGTTCGCGACCGCGACCGGTATCGTCGGCGCGGTCGTCACGCTGATGGGCCTGCTGGCGTTCCCGGCGATGCTTAAGGCGCGCTACGACACCAGTCTCGCGTCCGGCGTGATCTGCGCCGGCGGAACCCTCGGCATCCTGATCCCGCCGTCGATCATGTTGATCGTGTACGCGGCGGCATCGGGCGTGTCGATCGTCAAGCTGTACGCCGGCGCGCTGTTCCCGGGCCTGCTGCTGGCCGGTCTGTACATGATCTACGTCGTCAGCCGTGCGACGCTGCAACCGCAGCTGGCGCCGAAACCGACCAAGGAGGAGGTCGGCGAGTACTCGGTCGGCGAGATCGTGATCCAGGTGCTGACCTCGTTCTTCCCGCTGGCGTTCCTGATCCTGGCGGTACTGGGCGCGATCCTGTTCGGCCTGGCGACGCCGTCGGAGGCGGCCGCGATGGGCGCCCTCGGCGGACTGCTACTGACCTTCGTCTACCGCGCGTTCACGTGGCAGCGGCTGCGCGAGTCGGTCTACCTGACGGTGCGCACGACGGCGATGGTGTGCTGGCTGTTCGTCGGCTCCTGGACCTTCTCGTCGGTGTTCTCGTACCTCGGCGGCGAACAGATCATTAGCGAGTTCGTGACCGGCCTCGACATCTCGCCGGTCACGTTCCTGATCATGGCGCAGCTGATCATCTTCCTGCTCGGCTGGCCGCTGGAGTGGTCGGAGATCATCATCATCTTCGTGCCGATCTTCCTGCCGCTGCTGCCGCACTTCGGCATCGACCCGCTGTTCTTCGGCGTGCTGGTCGCGCTGAACCTGCAGACCTCGTTCCTGACACCACCGATGGCGATGTCGGCGTATTACCTCAAGGGGATAGCGCCACCGCACGTGCATCTGAACCAGATCTTCAAGGGCAACTACCCGTACCTGGCGATGGTGCTGGTGGCGATGGTCATCCTGTACAACGTGCCGGCCATCACACAATGGCTGCCGGAGCAGATCTATGGCCGCTGAGGCACTGTCGACGATCGCCGGCGATCCGGCCGCGCTGCCGGCGCTGGACGCACGCGACCGGCTCGCCGACGGTGCGCTGCGCGCGAGCGAGCTGGCCGACGCGTGCCTGCGACGCATCGCCGAACGCGACAGCGAGATCCGCGCCTGGACCCATCTCGACGCCGACTACGTACGCCGCCAGGCCGAGATGCTCGACGGCCACCGCCAGTCCGGCGGCGCGCCCGGCGCGCTGCACGGCCTGCCGGTCGGCATCAAGGACATCGTCGACACCCGTGACATGCCGACCGAGAACGGCAACCCGCTGGATGCCGGCCGCCAGCCGGACGAGGACGCGTGGCTGGTGCGCCGGCTGCGCGCCGCCGGCGCGCTGATCGCCGGCAAGACCGCGACCACCGAATGCGCGTACCTGGCCCCGGCGGCGACCCGCAACCCGCACGACACCAGCCGCACCCCGGGCGGCTCGTCGTCGGGGTCGGCGGCCGCGGTCGCCAGCGGCATGGTCCCGCTGGCGATCGGTACGCAGACCGGCGGCTCGGTGATCCGCCCGGCGTCGTTCTGCGGTGTCGTCGGCTTCAAGCCGAGCTTCGGCCTGGTCCCGCGCAGCGGCGTGCTGCGCACGTCGCGCCGCCTCGACACCATCGGTACGTTCGCGCGCACGATCGAGGACGTCGCGCTGCTGACCGAGGTCCTGGCCGGCGACGATCCCGGCGACCCGGACACGACGCCACGCGCCGCGCCGCGCCTGCTCGACATCGCCAGCAGCGCGCCGCCGGTCGCACCGCAGTTCGCGTTCGTGCGCACGCCGGCATGGGGCGAGATCGCGCCGGACTGCGCCGAGGGCTTTGCCGAACTGGTCGACGCGCTCGGCGACCGCTGCGACGAGGTGGAACTACCGGACATCTTCGCCGAGGCGGCGGTCGCGCACCGCCGCATCATGCTGGCCGAGATGGCGCACAACCTGCGGCGCTACCACGATCGCGGCGCCGACCGCCTGGCCGCCGAGACACGCGCCGCGATCGACGAGGGACGCACGATCGGCGCCAGCGACTACCTCGCCGCACTGGACTGGCGCGAGCCGCTGTATGCCGGCCTCGAAGAGGTGTTCGCGCGCTACGATGCGATCGTGACGCCGGCCGCGCCCGGCGAGGCGCCGGCCGGCCTCGGCAGCACCGGCAGCGCGGCGTTCAACAGCCTGTGGACGCTGCTCGGCGTACCGGCCGTCAGCGTGCCGCTGCTGACCGGGGCCAACGGCCTGCCGATCGGCGTGCAGCTGGTCGGACCACGCTTCAACGACGGCCAGCTGCTGCGCAGCGCGCGCTGGCTGGTCCATTCACTGGCGGCGGGCGCCTGAGCCCGCGCGATGGCAATGCAGGTGGGCAGACGATGACAGACAAGATCATGGCCGTGTTGGCACTGGCGACACTGGTGGCGTTCCTCGGCGTGGTCGCCTGGTTCGTGCCCGAGATCGACCTGATCGTCGTCATCACCTTCGTGCTGCTGCTCGCGGCCTACGACTTCTGGAAGTCGCTGCGCAACAAGCCCGACAACGACGACGCCTGAGCCGGCGCAGCAGGCCCATCCGCGGCCTCGGGTACGCGGCCGCGCGCCTGCGATCGGCCGCCGGCCGCGGCAGCGGGCGCCCGGCACGGTCGCCTCGGTCGACCCCGCGCGGTGTCGGCCGACCCGTGAGGCCCCGCGGCCCCTGTGAGGTTGCCGCTGGACACGCCGGATCAGGCCATGCCCGCCTTGTCAGCGCAAACGGCGGCGCCGGGTGCGATCCGCACGCGGCCACGGCCAAGCGATCGACCGCCCGGTGCGGTCGCTGCTGCCGACGCCCGCCGTCGCGCCGCGACCCGTGCCGCGAATCAGGCCAGGCGGTCGCGCGGTTCGCGGCCGGCGACGATCGCATCGAGGTTGTCGAGCGCGCGGAACCCCATCGCGTCGCGGGTCTCGCGCGCGGCGCTGCCGATGTGCGGCAGCAGGAAGGCGTTGTCGAGC
>JAAUYD010213518.1_pt1 | contig 19912 bp, 19 predicted proteins | sample 7278101 | NCBI WGS metagenome assembly JAAUYD01 (sample SAMN14350128, study PRJNA611818) | marine sediment metagenome | isolation source: surface marine sediment (0.6m) | place: French Polynesia: Moorea | collected 2018-08
ACTTCATCACGTCGGTCATCGCCGAGAACGTGTCCCGGTTTCGTGTCGAGCGCCTGTCCGGAACGACTGAAACCGTTCGCCTCACGCTGGAGCTCACGGGCGGCGATGGCGACGTCGTTCGTCTCGACGTCGACGTTCGGCTGGGTGCGACGTTGTGACGCGGGCGAGAAAACAACAGCGCGGCTATCTGCTGATCAGCGTCGTCGTCACGCTGTTCCTGCTCGCCTGCGTCGCCTTGCTCCTTAACCAGCAGTCGGCGGTGAACGCGAACACGTCCAGCGCCGAACTCGCGGCGGCGCAGGCGGAATACGTCGCCGAGGCCGGCCTGCGGCACACGCAGTGGCTGGCGGACCAGAACGCTTGTGCGGGCGATCTGTCGCTGGTCGACGTACCGTTCGGCGCCCACAGCTACAGCGCAACGGTGACGATGGCCTCGGGCGGTGGCGGCACGCAGACGACCACCGACTACGCTGCCGCCGGGGACACCTACGTCCAGCAGGACAATGCGACGCAGAACTTCGGGTCAGCCGGGCAGTTGAACGTCATCGGCAACAACGGCGCAGATCGCTACGCGCTGTATCGCTTCGATCTGTCCGCGATCGCGGCCGGCACGACGATCTCCAGGGCGGTAGCCAGAGTGTTCGTCATCGACAAACCGTCGACGAGCGACGTGCATCTCTATCGTATTACCGCCGACTGGGCCGAGGACACCGTCACCTGGGACAGCTTCAGTCACGCGTACGACGCCGGCGTCACGCAAGGCGTGATCCCCAAGGACCCTCCCACGGGCGCCTTTTACGACGTCGACGTCACGTCGCTGGTCCAGCAGTGGGTCAACGGCGCCACGCCGAATTTCGGTTTCGTGCTCAAGTCGCAGGGCAGCAACGATCTGTCCGACTATTCGAGCAAGGAATACGGCGACGCCAGCAAGCGGACGTACCTGGAAGTCACGACGACGACCGGCCAACTGGCCGCGTCACCCGCAACGATCGACGTCATCGCCAGTCTCGGCGACGGCGCTTCCCGACGGGTCACCCGCAGCGACGTGCCGGTCTACAACGTCGCGTCCTCGCAGGTCATCACCCTGAAGCCCGGTGCAGAGGGCAAAGACACCTTTATCGAAGGCGAATCCGGTCACCAGGATCACAACAAGGCGGCAGACAAGGACCTCAAGACCGACTCGGAGAGCGACAAGCAGTACCGCGCGCTGCTCGAGTTCGACCTCGGCCGCATTCCGCGCGGCGCCCGCGTGACCTCCGCGGAGCTGAGTCTGCACATCGACGAAACGATAGGTACAGCCGATATCGTCAAAGCGCATCGCGTCACCCGCGACTGGACCGAGGGCGGCGCAACCTGGCTGTCTCGAAATGGCAGCGACCCGTGGGATTCTCCGGGAGGCGATTTCGACAACGCGGTTGCGGGGTCTTTCACCGCATCGGCGACCGGGCCCGTCACCGTCGACATCACGGAACTCACAGACGGCTGGGTCCGCGGCCTCTGGCCAAACCACGGCCTGATTCTCTTGTCCGACCCGGCCAGCGGTAACAGTGAGAAGAAATACACGAGCAGCGACGACGACACGGCTGTGGGCCAGCACCCGTCGCTGACGATCACCTTCGCCTGCGAGTGCGGCACCGTCTGCGTGCAGCCGCAGGGTTCCGGCAGGATCAAAATGGTCATCAGCAACTTTTTCGGTCCACATCCGGACGACTGGTTCAAGTGGTCGTTGTTCCGGTCCTGGGGCTACGACGTGGACTTCATCGATGACAACGCGGATGGCTACTTCTTCGACATCGGCCTGACCGGTGGCGACGTGATCTACGTCTCGGCAACGGTAAGCGCGAGCACGCTGGGGCAGAATATCAACGATACATGGTTGGGCGTGGTCAGCGAGGAAGCGGGTCTTACCGACGACATGGGCTTCACGACGGGGTCGACCCGGCCGGTCGGCCAAACGGTGAACGTCGATGACAACAGTCACTTCATCACCGCATTGTTTCCAACCGGGGCGCTCGACGTCTTTGATGAAGCCATGGAGGGCGCGACGACGTCGGGCACCATGGCGCCGGGCGCCAACGTGCTGGCGACGTGGAACGGTGGGGGCGCCATCGTAGCGCTTGAGAAAGGCGCTCAGAATAATCTTGGCGATCCGGCTACCAGCCGACGGGTGCAGGTGCCGCTTGGCGATGCGGGCAATATCAACCTGGACTACGTCAGCCACAACGGCTGGGTAGCCGTACAGAGGGCAATCGCCTGGGCGATGGGACCCACAGCGGCGACTGGTGCAACGCCGTTACTGATGGTCGTCGCTGACGACAGCAACCTGTCGACCCAGGAAGACGCGAAGATCGCTCTTTTCGAGACCTGGGACTACGTCGTAACTATCATCGATGATGGTGCGCAGCAGACCGAGTTTGACAACTTGGCAGCAGCAAACGACGTCGTCTTTGTCGGAGAGGACATCAACTCGGGCGCCCTGGGCACCAAGTTACGCGATGCAAGCATCGGCGTCGTTATCGAGGAGGAAAAGATCACTGACGAGTTCGGCATCTCGACGGGCGAAACGACGTTTACGGAGTCGTCGATCGACATCACCGACAACACGCACTACATCACGCTGCCGTTCAGCCCGGGTGCGGTCGCCTTCGCCTCCTCGGCGCAACCCGTGGGCGGGCGCGCCGGTACGCTGGCGCCCGGGCTGGCCGTGCTCGCAGAAAGGCCGTCGTCAAGCACGAGCATGCTCGACGCGCTCGAGACCGGCGCTGCGCTCGCCGACACCGGCACGGCCGCGGGAAGGCGGGTGAAGCTGCCGTGGGGCGGCAATGACTTCGACATCAATTCACTCAGCGACGACGGCCGCACGATCCTGCGCCGCTCGCTCGAGTGGGCGGCGGGCGCCACCGTGCCCGGCCCTGTTGCGCACTGGAAGCTGGACGAAACCAGCGGTACGACGGCCGTTGATTCCGAGGGCGGCCACGACGGTACGACGTCGAACACGGAGTGGGTGACGGGCCAGCTTGACGGCGGGATACGGCTGGACTCGACTGTCGATGCCGTGGTCGTACCTCATAGCGACGAACTGTCGCTGACCAACGCGCTCACCGTGACGGCCTGGATCAACAAGACCAGCCTGTCGCTTTACGATACGGCCGTCTCGAAGGCGACGACCGGTTCCGACCTCAACTACTTCCTCGGCACGTGGGAAAACTACCCGGTGTTCGGTTTTTCAACCAGCATCGACAACTGGCTGGGGTTCTACGCGACGAGCGCGCCGCTTTTGTTAAACACCTGGTACCACCTGGCCGCGTCATTTGACAACGACGGCAACAGTGTCAGGGTTTATGTAGACGGTGTGTTGGTCGACCAGTTCAACACGACGCGTGAGCCTGTAACCAACGCCGGCGATATCAGGCTGGGGCGTTCTGCTATCGGCGAGTACTGGCCCGGTATGCTCGACGACGTGCGTATCTATGACCGCGTCCTGCCCGACGGTGAAATCGCTGAGCTGGCGACGGTACCGCCGGTGATGCCCATTGCCCATTGGAAGCTGGACGAGACCAGTGGCACGATCGCCGTCGATTCTGTCGGCGGCCATGACGGTACGCTGGTAAATGGACCAACATGGACTACAGGTACGGTTGACGGCGGCCTGGATTTTGACAGTACGGATGACTACGTCGACCTCACATCCGATGCTGAGCTTACTGACGTCTTCAGCAACGGCGCGACGGTCAGCGCCTGGATCTTCCCGGAGGGATGGGGCGAGAACGGCTACGGCCGCGTGCTCGACAAGTCGAGTTCCGCTTCGTCCACAGGCGACGGTTGGGTAATTCGCGTCAACACCGACAGCGGTGGAACCCTGAATTTCGGCCAGGGTTTCAGTGGCGGGCGTGGATGGTGGAAAGCGCCAAATGGTGCTGTCTCGCTCAACGCCTGGCAGCACATAGCCATCGCCTACGACGCGAGCTCGACAGCCAACGATCCTGTCATTTATGTCAATGGCGCCCCAGTCACGACGACGCGAGTGGATTCGCCATCAGGGAGTGTGCGGACTGACGCGTCAATCAACCTGCGCCTGGGAAGTTTCGCAGGCGGTACGACGCATACTTTTGACGGCACGATCGACGATGTGCGTATTTACGGCCAGGTGCTCGACGCAACAGAGATTGCGGCGCTCGGCGGCGGTGGCTCGTTCATCGGCGGCGGCGGTGGGTCCGGTAGCTGCAGCGGCACCTTCCGCGATAACTTTGACTCCCGGGCATGGAATGGCAGCAACGGTTCCCTGTCCTGGGCGACCGACTGGATCGAGGTCGGTGAGAGCAACGGCCCGACGTCGGGCGATATCCAGGTCATGAACGATAGCAGTGATTTCCAGCTGCGAACCCGCGACAACGACAATGGCGGCGAGGGTGTCGAGCGTGAGGCGAACCTCTCCGGAGCGGCGACGGCGACTCTAAACTATGATTTTCGTCGCATGAACCTGGACAATACGAGCGACTACACAAGCGTAGAGATCTCCGCCAACGGCGCGTCGGGCCCATGGACGGAGCTGACGCGCCACGACGGATCGGGCAACGACTCGAATTACCAGCCGGCCAGCCACGATATCTCCGCCTATATCTCGTCGAACACGCGGGTGCGGTTCATTACCTCGTCGTCCATGGGCGGCACAGACACGGTCTGGTTCGATAACGTCGAGATTCAGTGCGTCCCGTGAGATGAATGGGGACATTCTGCTTTTTCTGTCGTTAGCCCAGAAAACGCGAGTGCGACAAGGTCGCTCCTCGCGCACAGTGCATGGATGGCAAGAACGGCACGAGCATCGAAAGGAGGCATCTGCTACCACGTGATCAATCGTGGAAACGGCCGCGCCACTGTTTACCATGGTGATTCTGACTACCGCTCGTTCATAAGTCTGATCGGGAAAGCCAGTGATCGACTTCCACTACGGGTGTTGGCCTTCTGCCTGATGCCGAACCACTTTCACCTCGTGCTCTGGCCATACGCCGACGGCGACCTGAGTCGCTGGATGCAATGGCTGCTGACGTCTCACGTCAGGCGATATCACAGAATACGCGGGACGTCCGGACGCGTCTGGCAGGGTCGATTCAAGGCCTTTCCAATTCAGGAGGACCGTCATCTCCTGACGGTTATGCGATATGTCGAAAGAAACCCGGTCAGAGCCAATATCGTGGCGAGAGCCTCGGACTGGCGATGGTCCAGTATCAGTGGCGGCGTCTCACCGCGCTGGGAAGAACTGCTGACGAAAAGCCCGGTAGCGAAACCTGGCAACTGGGAAGCATTGGTAGACACTCCAATGAACCATGCTGAAACCGAGGCTCTGCGGCGTTGCGCCCGGCGAAATGCACCTTACGGGGACAACGTCTGGACCGAGAAGACAGCCCGAGACCTTGGCCTTGAGTCCTCCCTGCGAAGCCGGGGTCGCCCGTCTGCGATCTAAATAGGGACATTCTGCTTTTTTAGTCCCCGATTCGTTGTTTTATCGGTCTTCTTTGGGACGAAAAAAGCAGAATGTCCCCAATAAAAATCGTCCAGATATTAAAGATTTAGTCCCATCCGCCGATGTTTCTGTAGATAGAAGACTTCAGAGCGAAGACAGAACATTGGCGATCTCCAACTACTTGGCGGATATCTGGTCGGTCACGGATTTCAGTGACCCCGACCTCGCCGGCTATGCGGCAGAACAGATGTGTGCCGATACCCGCATCGGCGTCCAGTCGATGATGGTGCTCGCCCTCGCGATGCAGCTCGTCATCACCGCCCTGGCGATGTTCTTCGATCTCGACTCCCTGTACATCTACATGAGCCTGCTGATCGCGGCGCTGTGCCTGCACGTCTTGATTTCGGCTTCGTTCATAAAGGATATCCGGACCCTGCACGCATTGGGCATGACTTTCCTGATTGCAGCAGCCCTTGCGATCACGGTGCTCGCGCACCGCTCCGGCAGCCTGAGTGTCGGCATGATGGCTTCGGTCATCATGCTGCTCGTCGCAATACCGATGATCCCGTGGGCATTGCGCGAGTCGACGATCGTCGTCGGCCTGATCTTCGCCCTGATCTCGCTGTCGCTGAACAGCGTGCCGGGACGTTTCGACAGCGGTTCGCTGCTCGTGCTGCAGGTGCTGATCGTCGGAACGGCCGTCGTTGTCCTCGTCGTCACCGGCAAGAATACGTTCATCCGAAAAGAAGACCTGAAGGCCCGCTATCAGCTCGAGCAGGCGAACGTCGCGATGGAAACGCTATCGATGCAGGACCATCTGACCGGCGCGTGGAACCGGCGCTTCCTCGACGAGAACTTCAGCGCCTTCGCCGACGACTGTGCGGATAAGGAGCAGGTCCTGTCGATCGCCGTACTCGACATCGACGACTTCAAAGGAATCAACGACACGTTCGGCCACCAGGTCGGCGACAACATCCTCGTGCGCGTCGCGCACACATTCAACAAGCTGATCGACTCTGACGGACACCTGATCCGACTGGGCGGTGACGAGTTCCTGATCGCCTTCCGCGGCGAGGACGTTGCACCCCTGATCGAGGCCGCCATATTGCAGCTACAGACCAAGACGGTCATGGGTCAGCTCACCGGCCATGAGACGATCACGCTGAGTGCAGGCATTGCGAAAAGCCAGCCCGGTGAGAAGGCCGACCTGAACAAGCTATACCGAATCGCCGACCGCGCACTATACACGGCAAAGCAGGAGCGGCCCGGCAAGCGCAAGCGCGCACCCGCGAATTCCACGATGACCGGGACTTGGAAATTGTGAGCCTGCTCGCGAAAACTCGAGCGATGTTTCAGCCGACGGCGGCAACGCGCAGCGTCGGCCCCATCGGCGTCGACTTCTCGCTGGAGGCTGTACACCTCGTCCAGTTGCACCGGCAGATCGGCGGCAATCCGGAGGTCCGCGCCTGCGCCAGCACGACGTATGAAGGCTCGAGGCAGGATCTGCTCGAAGGCCCGCTGCTGTTTCGCTCGGTGCTGAAGCGCGGTTTGCAGTCAGGCAACTTCCAGGGTCGCGGCGCCGTTGTCGCGATGCCCAGTGGAATGTTCCGGACGCTGTCGATCAACTATCAGTCCGGTCCGTCGAAAAAACAGGAGGCGGCCGCGATCCTGAAGGCGATGAAGTCCCGACTCGACAAGCCGCTGGGCGACTACGTCATCGACTACCTGCCGGTGAACAGCCGTTCCAAGGGCGATGACCGCCTGGCGCTCGTTGCCGTCAGCGAGAAGCAACCCGTGGTCGATTTTCTCGAGCTGTGCCGCAAGGCCGGCCTGATTGTCGAGGCGCTGGAGATCGGTCCCGTCGCCGTGTGCCGGCTGGTCAGCTCGCTGTCGCTGCGCAGCGGGAGTGGCAACGTCCTCGTAATCAACTCGGGAAGGCGTTCGAGCTACATGACGTTGATCTCGGGCGCCGACCTGCTGTTCGACCAGGAAGTCAGTTTCGGCGAAGACAGCCTGATCGAGCAGACGGCCGAGGCGCTGGACATGCCGGAGCCGATGGCGCGCGACCTCGTCCTCAAGACCGGGCTGAAATCGTCGACGCACAGCAACGTGCAGGAGACGGTCGAGGCGTCCGGCCTTGCCAGCACGATGTCCGAGATCCTGAAGCCGAAGTTCTTAAAGCTCGTCGAGGACATCAAGCGCGTCTGCCTGTACGCCGCCGCGGAAACTCGCGGCGGCGCCGTCACGCAGGTCTACCTGCTGGGCAGCATCGCGCGCTGGCCGGGTGCCGACGAGCTCCTCAGCACGCTGACCGGCATGGACGTCGCAAACATCCCGGACCCGCTGACGCTGTTTCCGAGCGACGACAGTAAGCAGGCGCCGGTCAACAACGCGACCGCCTCGGATATCGTTGTCGCAACGGGCGCGGCGTTGAGGGGACTAGAGCTCGATGAATGACATTGATCTCATCCCCGTCGATTATCGAGACTGGCTCCAACGCCGCCGTATGCTGATCGTCTACTCGACGTCGATCGTCCTGCTGGGGCTTGCCGTCGCCGCCGCCGGCGCGGGGCTGAAGCACACGACGAGCACGATGCGCGACACGGCCGCACGCCTGAAGGTCGAAAGTGCCGTCACGCAGCAACAACAGGACCAGTTGCAGCTTCTGACCGAGCAACGTGCCGAGTACGAGCGTCGCTGGTCCCTGCTTCGAGGCCTCCGGGCGGGCGCGTCGATACAGGATATCTTCACGCTGATCGACGAATCGTTGCTGCCGGGCGAACTCTGGTTCGTCGACTGGACGTTCCGCAGGGCCGGTGTCATCGTCAACGGCCAACAGCGCGGCATCGAAACCGGCTACTTCATCATCGTCGCGGACGAGCCGGGACAACCGGCAGAGAATACGATGTCCGTCGAGACGCACATGACGATCAGCGGGCAGGCACGCGACCACCAGGCGCTGTCGAGCTTCGTCCGGTCACTGTTCGAGCAGCAGGACGTCAAGGACGTCAACGTGCGAAAGACAACGCGTAGCGACTATGCCAACACGCGCGTGGTGAACTTCGACCTGACCATCGTGCTGAACAACTCGCTGAAGGAGTCCTGATGCAGGAACTCTTAAAGAAAATCAGCGTGAGAGAACTCCGCCTGCTGATGCTCGGCGTTGGCGCGACCGTCATGGCGCTGCTGGTGACGGCACTTGTGGTTCCGAACCTCAAGGCGCTGCAGTCCGTCCGCAAGGAAATCCAGCTGCTTGAGGCAACGGCCAGGGACGGCCGCGAACTCGAGCTGCAACTGGACCAGCAGCATGCCAGCATCGCGGAGCTTCGCTACCGGCTCGACGGCGACATGGCCAATCTGCCGGTCCGCCAGGTCGAGGCCTACATCATCGGTCGGCTGCAGCGCGTCTCGTGGGACAACGACATCGAACTGTTGAGCGTCGAACCGGCGACGGGTGAGCGCATCCAGATCTTCCAGGAACTGTTGTTCAACGTGCAGCTCGCCGGCCGTTACGAGGACCTTTACCGATGGCTGCTCGAAATGCGCGAAGACCTCGGGTATGTCGTCGTCAAAGAGTATCGCGTCAGCCGTTCGGACGATGAGGACGAGGACCCGAAGCTGATGGCTTCCTTGAGCCTCGCATCGTACAGGGCGGTCGAATGAAACGCGTGGCGTCCCTCTTTGTTCTGCTTCTCGGCATGTCGGCGGCCGGCGCCGACGTCGCCGCGCTGAAGGGCAATCCGTTTACGCGGCCGCCCTCTGCGCCGCCGCCGGGCTCGACCGTCATTGCATCGATAGACGGCCCGGTCCCGCAGATCGACCTGCAGGCGACGATGGTCGCTGCCGGCCGGGGGCTCGCCAACGTCGGCGGAAGAATTCTGAGGCCGGGGCAGTCGATCGAGGAACTGACCCTGGTGGAGGTATACGAAGACCGTGCGGTCTTCCTGCACAGAGGTGATCGCCTGACGGTTTACGTCAAGCCTCACCTGAACGAGAGCGAAGATGAAGACTAAGGCATCAACAGTGCGAAGAGCGATAGCACTGGCCGCACTGTTCCTGGTAGCGGCGGTATCGCGCGCGAACGAAGTAGAACACCGTATCAGCATGACGATGAAGGACGCGGACCTGGCCGACGTCATGGACATGATCTCGCGGGAACAGCGGGTCAATGTGTTCGTGTCCACCGACAGCAGCGAGCAGGTCTCTTTCAGCCTGTACGACATGTCGGTGCCGGAAGCGATTCGGTCGATCGCGAATTCGGCGGGCCTGGCCGTCGAACACTACGACGACAACTACTACATCGTCGAGAGGGACGAGGCCGGCAAATACGCGCCGGATGCGATCACACACGTTCGCGCGTTCGAGCTTCAGTACGTCGACGTCGAGGAAATGTCGAGCCTGCTGCAGCCCTACCTGTCGGACTACGGCGAGATTACGCAGTTTACCGAGCGTAACATGTTCCTCGTCCAGGACACGCCGGAGTTCCTGCGCCGAATCTCGGCGCTGGTTGCGACCATCGACGAGAAGCCCGCGCAGATTATGATCGAGGCGAAAATCCTCGAGATCACGCTGACCGACGAGGACTCCTACGGGCTCGACTGGAGCAAGCTGTTCGACAGCGATGGCGGTACCGGAACCTTCGGTACTCAGGGACTCGCCGACCCGACCAGCTCCGGCCTCTTCTTCGACTACGCGACGCCGGATATCACCGCGACCCTCAATGCCCTGACGGCCCAGGGTCGCGTACGAACGCTGTCGACGCCGAAACTGCTGGCCCTCGAGGACGTCGAGTCTTCCGTCATCGTCGGCGACCGCCGCGGCTACTCGGTGACGACGACGATCAACCAGGTGACGACCGAGAGCGTCGAGTTCCTCGAGTCCGGCGTCATCCTGCGTGTCACATCGTCGGTCGACGACCTGGGCCAGGTCACGTTGGATATTCACCCGGAAGTCAGCACCGGCGTCATCGACCCGCTGACCGGCATCCCGTCGCAGACGACGACCGAGGTGAAGACGCGCATGATCGTGCCGGATGCTTCGACCATCTTCGTCGGCGGACTGATCAAGAACCGTATCGACGAGAGCAAGCGCGGCGTGCCGGTCGTCGGCCGTATTCCCGTGGTAGGCGGTCTGTTCTCCAATCGCCAGAAGACCAGCACCAATACGGAGACCGTCGTGCTGATTACGCCGACGATTGTCCAGCCACGCCAGGAAACGATTGACGAGGGATCTCTCGACCGTATTCAGAAGATCGAGTCCATACAGGAAGGCGACAACGAGTCACTCGAGAAGGAAATGGATCTCTTCTTCGGCGGTCTATAAACCGCCATCGACTGTCCGGATACGTCTCTGCGCCTGACGCGGAATCTACCTATCGGCCCGCCACCCTGAACGTGCGACCCTGTCGAGACGCGTTCGACGCAGGGCTTGCGATGACTGTTAGTGCTCTCATCGCCGGACTACGGCCTCGGCGATGACCAACGAATTCGACATCTGGCGGCTTGCGGCCGGCCTCGGTCTGTTCCTGTTCGGCATGACGGCGCTGGAAAAGTCGTTGCAGCAACTCGCCGGCCGATCCTTCAAACGTTTCCTTCGTGAATACACGGAGAAACCCATAAGCGGCATGTTCGCCGGCGCGTTGTCGACGGCCGCGTTGCAGAGCAGTTCCGTCGTCAGCCTGATCGTGCTCGCCTTCGTCGGCACCGGCATCATCTCGTTATCCAGTGCCATCAGTATCGTCTTCGGCTCCAACTTCGGCACGACAGCGACCGGCTGGATCGTCGCCACCTTGGGCTTCAAGCTCGACATTGAGTCGCTCGCACTCCCGCTGATTGCTTTCGGCAGCTTCGGCATCGTCTGGTCCGCGAACGGCAGCCGACGGTCCGGCTTCAGCTACCTTATCGCAGGTTTCGGCCTCATGTTGCTGGGTCTCGAGTTCATGAAGTCGGGCGCGCTGGCCGCCACCGGACTGTTCAACCCCGAGGCACTGGCCGGCTATCCGTTGATTGTGTTCCTGTTGGCGGGGCTCTTGATAACCGCCGCGATCCAGTCGAGCTCGGCGACGATCATGATCACGCTCAGCGCGCTTTACGCGGGCGTGCTGACGCTGGAGTCTGCCGCCGCGATCGCCATCGGCGCCGACCTCGGCACGACGATCACGGCGATGCTGGGCTCGATGGTCGGTTCGATCGACAAGAAGCGCGTCGCCGTTGCCAGCGTCATCTTCAACCTGACGTCGGACACTGTCGCGTTCATCCTGTTGCATCCCCTGCTGTACGTCGTAACGGTGTTGCTGGGCATCAGCGATCCGCTGTTCGCATTGGTCGCCTTTCACAGTCTGTTCAACCTGATCGGCGTGACTTTGTTCCTGCCGTTTGTCGGAGTCCTGAGCGGTTGGCTGTCCAGGCGTTTCACCGAAGACGAGACGGCGCCGGCCCGGCACATCAAGCCGGAGATCTCGGACGTCGCCGACGTGGCGATCGAAAACGCCGATAAGGAGACTTTACGCCTGATCGACCAGGCCGCGGCGCTGAACCAGCTCGGCCTGCATTTGCGTCCGGCCCACGCGTTCTACGAGTCCGACAGCGATCGTCGCGCCGTGCGCGTTTTTCGACAGGATGCGGACTACGAGACCTGCTACGCCGAGCTGAAACACCTCGAAGGCGAGATTCTCGCCTATGTCCTGTCGCTGCAGGAACACGCCCTCGACCCGGACGACTCGGCGCGCATCAGCCAGATCATCCCGGCGATTCGAAACGGCGTGCACTCGGCAAAGAACATCAAGGACATCAGGCAGGACCTGGAGAGCTTTCGCGGCGCCGTCAACGATCGCTTTAATGCGTACTATCGCGCATTCAGCGACGTCGTCCGCGAGTTCTACGGGTCGCTGGAAACTCTGGCCTCTGCCGACCTGCCGGCCCTTCGCTTCGAGCGGCTCGCGCGCATTCGAAAAACCTGCGAAGCCTTGCACGAACGTCTGCATCGTCAGATCTACGACGAGATCGCCGCGGGTGAGCTGAGTCGAATCGAGATCTCGACGCTTTTGAACGTGAACCGCGAGATCTACCTGTCGAACCTGAGCCTCGTCGCCGCGCTCGCGGATGCGCTGCTCGACATCGCGTCGGCCGAGGACTTCGCCGCGCTGCCGCCGTTGTCGTGACGGAGCCCGGGAAGCGTCGGAGCTGAACCCGCATACGCGTCCCTGCAGCCAGAACTAGCCGATGCTCAATGGGACTGATCCTGTGGAGCTGCAGCGGTGTCTGCGGGCGGTGAATCGCCTGCCGGGCGGCCCCGCAGTCGCCAAACAACAGCATCAGAAACATTTAGATACAAATACATGACATTTATAACTAGTTTTAAAAAACTAGTTATTGTTTTCCTGCTTAATTTGTCATACTTTGCCCCGCCTGTTTTTCAAGCGGAGCGATAATCCGTGGCCGATCCAGCTCATCAGTGGACCTTCTTCAGTAATTACGCGCACGTGCTCGTGTGCCTCGCCGAGAATCCGGACGTGCGTTTGCGCGACGTCGCGGAGAAAGTCGGCATTACCGAGAGGACCGCGTTTCGCCTGATCGGCGAGCTTGAGGAGGCGGGCGTCATCGAGCGCGCCAAGGAAGGCCGCCGGAATCACTACATCATCAAGACTGACGCGCACCTGCGACACAGCATGGAAGAACATTGCACCGTCGGTGAGCTGCTGCAGGCGGTCATGCACGAGCAGCGGTCAACGAACTAGGAAGGGGAGAACGTCCAATGAAGATCAAGTCACTGTTAATCGCTGCGGTAGCACTCATGCTCGTCGCCGATCGCGCTGACAGCGTCGAGCCGCTGTCGACGCCGGAGCTCGCAGAACACTGCGCCTTCTATTTCGATGAACCCGAAGGAAAAGACGCAATTTTCTGCATTCGCTATGTGCAGGGCTTTATCGACGGCGCTGTCGCAACCGATGCGCGCGTACTCGAGAACATCGCCACCGAGTTCGACGAGGATGAGTCGTTTTCCGAGCGCGCGATCCGCAACCGCATCGGCAGCCGCGTCAACTTGCGGGGCCCGACCGTCTATGCGGACTTCTGCCTTGGCGAGTCTGTCTCGCTGGCGGCCGTCGTCGAGAAGGTCGTCAACGACCTGGCCAACCGCAAAGTGCTGGATGAGGATCTTCTGGCCCGCGACGCCGTGTTTTCGACGCTGCGTCGAGAGTATCCCTGCGACCCCGACGAGAACGGCTAAGCCGTAGCTCATGAGCAGCGGACTCAAAAAGCTGGCGCAGGTTTCTGTGCTGATGGCCTTTCTGGTCACGGCCTGGTTGCTGTGGTCAGGCCTCTACAAGCCCCTGCTGCTGGCGCTGGGCCTGTTCTCCTGCGTGCTGACGGTCTACGTCAAGATTCGCATGGACTACTTCCACACGAACGTCTTCGCGTTCCGCTTCGGCCGGCGGCTGGTGGGTTACTGGGCGTGGCTGTTCGTTGAGATCGTCAAGTCCAGCATCCAGGTCGCCAAAGTCATTATCGATCCGCGCCTGCCGGCGAGCCCGCGCGTCGTCAAGATCCAGGCAACCGTGACAGAGCCGGTGGTAGAAACCATTCTTGCCAACTCGATCACGTTGACCCCGGGAACGCTGTCGCTGGACGTGCATGACGGCGTCATCACGGTGCATGCGCTGACCGAGGAAGGCGCGAAAGAACTGGAAAAAGGCGAAATGAATCGACGTGTCGCCGCGTTGGTCGGAGACTGACTATGTATTACGTCGTAACGATTGCAACGCTGGTCACGATGGCACTGGCGCTGGTCAGGGCGCTGCGCGGACCCACGATTTACGACCGCCTGCTGGCCGCCAACATGTTCGGCACCAAGACCGTGCTGCTGCTGTCGGTAGTCGCGTTCCTGTCCGGTCGACCCGACTTTCTCGACCTCGCGCTCGTCTATGCATTGATCAACTTCATCGGCGTTATCGCGGTCCTCGAGTTCAGCCGCGCCCGCAGAGACGTCGAGAAGGAAAGCTAGGCACTATGGATATGATTATCGACATCCTGAGCTGGATTCTGCTGACCCTTGGCGGCGTGTTCGTCTTTATCGGTGGGCTCGGCGCACTTCGGCTGCCGAACCTGTACACCCGTATGCACGCGGCGAGCCTGACGGACACGATGGCGGCCATTCTTATCATCGCCGGCATCATGCTGCAGGCCGGCTTCACGCTCGCGACGGTCAAGCTCGCCGTCATTCTCGCGTTTTTGATGTTCTCGAGCCCGACCGCGTCCAACGCGCTCGCGAGTGCGGCCATCCTGTCCGGCTACCAGCCGCAGGAAGGCGAGGTTATCCCGCCGGAGCCCAAAGAATGACCGTAATCTTTGGCGTATTCCTGCTGACGCTGCTCGTTATCACGGCCGTCGCCATCGTTCGCAGTGACAACCTGTTCTCCGCGGTCATACTGCTGGGCATCTTCAGCCTGCTGATGGCGGCCAACTTCTTCCTGCTGGATGCTGCCGACGTGGCCCTGACTGAAGCGGCGATCGGTGCCGGCGTCTCGACGGTCCTGTTCCTCGGCGCACTGGCGCTGACCGGTGATCTCGAGAGCAGCAAGGCCAAGCGCGGGCTGCTGGCGATTATCGTTGTGTCGATCCCGACACTGCTCATTGTCTTCGCCACGTTCGACAAGCCCCGCTTTGCGGACCCGGATGCGCCAGTGCATCAACATGTCGGCCCCTGGTACATCGAGAACACGCCTGAACTCATCGATATTCCGAACGCGGTCACCGCCGTGCTCGGCAGCTTCCGGGGCTACGACACGCTCGGCGAAGTCTTTGTTGTATTCACGGCCGGCATTGGCGTGCTGTTCCTGTTGAGCGCCCGCCCGATCGCTCGCCTCGATCTGCAGGTCGCGAGCAAAGACCCGGCCAAGGGGCTGCGTCATTACCTTGTTCCGCGAGTGGTCGGCCGATTCCTGATCCCGTTTATCTTTCTGTTCGGTCTGTATGTTCAATTTCACGGTGAGTACGGTCCCGGCGGCGGCTTCCAGGCCGGCGCCATCATCGCCTCCGCGGTGATTCTGTACTCACTGCTCGAAGGTGAACATCGCGCACTGCGCGCGATCCCGATGTCGGCGCTGCACTGGATGGTCGCCGGAGGCGCGTTGCTGTATACGGGCGTCGGTGTTGCCAGCATGCTCTTAGGCGGTAATTTCCTCGACTACAGCGTTCTGCTGTCGGACCCGGTCGCCGGGCAGCAAATGGGCATCATCCTGATTGAAGCCGGTGTCGGGTTGACCGTGACGGGCGTGCTGCTGTCGATCTTTCACGCGTTTGCTGCCAGGGGCAAGACGTCGTGAACATACTTGGCCTCTTCTACTACTGGGTGTTTGCGATCGTGCTGATGATCGGCTTCTACGCCGTGATTGCAAAATCCAACTACGTCAAAAAACTGATCGGCCTGTCGATCTTCCAGGCCGCGGTCTTCCTGCTCTACATCACGATGGGCAAGATCGACAATGGCACGGCGCCGATCTTCCAGGACGCGGCGACCGTGTATTCCAACCCGCTGCCGCAGGTCCTGATCCTGACGGCGATCGTCGTCGGCATCTCGACGACCGCGCTGGGGCTCGGCATCGTTGTTCGCATACGTGAGGAGTACGGCTCGATCGAGGAAAGCGACATCCAGGAGCGCGACCGGCAGTGACCTACCTCTCGCATCATCTGCCGGCACTGCAGGTTATCGTGCCGATGCTGACCGCGCCCCTCGTCCTGCTCTTGAAACCGGACGGATTGGCACGACTGGCGACGACGGCGGCCAGCGCACTGGCGTTCGCTATCGCCATCGCGATGACGATGGGCGTTCTCGACGGTCACACCTACACTTACAGGATGGGTGGCTGGCCGGCGCCTTACGGCATTGAGCTCGCGGTCGACCAGTTCAGCGCTCTGTTGTTGCTCGTCGTAACGGGAGCGTCGACGTTTGCGCTGCTCGCAGGCCAACGCAGTGTCGACGCTGACATCGACAGCTCGCGCCAGCCGCTTTTCTATGCGGCCTGGCTGCTCGCCCTGGCCGGGCTGTCGGGTATCCCGATTTCCGCCGACGCGTTCAACATCTTCGTCTTCATGGAGATTTCGTCGCTCGCGAGCTACGTCATCATCGCGGGCGGGCCGGATCGTCGAGCGCTGCCTGCGGTCTTCAAATACCTGATCATGGGCACGGTCGGCGCCACCTTCTACCTGATCGGTATCGGTCTGATCTACCTGATGACCGGCACGCTGAACATGGCCGACATGGAGCTGCGCATCCACGAAGTCGGCGACCAGAAACCGATACTGGTCGCGGCGGGATTCATCACCGTCGGGCTGGCGCTGAAGGCGGCCGTCTTCCCGCTGCACGTGTGGCTGCCGAACGCTTACACCTACGCACCGAACACCGTCACGGTTTTTCTCGCGGCCTGCTCGACGAAAGTCTCCCTGTACCTGTTGATGCGCTTCGACTTCTTCGTCTTCCAGGGCAACCTGGCCGGGCACGACATGCAGTTCGCGGCATTCCTGATGCCGCTCGCGGTGCTGGCCATCCTGGTCGGATCGGCCGTGGCGCTATTCGAGAAAAACATCAAGCGCCTGCTCGCGTACTCGTCGATCGCGCAGATCGGTTACATCGTCTTAGGCGTCAGTTTCGTCACCATCGCCGGCCTGACGGCGAGCGCCGTCCACATCTTTAACCATGCGCTGGCCAAGGGCGCGTTGTTCCTCACCGTGTGCTGTTTCGCGACGCAGTGTACGGGGCTTCGCCTGACAGACCTTGGCGGGATCGCAAAGCGAATGCCGTGGACTGCCGGCGCGGTCATCGTCTCAGGCTTCAGCCTGCTCGGCATTCCCGGTACGGCCGGGTTTATCAGCAAGTGGTACCTGATCGTTGCCGCGTTTGAGCAGGGCCCGCTCGGCATGGCGCTGATCGCCGTGATCGTGGTCAGCTCACTGATGGCCGTCGTCTACATCTGGCGCATTGTCGAGGCCATCTATTTCGGCGAGTCCACGATCGATCTGTCTGCCGTGCGTGAAGCACCGGCCGCCATGCTGATCGTGACGTGGATCGCGGCGCTGGCGAACATCTACTTCGGGGTCGTGCCGGAAATTCCGGTCAGCCTCTCGATCTCGGCCGCCGATACCTTGCTGGAGCACCTGCCATGAGCGGCGCCGATCTGATAACGCTGTCGCTGCTGATACCGGTGCTGGGCGCTGTCGGCATTGCGGCGGCCAGCAAGTTCGGCCCGAACGTTCGCGAGTCGGCAACGATGATAACGGCGGGCCTGCTGGCATGGACGGTCTGGAGCCTCGTGCCGGAAGTCATGCAGGGCGGTCGTCCGTCGCTGATGGTCAGCCAGATCGCGCCCGGCATCGAGATCGCGTTCAAGGTCGAGCCCCTCGGTATGCTGTTTGCCGCGCTGGCATCGAGCCTTTGGATCGTTAATTCGATCTACTCGATCGGCTACATGCGAGGCAATAACGAGAAGCACCAGACGCGCTTCTACATCTTCTTTGCCGTGTCGCTGGCGGCGGCTATCGGCATCGCATTTGCCGACAACCTGTTCACGCTGTTCCTGTTCTACGAGATCCTGACGCTGTCGACCTACCCGCTGGTTTCGCACAAAGGGGACGAGAAGACGATTCGCTCGGCGCGTGTCTACCTGGGCATCCTGCTAACCACGTCGATTGGCCTGTTGCTGCCGGCGATCATCTGGGTCCACGTCACTGCGGGCACCGGCACCTTTGCTCCGGGCGGCATCCTCGAGGGCAAGATCAGCGGCCCCGCTGTTGGGCTGTTGCTGGGCCTGTTCGTCTTCGGCGTCGGCAAGGCCGCCGTCATGCCGGTGCATCGCTGGCTTCCCGCGGCGATGGTTGCGCCGACACCGGTCAGTGCATTGCTGCACGCGGTCGCCGTCGTCAAGGCCGGTGTGTTCACGGTCACGAAGGTCATCATCTACATCTTCGGCATCGAGTTCCTGTTCGCCGAACCGAGCAGCAGCTGGCTCGTGTTTGCCGCCGCGTTCACGATTATCACCGCCAGCGTCGTTGCTCTGAGGCAGCAGAACCTGAAACGCCTGCTCGCGTACTCGACGGTCGCGCAACTGTCCTACGTCGTCATGGCGACGGCCATCCTGAAACCGCTGTCGGAGATCGGCGCTGCCGTGCACATCGTTGCCCACGCGTTCGGCAAGATCACGCTGTTCTTCGCAGCGGGTGCGATATACACAGCCGCGAAGAAGACCGAGCTGCATCAATTGAAGGGCATCGCGAGACGTATGCCCTGGACGATGGCGGCATTCACCGTCGGAGCGCTCAGCATGATCGGCGTGCCCCCAACGGCGGGCTTCGTGTCCAAGTGGTACATCCTGGCTGGCGCATTCCAGGCAGACAACTACGTGGCAATTGCGGCCATCATCGCGAGTACGGCGCTGAACGCAGCCTACTTCCTGCCGATTGTCTACATGGCGTGGTTCCTGAAGGAAGACACGCCGCCTGCGAAGGAACACGGTGAGGCGCCCTTTGCCGCGGTACTCGCGCTGACCATCACGGCATTCCTGACGCTGGCGTTTTTCTTCTTCAACGGTCCGGTCCTTAAGTTGGAAGGACAGCTCGTGCAGGGACTCTCATGAACAACGATACGAATGACAATCACTGGCTGACCCGGCCGGAGACCATCAAGAAGCTCTGGTGGGCGTTCTCCATCGTGCTCGCGCTGACCGTGCTGGCGCAGGCCTTTATCTACGTTAAGGGTTACTTCGCCGTGGATGGCTGGTTCGGATTCGGTGCCGTGTTCGGCTTCTTGTCCTGCCTCGCCATGGTCGTGTTCGCGAAGTTGCTCGGCTACGTGCTGAAGCGCGGCGAAGACTACTACGCCTCAGGAGACGACAATGCCTGAGTGGATGTCGCCAGCCCTGCTCATGGTTGCGGGTGCGCTGTTTATTGCCTTTACGCGCGGCCACCTACGCACACTGTTCGTCCTCGGCACTCCGCTGCTGACGCTGTGGGCCATCTGGCAGGTGCCGGACGGCGTCGTCGCAACCGTCGGCTTCCTCGATTACACGATCGAGCCGGTCGAGGGCAGCCCCGTACGGCGCCTGTTTGCCACGATCTTTGCGCTGATGGCGTTTGCTGGCGGCCTGTACGCGTTCCGCCAGGCCAAGTGGTATGAACTGTCGGCCGCCTTCGTTTATGCCTCCGGCGCCATCGGCGTCAGTTTCGCCGGCGACCTGATAACGCTGTTCCTGTTCTGGGAGCTGATGGCGCTGTTCTCGACGGTCATCGTCTGGTGCGGGGGTACGCCTGCCGCACGAGCCGCGGGCATTCGCTACGCCATCATGCACCTGCTCGGTGGCGTCATATTGAAAGTCGGCATCGAGGGTGTCGTCATTCACACGGGCTCGATAGACGTGCAGCCGATGCTGGCGACGAACTTCGATACCTGGATGATCCTGATCGG
>JAAUYD010149886.1_pt1 | contig 19900 bp, 11 predicted proteins | sample 7278101 | NCBI WGS metagenome assembly JAAUYD01 (sample SAMN14350128, study PRJNA611818) | marine sediment metagenome | isolation source: surface marine sediment (0.6m) | place: French Polynesia: Moorea | collected 2018-08
CTCAATTCTCTTCACGGTCGAGCAATCGGTCTTCGTCCCTGACAGGCCGCCCCTCTGGCGGGCAGTTGCCAACCTCTCCATCAACGGTGGGATACCAGCCTTCGTGTTCCGCACGGAACCTGACACACCCGGCGGGCCGCAGCCCGCACCGTTCATCCAAAGGGACAACATCCGGGTCTGATCGAGGTCCCGCCTGCGCCCAAAACGTGGTGCCTCCCGGCTCAGGGGGGCACCACGTTTTGCGCGCAGGCGGGACCTCGATCAGACCCGGATGTTGTCCCTCTGGATGAACGGTGCGGGCTGCGGTCCGCCAGGTGTGTCAGGTTCCGTGCGGAACACGAAGGCGGGTATCCCACCGTTGATGGAGAGGTTGGCGACCGCGCGCCAGAGCGGCGGCCTGTCAGGGTCGAAGACCATTTGCTCGACCGTGAAGCGAATTGCGGCCTCCGCGCTTTGCACCGTGTTCTCGCGCAAATACACCTGCGGTCCGTAGTGGCCCCAGAGTTCGATCCCCGTGCCGTAGAGCGGATCGTTCGCGACCGGGTCGAACATCACTTCGTTGCCGCTGACCATCACCCGCTCGGCGTTGCCGACCAGGATGCCCTGATCGCCGCGGGAGGCCGAGACCGGCAGGGCCAGGGTAACGCGATTGTCGCTGATGGCAACCGAGCCCACCATGTCCGGCGGGTCGTTCGGACCGGAGGCATGGCTGACTGCCACGCGGATCCCCTCATAGACGCGTGTCATGCTGTTGGCGGTCACATGCACTTCGGCCAGCATGTTGCCCGCGCAGACGATGCCCTTGCCCGCGACCGCGGCCGTTCGTGCGACGAGACTGTCGAAGTAAGCGCGGGTGAACGTGAACTGGTTGCGGAAATCCTCCTCCGCGATCAGGCGGTTGGAGGTCTCGCGGACCACCTGCTCGAGGGCCGTGTCTGAATTGACGCCGGAGGTTTGCACCGATGCGATCATCCGGTTCCAGTCGCCCTGATCCAGTTCCGAGTTGAAGGAGACGCGGTGCTCGCGCACGGTCACTGTCACGTTGCGACCTGTCGTCTCCGGCGAGGCCGCGATGATCTGGACCGCTTCTTCGCCGAGGAGGAGGGTGCGCGCGGTCTCTTCGGGGATCTCCTCTTCCCGCGTGGCGACGCGAATGGCTTCGGTCAGGGTAAAGTAGCTGGGTGAGCCCTGCGGATTGGCAGCGATCGTGCCGGCGACACGGTCGATATAGCGGCCGAAGGTCTGGGTGTTGGCGAGTTCGGCTTCGGTCGGCGGGTTGGACCGAACGGCGCGCTGCCAATCCTCTTCCTCGATGGAGGAGGAGAAGCGGCCGGTGAACGCGCCGGCCGAGACCATGACCTGACCCGCGACCGGGGCCTCGCCGCCACTGTGGACGAGGCTGCCCACCAGCCGGTTGGAGATGCCGGCGGTGAAGCCCGGGTTCTCGATGACCGGGCCACCGCCGCCGCCACCTCCGCCACCGCTGCCGCCGTCGACGGTGCCGGCGCCCGAGATGCGGTTCTGCGCGACGTGGACGACGCCGGCATCGGTGATCAGGACGCCCGTCTGGCCGTTGCCGACGTCGAAATGGTTGCCGGTCACCACCACACGTTGGGTCACCGTTTCGGCGCGCCCGCCGCGGGTTTGTCGGATGGTCAGGCAGGCGCGGTCGTCACGGGCCGATGCGCCTGTCAGGAAGGTGGTGCCGTGCACCTCGACCTCGCCGCACCGGCTGGCGGTCAGGACGCCGTTGATGTCCGGGATGGGCGCATCGGGGTCGCTGTTCTGTGGTGAGGCAAAGGCGAGATCGGTGACCTTGAGACTGGCGCAATCCTCAAAGAAGAGCGCGCATTCAGGCCCCTCGGCGATGATCTGACTGCCCTGGCCGCAGCCGGACAGCTGGATGTGGCCGAGGCCGCGCATCTCCAGTCGCTGTTCCGTGATGTAGGTGCCACGCTGGAAGCAGATATGGGCGTTCTCGCCCGCTTCCAGGCCAAGGAGGACTGCCTGCCAGTCGGCATCGGGTGACAGGATATAGGTCGCACAGCCCTGGGCGCCGGTCTGGCACAGACGCTCGATGGCGGCTTGCACTGTTCGGTCACCGGCAAGCGGCGGGCAGTTGACGGGGTCGAAGGAGACTTCCGAAGCGCGGGAGAGGCGGGCCGTGAACGTGTGCCGCAGGTGGCGCGGGTGGCCGCCGGGGCTGACAAGCCGCGCCTCGACGGTCTGGTCGAGCGTGGTTGAATCGAGCGCGAAGTCGATCTCGGCCCGGCCATCGGCATCCGTTGCAATGGTGACATCGTTGGGGCCACCGGTCAGTTCTCCGCCACCAGCGGTGACGCGGAACCGGACCTGTGCGTTGGCCACAGGATGGATCCCCCGCGCAACGCCCACCTGCAGCGGCTGGCGAAGGGGCAGGAGCGCGGTCGTATCGGCCGGGTCCGGCATGATCTCCTGCGCGTCGCCGCCGAGGACATCGAGGGTCATCAGCTCCGTCGCGGCCGGAAAGAGCGGGCGGCAGTCGGAGATGTGGGTCCAGACATTGGCTTCGAAATCGAGAAGCGCGAGGCGGGCGAAGCGGTGATCGGTGCCGAACCGTGTGCGGGCCACGGGTGTTCCGCCATCTTCCGGCCAGAGGACGCCCACGCCGGAGCGGGCGGGGATCATCCAGTAGTCGCCGGTCTCGTAGGTACCGGCGCCGAACTCGACCTCGACGCCGTTTTCCAGGGCAAGGAAGCTGCCGGTCGTGAGGTCGAGCGCACCGGCGCTGTCCCAGGCGCGGATCTTGGGATTGTCGCCGAAACTGGCGAGGTTGAGCGAGCCTGTGGCCGTGGCTGTGTCGACCTCCAGCACATCCCCCGCAACCCGGTCCACGCGGACGAGAGTGCCAGGCAGGCCGGCCAGCTCACGTGTGTCGCTGGTCAGCTCGATCCAGCCGCCGTTGCGAAACCCGATATGGGCATCGAAGCCGGTTGTCGAGACGGTCAGCTCGTTGCCGTTCCGGGCAAGCCAACGGGCCACGAACGCGGCGGTGTCGCGCGACCATTTCCAGGTGGCGGTGCCGGCCCCCCCGGGATCGTGCGCCTCGACATAGTAGTGACGGTGGTCGAGGCTCTGGTAGCCCGCTTGCTCCGGCAGGGCGCAGAGGTTGGTCACCGGCGGCACGGCCCGGGCGCGGGCGGCAAGCGTGCCATCGGGCGGCGTGATCAGATCGGTCCAGGCGGGTGTAATGGTTTCGCAATGCGCCGTGCCGCCGGCGGCCCCAAGGCGGAGCGCGCGGACCCGCCAGACCGTCTTGACCCGCGTTGTCGTGTCGGGGCCACCCAGCGCAAGCTCCCGCAGATCCTGATCCTCGACGGCTGTGACGTGGTAGTCCCAGGCCTCAAGGAAAAAGAGGTACCGGCCATCGGGGGGAACCTCGACAGGGGTGCCGTCGGTGTCGAGGAAGAGGGGGAGGCCGGCGGAATAGGGCTGATCGTTGAGGGGCGTATCCTCGGCCAGATCGACAAACTGGCCGCCGACATAGAAGTGTCCGGCGCCGATCTCCGGCACACCGCCCGGCAGCGTGATGGCAAACCCGTCATCGCCGAGCGGCGCGCCGGCCGGGCCGATGATGTCGGCGCGCGTCGTGCGGTCGAGATGGGTCAGGATGGCCTGCTGTTCGTTCCAGTCCGCGTCGACATCGACCCGGCCCTGCTGGCGGAGCACCTGCGTGAAGGCCTTGTCCGGATCGAAGGTCAGTCGTGAAAAATCGCCTTTCATGGCCGTTGTCCCCCTAACGTCATGTTTCGTTGACCGATCCGGCCATCAGGCCGAAGGGCAAGTATTCTTGGATCGCGATCTGCAGATTGGTTTCGCGCCAGCCGAACTGCATGAAGCCCCAGGCCCCCATGGCACCGCTGTCCGAGGCGCCGGTCAGAAGCTCGGGCGCTGCACGATCCGAGAGGCGCGCGTAGTCCGGCTGGCCAAAAACGGTCGCGGCATAGAGCGGGCGAAGGCCGGCGATGATGCCGGGATGGTCCGCCGGTGGCTGGTCGGCGAGCGCGAGATCCGGTTGGCAGCGATAGCGGCGGGGCGTGCGGGAGCCCGCGGGATCGTAGAAGCTATACTGGATGCAGCCGGCCTGCGTGCGCTCAGCCACGAGTGTGCCGTCGAAGATCGTGTCGGTTGCATGGACCTCACCCGTGCCGGTCGCGCCGATCAGGGTGGAGCCCTGCACGTGCAGATCCGTGGCAGAGGCCGTGAGTGCTGGGCCGCCGTCGCCGTCGACGATGCTTTGTGTGATGTGGAGGTCGGTCTCGACCGTGCCGAGGTCGAGCGTGCCAGTGATCGCACGCGTCAGGGTAATCGCCTCTTCGACAGTAGCGTCGGTCAGGCTGAGCGCGTTGCCAGGTGCTATGCTGAGATGGGCGAGGTCGATGCGACCGAAGGCTGTTCCAACGGCGCCTCCGAAGGTGAGTGCGCCGTCCATCAGGACGCCGTTCATGGCGAAGCGGGCCGGCAGCTCGGCGCCGAGTGAGACTTCCGTGACGACTTCCAGAGGGCCAACAAGGGCCGCGCGGCGGTCGCGGGCCGAGATCGTGCCGACCCGGCGTTGGGTGCCACCGCCGGGGGCCTCTTCCTCGGGCCAGTCGGCAGAGACGATGGCGAGGCTTGAGCCATCCCGGAGGATCGCGGCGTTGGGGCCGGTCAGATCCTCTTCGAAACGGTCATTGTCCATGAGCAAGATCAGGCCTGCGCGTCCCGGCCCCTCGGCATTCCAGAGGGCGATGGCCTCGGCGATGCTGGGTACGATGGTGGTTCCGTCGCTCGGCAGGCGCTTGGTCACGCCAACCTGGAAATCGGCTTCGCGGCCGAGAAGGTCGATATCGGTCAGCCGCCGGTCATAGGGGCCGCCGCCCAGATCGCCGGGGGCGTCGTAGATGTAGGTGGCGCGCACGGCGTTGGCCGCGCTGCCCTCGGGCAGGGCGATGCGGCCACGGACGGGGTCGAAACCGGCGGTGATGGTCCGGGCTTCGGTCGCGCCGGCGGGGGTCGTGTAGTCGATTGTCGCCGGAGGGCGACGCCAGCCACCGACCACATCGTGGATGTCGCAGATTGCGATTTCGGCAGCCGGAACGGGCTGGAAAGGTCCGGCGGGCACATCCTGGATCTCGATCTCGACAACCGGGTTGGGGCCGAACCACACAGGTTCGATGCTGGTGCCGTCGGTGATGGCCTGCCTCAGGGCCTCCGTCTCGCGGTAGAGCGGGCGGTAGGTGAGGCGGACCGGCAGATCGGTCATCGCGGCGATGTCGCCGATGTCCTCCTCGGTCTGGCCCGACCAGAAGAGGGGGATGTCGCGGCCGAGCGGGTCGACGGTGAACTGGTGATCGGAGAGCGCTGCCGTCTCGACCAGCGGCAGGCGGTAGGGCTGCAGGCGCCAGAGGTGAATGGCGATATTGGGGATGTTGTAGCGCCCGCTGCCGCGGTCGATCCGCCGGACGCCGACAGTGCGGGGTGTGAGATCGAAGGCGGTACCGGTCAGCGCCATCCGGTCGCCGTCGCGGATGAGCGCTGCGGCATTCCGGTGGAGGCGGATATGGTTCATCCATTGCGTGGCCGAGAGCCGCTCGAACATCTCGTTGGCGCGGGCGGGCAGGCCGGTTGCCTCGGCCGCGACGCTTTCGATGACGCCGAGTGTCCCCTTGCGCTGGCGGTTGCGGATCGTGTTGCCCACCCAGGCACGGGGTGAGAAGCCACTCTCGGGGCCGAGATCGTGCAGCGCACGCACGTCGAGCAGTTCGCCGATATAGGGTATGGCCCAGTCGGGGCAGGTCTCGATAAACCAGGTCTCGGCAAGGGCGCGGATATCGTCCTCGACCAGATCGCCCTCGCGTTGCATCAGGGCAAAGAGCGCCTTGAGCGCACCGTCCGCCTCCAGATCGCGGGTGCGCATATGCGCGGGCAGGAGATCATAGATCTGTTGGGTCATGATGTGACCTCCTTGAGGGTGAGGTCGGATGGCGCGAGTGTCAGGATCTCGGCCTTCAGGATGTTGGTGCCGTCCATCCGGGCGTCTTCGGCAAGGAGCAGCGCTTCGACCGGTGCGGGGCCGCTTGGGTTGGCGTCCACAGTGCGGTGGAAGGCCGAGAGGCGGGCACCGCTGACACCGGCGATGGACTGGATCATGGCGAGCGTTTCACTGGCAGCCATGGGGGCGGCGAAAGCGCGGGCGTCGAAGCTGTAGGCGACCTCAAGCGTTGCCCGCACATCGGCCAGAACCGTTTCGGCAAGGTGGTCAGGATGGACCCAGATCTCGGCTTCGATTGTCACGGGAATGACCTCCGCACTGTCGATGCGGATCGGCTGGCCGCGCGGGCGCGCGGCGTCGATGGCATCGACCAGATTGGTGTAGGTCTTGTCCTCCGGTCCCAAGACCGCGCCCCCCGCGCCCGAGATTGTCAGATGCACAAGAGTACGCGTCCCGTCCCAGAGCGCTGTGACTTTTGCCTTGGCAATGCCTGCAAAAGTGCTGGCGAAATCCTGGTAATCCGTCAGCGAGACGATGCGGCCGAGGGTCTTGACCGTCGTGGGCGCGTTCTGGCGGGCGGTCTCAAGCGTTTCCGGATCTTCTGCGCCGGAGGTGGCAACCGGGTTCGTGACGGCACGCAGTCCCACGGGGCGGGTCATCGGCTGCGTCAAGCGGTCGGCGGCGAGCAGCCCCGCGAGCCCCGTTCCGACACGGTACTTGGCCGTCACGTTGTTGCTGCCGGTGGGAATACGCGCGCCGGTCAGGCCGTCGCCGAAAGTCAGCGAGACCGTACCTTCGTTGTCGGCCGCCTGCGTGAAGATCTGGTCGCCGGGGTTGGCGGAGAGGAAGTTGGGCGCCTCTTTCCAGAGGATATCGTTGACGCGCAGCTCCAGCGTCGAGGCGCGCCCGGTCTCGCCCGCGGCACTGACATAGGTCAGGGGTTTGCCCGGCAGTTCCAGGATCTGGAAGGCCAGGGCAGCGTTGCCGGAGCCTATGGGCTCGGACCGTGTCTCACCGTGGTTGGCCGCCACGACATTGCCGTTGATGCGGACGCTGTCGCGCTTGAGGTCGGTGTCGAGCTCGCGGGTCAGGGTGATCTCGGTCGTGTCGGCCACACTCTCCTGCATCTCGGCGCTGCCCTGGGCGGGCACGGTCGTGATCGTGTCAATGGAGCGGATCATCGCTGTGGCGGTGCCGGTCGTGTCCTCCCCGCGGATGGAGATGAGCTGGCCTTCGGCGAGTTCCGGGACCTGTTCTTCCAGGCGGAGTGTCAGGCCGGAAATGGGCGTGTCGATGGGCTTGCGCGCCCAGGCAACGGCGTCGCTTGCGCAGTAGACGGTGGCCGTGCGGGGCGAGAACTTGTCCAGCCCCGTGCCCGACAGCCGCAGGCGCGTGACCTTGGCGCTGATGTTGTAGTCGGTGTGGCTGACCTCGGCTGCCTCTTCGATGAAGTAGAGCTCTTCGTCGGTGCCGCCGACAACGGCCTTCCGAAGGACAATCCAGCCGCCGGCGACGACGTTGTCATAGACCTGATCGAGGTAGAAATAGTCCTCATCGCCTGAGAAGTTTGCATCAGCCCAACTGTCGGAACGCCCGGCAAAGGGTCCGACGATGAAGCTGTCATTGGTGTTGGCGAGGAAATTGACGCCCTGGTAGATCTCGGTGGTGGTGATGTCGGTGAACATGTCGGTTTCGAGGTCGGCCGCGATGCCGAGATCCCCCGAGGACGACGACTTCATCATCGTGAGGCCTTCGACGGGTGTCGTCACGACGAGCGGTGAGAGCTCGCCGATCCGGAGCGAGATCGGCAGCGTGGCCCAGGGCTGGGCATTGTGGCCGAAGAGGCTGGCGCGCTGGCGGAAGGCGAAGGCGCGGATGCCGGTCTGTGGCAGGCGGCTGGCGCCGTCGAGCGGGGTCTCCAGCGTGACGACCGTACGGGCGGGCTGGCGTGTCACGGGATCTTCGGCGATCGGGTCGGCAGACAGCACGCGGCGGACCTGCCAGCGGCGGCTGGCGGCTGAGGCGACACGCTCGTCCCCGAGGATGACGATGGCATCGCCCGGGCGGAGCTGGGCATCGGCCACGTCCAGATAGATGACCGTGTCTCCGGGCGCGGGCTCGGTGTAGAGCGCCAGTTCCAGCCGCATGTCGTTGAGCGGGGTCTTCGCCGTCAGGGCGGCACTGGTCTCGAAGGTCTGCGGGATCTCGTCCATCTCGAACGGCACGCTCTGGACCTTGGAGCCTTCGGGGATCGAAACCTCGACCGGGCTGTTCGGGATATCGTCCGTCGAGAAGGCGAGGTAGGTCTCGGCCGAGACGCCGGGCGCGAGTTCGTAGTCGATCAGGTGGCCGAGTTCGAGGATCGAGCGGCGTTCGGTGGCCGTGCCGAGAAAGCCCTCGTTCAGGATCCGCTCCTGATAGAAGGTCAGGACATCGAGGACCGTGGCCCAACTGTCGAGGAGCGCCATTGCCGGGTCGGAGGGATCGCGCGTGGTGAAGAGGGCGAGGTCCGGTTCGGCCGAGACACCGGCCGTCATCGTCTCCATGAAGCTGGAATGCCGGCCGACCCGGTAAGGGATCGTCGAGAGGAAGGGGGCCGGATCAAGGGGGAGCGGGGTGCGCTCCACCAGTTCGCCGCAACCGCAATCGTTTGTTGGGTCGGTCATAGGCTGCCCTCCATCTCAAATTCCAGCGTCCCGCGCTCGGGGAAGTTGGGGTCGTTGTCGAGCTGGACGATCTCGCGGTCCTCCGGCTGGAAGACCCCGGCGGCGATCTCGTCGTTGGCGGCGCGGTCCCAGCGCTGGAAGGTCAGAATGTCGGCGGATGCGACACCGTCGATCTCCATCGCGGCTGCGTAGATGTGGCTGGTGAAGACGGCATCGCCGAAGCTGTAATTGTCGGGGTGGAAGAAGCCCTTGGTGCCGTTTTGCCGGATGCCTGCCGAGAAGCGGTCGAGGAGGGCGAGGCGAACACCGGCGCGGGTGAAATCTTGTGCGACGCAGATCCGGAGCGTCAGTCGGAGGGGGGCGAAGATCGGATCGCGCAGCTCCAGATCGTAGCCCGCGATACGGGCGCGGTTGAGGTGGGCGAGAAGGCCCGTGCGGAACTCCGGATCATCGGCAATCGTGGCCCCGCCGATACGGTCGACGGTGACAAAGACCGTGTACCAGGAGCCGGTCCAGCGCAGCTCCGCCGCGGCGCGCTGGACACCGGGGTGGCGGAGCGCCCAGTTGGCCCAGTCCTCTTCGGTGACGGCCCGTTCCTGGCGGTGGATGGAGGCGGGGGCGAAGAGGCGCGTGCGGGCTGGTGTCTCCGGGTCCTGGCCACCCTGGCCGGGCAGGGGGTTGGTGACGCTGAGGATGTCGGGCAGCGGTGGGCCGTTCCAGCCGCTGAAGACGTGGGAGAGCGTGTTGCGGCCGACATTTCCCGTGGCACCGCTGCCGATCCGGGCGATGGCAGTGAAGGTGTTGAGCTCTGTCGGGCGGCGACCGTTGATGTCATCCCCGAACCGGAGCCAGGTGAAGCCCGCATCGTCGAGCTCGGCCACCACATCATTGGCGAAGCGGTCCGAGGACAAGAGGTCGCGTTGAAAGGCCCAGCTTCCGGTCGGGTCAGTGAGGAGGATGCGCGGGGTGGCGTCGGTCGGATCTGTCTGAAGCGCCGCGGTCGCCGAAGGTGTCGTCGGATCGAAGGGGGCGGCATAGGTCACGTTCGGGGTCACGATGCAGGGGCGATAGGTGCCGTCCACGGGAACCGTTTCAGGAGAGAGAGGTGCAGGGATCCAGGCGCCGTGATCGGCGAGCGCAATGTTGCCGCGCGCCTCTGCCAGGTCAATCTCGGCGCCATCCGTGCCGACGGGGGCAGAAAGCGGCAGATCGAAGGGCAGGGCATCCTCCTCGGCCCAAGCGATCTCGGCCACGGGCGTGCCATCGAGCGGATCGGTGGTTTGCGTGACCTCCGTCAGGCGGACGATGTGGGCAAGCTCGGGGTCTGCATCGGCGGGGTTGCCGGTATCAGGGCCTGCCGTCTGGAGGAGGAGAAGATAGTCGCCGGGCGCGAGGGACAGGGCCGGATTGTCAGAGAGTGTTGCGCGCGTGGACCCGGCTTTGAGGCAGCATTCCCGGCGGCTCCACGTATGGAAGGCGATGGTGTTGTGGTTGGAGTCGAGCGTGACATCGGTCAGCGTCGCGAAGGCCTCGGAGCCGGTGGCAATGGCGTCCTCGTAGTCTTCTTCCTCGATATCCGGGCCGAGACCTGCAGTGTGACTGACCACCGGCGCCCCGGCCGTCAGCGTCAGCCCGTCAGCGCCGGCCCCGACAGTCAGGGCCACATATGTCCGTGCATTGATGCCCGGCGACATCGTGTAGCCGATCAGACGGGCGTGCCGCCGGACCGAGATGCGGCTGCGGGCGGTCGCCAGATAGGCCTCCGCCCCTGCCGCGTCCTGCATGTAGCTGAGGCGGTCGGCGGAATAGGCCAGTGTCTCGACAGATGCGATGTAGGGATCGGCGGGGCTCGTATCCTGCCAGTCGGGCATGAGCTGGCGGAGGCGAGCGAGCATCAGCGTGCGGAAACTGTCATAGTCTTTGGCCAGATAGTCGATCACCGGGTCCTGGCCTGGGATCGGTGTGCAATCGGGCGGTGTGGCGCAGGGCAGGTCTGTCTCGCACGTCGCCTTGAAGGAGAAGGCGACCGCCGACAGGGTCGGATCGAAGCCGGGCGGGGGCCCATCCGTGCCGGGACCGGCGACCACGCGAAGCGTGTAGGGTGAGAAGTCACCGGGCTGGTCGACATCGATGCGCAGGACACGCGGATCGGGGCGGGAGAGGGTGACAGCATTGATCGGGCCGATGCGGACGCCGCCTTCGATGCGGATGTTTTCAAGCGCGAGTTCGGGGCCGGCCGGGATCTCGCCGGCCTCGCCCGGCAGCGGGTGGATGAAAGTGACCAGAAGGTGTGTCTGGCTTTCATCCACCTCCAAAAAGTCGATGCCGTTGATCGTCGCCTCAGCGCGGACGGCGCGGCGGCGGTCGTCATCGTCGCAATGGTAGGGCGCGCTCATAGGCGTTTCCTCTCAAAAGTTGCCGTTTCGGCCTGGGGCTGGCCGCGGATGGCGAAGCGGACGGTGACGCGGAGCTTTTCGTCATCGGCCTGAACGGCGACGCCGGTCACCTCCAGCAGGTCGCCGAGGGCCTGGTTGAGGGAGGCGTGGATGTTGATCTCGGTGGCGCTGGCGAGGTCCGGGCCGTTGGGCTCGAAGACAAGTGCCTTGGCGCCGCCGCCGAAGCCGGGGCGCATGACCCGCTCGCCCGGTTGGGTGAAGAGGACCTGTTCGATAAGGCTGCGAACATAGGCGCCATCGGTCGCGGTGGCGGTTCGGCCGAGCGCATTGGCGCGGAAGGGAAAGGCGATATGGGTCATGTCGCAATCACCCTGGGTTGGACGGTGACGGGCATGGGCGGGCCTTGCGGGATCTGTTCGACCGACTGGCACATCCCGACACTGGTGGCGAGGACCAGGGGCTGACCCATCGACGTCACGCGGGTGGCCGGTACTGTGTACTGGATCCTGACGCAGGGTTGCGGCTTGGTGCCCGTGCCGATCGGCACCTGAAACGGGCAGCCGCCAACGACAAACTGATCGGCCATGGTGGCGACCGGCTGGCCGAGGATGGAGACGCGCGGGCTGCCGGGGGCAATGGTCACGGGACCGCCATGGGGGCAGGTCAGCGCTGAGGTGATTGTCAGAACGGGTCCGGGCATGGGTCTGTCTCCTCAGGTGATGACGAGTGCGCCTTGGTTGATGGTGATCGTCGGGCCGTTCATCATGATCGTTGCCCCTTGGCCATTCGAGATCGTGATGCCGACTTCGTTGATCGAGATGAGCGCACCGGTCGTGCTTTTTAGCAGGATGCCCCCAGTGGGGCCGGGCAGATCGCTCATCATCAGGGTGTTCTGGCCGGCGGTCTGGATGACGTAGTTGGAGCCCCCGGGTGGAGGCGGCACCTGGGCCAGTGCCGGGATCTCGCCGCCATTGTGATACCAGCAGCCGGACCAGATGGGTTTGTCGGGATCGCCCTGCTCGAACTCCACCCAGACGCCGGCGCCGATCTGCGGCAGAAGGTAGGTGCCCATCTGGATGCCGGTCGAGGCAAAGCAGGGGGTCGCCCAACTGGCCGGTATCACACCTGCCGTGTCCGAGACCTGGACCATCAGACGCCCTTCGCGGAGCGGGTCTTCGTTGGCGACAACAGTGCCGCGATACTTGCCATAGTAACGTCTGGGTTCGGTCATACCGCCACCTTTTGCGTGTAAGAGCCGTGGGCATTCTTGGAGAGGCTGAAATTCTGCTTGAACGAGCCGCGCTGGATGGTCGTCGAGACGGACTGGACGAGATACATCCCATCCGAATGCGGACCAGCGCCACGGACATTGACGATCTTGCGGGGCCGCAAGAGCTGGCCGTAGCGGGCGATGTCGAGTGTGCCGCTTGCCGTAATCACATTGGCTCCCTTGGCCGCGCGGGCGACGCCCCTCAGGATCAGCGAGGCGAGGTCGCTTCCGGACATGCCGTCCTCTTCCTCATCAGCGCTCTCGCTCGACCCGCTGGAGGGTTTGTTCATCGCCAGGTTCTTGGCATAGGGAATAAAGCCCGGGCCGAGGGGCGGGTTTGTGAAAAAATCAGGCATCGGGATGGGGATCGCGGGGCTCGGCGCGTTGCTTTCGAGGTAGAAGCCATAGACCAGCGGTTTGGAGAGGCCGTTGAAGCTGACCGACAGCCCCTCGATATTGCTGGCGGCATCCATGTTAACAGTGAGCGGCGGCAGCGTGTCGCCGGCCGCAGTCTTGCCGAGGGCGACAAGCGCGCCGATGTCTGGGCCGAAATAGGCGAACTGCTGGCCCTCGGTCAGGCCCGGTTCCAGCGAGAACTGGTAGCCGACCTTGCCGGCCAGACGCGAGATGTACTGGTAGTCCGTCCCCTGCTGGCTGGGCCAGCTTTCCAGCGGGTTCTCAAGCGAGAAGAGGGGGGTCGGAATGACGATCGGGACAATGCCAAGCGCCACGTAGCGGAGCAGGATGAAGTTCACCTGCGTGATCGGTGCCATGCCGGGCATGGGCACCCCGGAGAGGTCGATCTGATCCATCAGTTGCGTGGCGTCAGTGCCGGTGAGCGACAGGGTCGCCTGGCCCGGTTCGTTCGACTGGGCGACGTCGTAGCGGGCGATATGGCCGTCCATCAGCACTTCGCGTACACCATTGGTGATGACCGAGAAGATCATCCGTTTGCCGGGGGCGAAGAAGCCGCCGGGCAGGAGGTCCTGCTCGATCTCGCCACCCTTCTCCATTGCCATCGTCACCTGAAAGCCGGAGCGTTGGCCGGCCTTCTGCGTCACGCGCACCTCACGGATGGCTTCGGTCACGACCTCCGGAATGGGGTCCTAGGTGACAAAGCCGATCTTGATGGAAAGCTGAGTGCCTGGCCTCAGGTGGCTCCATCCGGGTCGAGGGTCAGGCGGACGGGGGCGCCCGGCTGGTCGACGACGCGGTCGGGGTCGGTGGCACCCGCGCCGTCGGCCATCTGCCACCAGAGATCCGGCCGCCCGAGTGCTGTGGACGCCGCCAGATCGCGCCGGTCCGGGGCGGCGGCGAGGTAGGTGCCGATGGTCTCCAGCCGTCCGGGCTGTGGCGGGAAGCGCCGTTCCAGATATGGCACCGCGGTGCCGTCCTTGGCTGTGTGGATCAGCACGGCCTTGCCGAAGTAGCGGCTGGTCTTCGGAAAGCGCGGCTCGGTCAGGTCGGGGCGGAAGAAGCTCTGGTCGAGGATCGGGCCGGTCATTGCAGATCTCCTGCGCTGATGCCGAAGCTGGAGAGATCGCCCGCCTCGGCGAGACCGGCGAGTTCCTCCTTGCGGCGGAAATAGCTCATGAAGATCCCGCCACCGCGGCTGGCGGGGCCGAGATCGTCGACGGAGAGCACGCGAAAGCCGAGCGAGATCGTTGCCCGGATCGGGTTCAGATTGGTGTCGTGGAGGTCTTCGACGACCGAGAACTCGGTGATGCGGATGGCCGTGATGCGGTTCCGGCTCCAGGCCATCAGTGTCAGCGGCTCAGGCGAGGGCAGCACCTCGATCAGACCTTGCGCGGCGAGATCGGCCGTGCGCTGGACGGCATCGACGGAGGGGTAGATCATCGTCTCCAGCGTGGCGAGCCGGGGCGCGAGCCCTTCGGCCGCGACCGTGTCGTCAACCTCCGACGTTTCCAGGGCCTCGGTCGCGTCGAGGATCACTTCGAGGCTGATCGTCTCGGTCGGTGGACCGATCAGGCGGAGGGCATCGGCACGCTCCCCCTCGCCGCTGGCGCCGCGGGGTGTGAGCGTGCGGTTGACCGTCTCGGGGTTGTACTGGAAGGGCACAATCGAGAGGACATCGCCCGTATCCCTGTCGACGCGGAACAGACCGCCTTTCAGAAGCTTTGGATTGATCGGGGATTTGGCCATCCTTCAGTCCCTCTATCTAAACTGCAGGCCTCGGGGGCCGATGTCGAACTCGAGTTCGTAGATCGTGATGGGCGGGATGACGAAGGGCTCGTCCTCGCCCCGCATCATGCGGTCAATCTGAGCCTGGCGCTCCATTCGCTCGAGAATGCCCGGGTACTCGAAACTGAGATGCGCCTCGAACGCGCGCTCGGTCGCGGCTTGAGCGTTGATCGCGTTGACCACCGCACCGACGATTTTGTTGCCTAGCCAGTTTCGGATCCGCGGCGGATCTTCTGGGATCCAAGGGTAGAGGCGACGGTGGAGGGCGTAGGCGGTCTCAAGTTCTCCACGGTCGACAAGATCGGGCAGGTGCAGGCCGCGGGCACTGGCGGCACGGGCCATTGGCAGGTAGTCGAGGCCGCTTGCCTGACCAAAGCCTGCCGGCGGAAGGGTTAAGATCGACTGGGCTTGCCCGGGCGTCAGTGTGAGCGGCGCGCCAAGCCTCAGGCGAAAGCGTCTCGGGAGGGTCGGTGCGGGCGGTGTAGGTTGCTCTTCGGCGTCAGGGCTCGGTACCTCGCCTTCATCCTCTTCCTCCTCAGGTTCAGTCTCGGCCGCCGGGCCTGAGAAGATCGGGCCACCGAGGGTCAATGGCGGGAGGCCGAGACTGACCTCTGGGAACGGGCTGGGGCGGGGCAAGCCGGGAAGCTGGGCCGGTGTCTCGGTGCTTTCGGCTTGTTCCGAGATATCGACGCCGACGCGGCGGTTGTTGCCGGCGGCACCGAAGGCGTCGGTTTCGCCATGCGCATGCAGGCGGATGACAGATCCTTCGGGGAGAAGCGGTTGCAGGAAGCGTCGCACAGCCACTGCCCGATGTGCCGAGAGGTTGATGTTGTAGACATCCGCTCCTTCCGTGCTGGCATAGCCGTAGAGATCGACGTTGACAGCGCCCGTCTGTGCGCGGGCGATGGCGCGGAGTGCGGTGCGGGCCGCGGACGTGAGGATCGCCCTGTCATGGGCGAAGGTGACATGATGATCTTCCGGCCCCGCACCGGCGCCGCGCGTGAAATCGACCTCGGGCGGGCTGGCGCCCAAGCCGCTGGACCCTTCGCCGTCCCGTCGTAGAACGGCGGGCATGTCCGGCCGATCCGCAGCTTGGGCGATGTGGGCGACCTCGTGCGCGATCAGGTCATCCGCGCCGGGGCTGTCCATGTCTTGGCCAAGGACGATATCGGTCCCGGAAACCGCGGCCTCTGCGCCGATCTCGTCCGCCGTCTCGCGCGCGGCTGCGTCGTCATGCAGCCGCACATCCGCAAGATCGAGACCGAGCCCGTGCGAGAGCTGCCCCATCAGGCGCGGCGGTATGGCCTGTCCCTGGCCGAGGCCCGGAAAGCCCGGACCGCTTTGCGGTGTCCGCAGGCCGGGCGCTGTCAGACCGGGTCCGGCCAGTGCTGCATCGCCGATCCGGTCCGCATCCTGTTCAATCCGGTCCAGATCCTGGACATCTAGCGGCTCTGGCCGTCGCATCGGAGGCTCGCGCCGGGGCAGGGATGTCATGTCGCTCATGGCGTGCCCTCCTCCTCCTCGGCCTCACGGAAGATGGGGACGTCCTGGTACTCAGGTTCCGGCTCCGGCAGGTTCGGGCCGTAGGGCACGAACTCTTCCAGATTGATCTCGACATCGCGGAGCTGGACGCTGCCGACCTCACCCGACAGCTGGCGTGGGATGAGGCCCCGGAAGTCGAGGGAGACGTTTTCGACATCGGAGATCGTGACATCGCCTGTGACGCCTCCACCGACATAGTTGCCGAAAGCGGGGATGTTGATGTCAAGATCTTCCAGTGCAAGCTGATCGAGGCTGAGGCCGAAATTGCCTTCCCGCGTGGTGCTGTCGCGGTTGAGAGACTGGAAGATCCGCTCGCCGCGCATCCCCTCAAATTGCTCGAAGTTGTAGGGTTGCAAATTGCCGAAAATCGACAGGTTTTGCAGCGATTGGGCGGCGAGGGTCAGCGAACCGTAGTCACCGAGCGTGATCGGCAGAGGTTCGGTGTTGTCGGTGCTAAGCTCCAGCAGGAAGTCGTTGACCCGGAGGCCGCGGAACTGGTGGGCGATGCTCTCGGTCGGCGGCTCTTCCTCTTCCTCCGGGTTGGGCTCGAAATTGCCCTGCTCGACCTGCAGAAGGCGGTCGATGCCGATGCGGCGTGTGCCGCGGATGACGCGCATCTCGTCCTCGGACATGCGCCATTCGTAGAGGTTGTAGTGGATGTCGGCGTCGACCACCTCCCCTGGGACCATTCCGTGAGGGTCACCCGTGTACACCGGGACATGGCCGCCGACGCCGAAGACAAGCGTCGGTTCGGCGGTGTTCGGATCGAATTTGAGATTGGCGAGGCCGAGTGTCGTGCCGCCGAGCTCGTCAATCCGGGAAAGCTGATCCTCCATCTGGTCGATGTTCAGATTGCCGTCCTCGATGGCGAGGTTGATGTCGGGGTGGAGCGTTCCGTAATCCGTGCCGACCGAGCCGAGCGGGAACTGGATATCCGCCTCGATACTGCCCTGAAGCGACGCGAACAGCGCTTGATTGTTCCGAATCCAGTTCAGCATCGACTGATCGAGCAAGGCCGGGTCTGTGTCCACAGGGGCATCCGGGTCCGGCGCGCGGTCTGTCGTTGTGATTGCGTGCTCGATATCCGGGCCGCCAAGCGCGTGGATCATGTGACTGAGATTGACGACCACGAAATTCGCGACGTCGATGTCGAGATGGTCGATATTGATCCGCGTCGACATGTTGCCGGTCGTCGTACTGGACGGCTCATTGACGTAGCGGATCTCCTCCTCCTCCGGCATCTGCATGCGGCCGAGGATGAGTGCTGCACCCAGATCCCGGTCGCGCAACTCGAAGCCGCGCGCCCAGAGACCGCGCAGGGAGACAGCGATCGAGCCGTCTTCGGACATCTCGATGGAGAGGCCCGCGCCCCCGATCCCGCCATCGCCGAGCGTCCGGCCGGCGCGCAGGCGCGTGGATGTGCCCTCGCCGATATAGGCCAGGATGTTTGTCGCGCTCCAGTTCGTCAGGTCGACGGTCATCGCGCCCTGCTCGTCACTGTCGGGATCCATTGCCTCAAGGAAGCCGAGATTGGCCGATTCCGCCTCGAAATCGAGCCGTGCGCGGAGGCTGTTGCCCATCTGCACACCGATCTGTTCAGCCATCAGCGCGCCGGTCGAGACCGAGCCGAGCAGCGTCGGGGTCGGTGTGTCGAGGTTGATCGAGAAGGGCTCTCCCGGGAGGGGGCCGTGCAGGTCGATGGTCTGGATCTCCGCATCGAGACCTGCGGGGATGTCGATATAGACCCCCTTCTGGCGGAGGAAGAGCCGATAGCCCTGCAGAGAGATGGAGTCGAGGTGGAGTTGGTGGATGTCGATCCGCTCGACAGCACTTTGCTCGGTTTCTTCCTCGGTGCTTTCGGTTTCCTCTTCTTCTTCGTTCTCTTCACGAAGGTGGAGATCCATGTTCAGGCGCAACCCGCGGGCGGTGATCGTGGAGGTCTCCTCCGAGCCACTTTCGGCTGCTTCCTCGCTGGCGATGGGGCGCAACTCGTAGTCGCCGCTGTTGAAGGCGAGCGAGTCGAGGACGATCTCGTCGATGATCAGCCCTTCGCTGCCATCGGGGCCGATCTGGATAAGGCCTCCGCCATAGCGGAAACTGCCGATCCGACCCTGGCTGATGGCGAAGTTCCCGCTGGCGACCGTAGCGCCTTCGGGTGCGGCTGCGGAATCGGCGGGCATAATGTCGAAACCGCCATCGGCGTTGATGCTTTCGATCCCGCCGGTCAGGGTCAGGCCCTCGTCGCCATAGCCGAGGTCGGAGAACGTGATGCCACCCGCCGAGACATTGGCAAAGAGGGCTGTGACGCCTTCGTAGCGGTCGGGACCTGAGCCGGTTTCGGCCTGCATCAGGGCGCTGGTGAAGACGTCGGCGTTTTCCACCCGCCCGTGGCCCCCGGACATGCTGAAGCTGTCCGGCCCCATGCTGATTGTCAGGTCCTGCAGCCGAAGGCCCTGGATCAGGGGCAGGAGTTGGCCGCTCTCTGGGTTCATCCGCTGTTGCAGGGTGACGTGGATTGCCGGTGGATCGGAATAGATGATCCGCTCGGCCGAGAAACTGCCGACATAGAGCTCGCGCACGACGACTGTGCTGCGTTCCTCGTCCTCGGTCACGTAGTCGAGGTTGAGGCGGAAGTTGCGCAGATCTGCATTCTCGGCCGTGATCTCGACGCCTTCGTTGGTGGTCCAGTTGACCCGCGGCATGTCGATATGGGGCGCGCGGAAGTTGCGCACACGGATCGTGTTGCCTTCCATTTCGATGTCCCCGGACAACTGTGCCTGGCGAACGAGAACGCGGCCACGGCCAGAGGAGGAGCGCAGATCAATCGCGCCTTGGGTGAGATCAACCTGATCGAGATTGACGCTGAGCTCCTCGGCGCTGGCAATGCCGACGCTGATTGCCGGGTTGGCCTCGGTGCGGGGGCCGCTCTCAAGCGTGCCGCTGTCGAGGGTGCCGCGGGCCGTGATCGACTCGCCGATACGGGAGGAGAACTGGACCTCGCTGAGGGTGCGGACGGTGACCCCGCCGCTGTAGTCCATATCCTCATCTTCCGGCATCCGCAGGACAAAGTCGGTCACTTCCAGATGGCCGATCTCGCCGCTTTCGACGATCACCTCTTTTGAGAAGCCACCGTCTTCGTCGAAGCCGCGATAGCCCAGATTGTCGGCGACGATGCGGTCGATGTGCAGGCAGTCAATGTGGTAGGTCGATGTGTCGAGGCGGGAGAAGGATGGCTCCTGCCGGTCTTCTCCGCCTTCGGTTCCCTGACTGGCGGAGGCCTCGAACGGAATGCGCATATCGAGGTGGATGCCGTAAAGGTCGGTGGCGCCCTCGGACCAGATGTAGGATGTGGCCGTCCGGTAGTGGGCGTTATCCACCTGCAGATGGGTGATCTCAAAGTTCTCAATCGAGAGGCCTTCGCGGTTGAGGCGCGCTGTGCCGTCAAAGCCTTCGATCAGGATCGTGTCGGCGCGGTTCGGGCTGTCACCCATCCGGCCGTTTTCGATCAGGAGACTGTCGCCGCCGAATACAGCGACCTCGAACTGTGCGCCCGGATCGGCGTAGGAGGAGAGCCCGGGCGTGCGAAGCTGGACCTCTCCATGCAGGCCGGTTCCGTGGATGCGGTCGGCGCGGATCGCCCCGTGGCGGATATCGTGCATGTCGAGATCGCCAATGCGGATATTGCCGCGGGCGCGGGTAGGCGGGCGATCGGGGTCTTCATTTTCGTCCTCAAGCGGGGCTAGGCGCCCCTCATGCGAGGGCTGGGCACCGAGCGTGATGCGCCGGGCTTCCAACTGGCCCACTGCGGTGC
>JAAUYD010005293.1_pt1 | contig 19888 bp, 19 predicted proteins | sample 7278101 | NCBI WGS metagenome assembly JAAUYD01 (sample SAMN14350128, study PRJNA611818) | marine sediment metagenome | isolation source: surface marine sediment (0.6m) | place: French Polynesia: Moorea | collected 2018-08
CTCGCGCAGCGCCAAGCCCAACGCGTCCTGGCTGAACTACGTGGTGACGGCGAAGGCGCGCACGGGTATCCGCCTGTATCTGCGCGACATGAAGCGCGGTGAGGCTATCAATCTCGGACGCCGGCTGCTGGAGGCGGCGCTGCAGGACCTCAGTCTCTCCCTGCGTCGTATCGGCGAGGAGCGAATGTCGCGCCTGCTTGCGGAACTCGCCCTGGAAGATCGCGATGCGCTGTTCGAGCAGGTGGGCATAGGCGGGCAGTTGGCGCCGTTGGTGGCGAGCCGCCTGGCGCTGGAGCCCAGCGAGCTTGCGCAGGCGGACGGTGCGCCGGTGGCCGTCGCCAATGCACGGCGCGGGACGCTCGCCATTCACGGGACGGAAGGTCTGGTCGTGGAGTACGCGCGCTGCTGCTTCCCGATTCCCGACGATCCCATCCTCGGCTATGTGAGCGCTGGCCGCGGTGTGGTGGTCCATCGCGATTGCTGTCGGCGTGTGGCCGAGTACCGCCACGAACCGCAGAAATGGATTCCCCTGCAGTGGGAGGCGGAGTCCGGTGTCACCTTCGCCGTGGAGGTCCAGGTGGAGGCGGCGAACCGCACGGGGGTGCTGGCCAAGGTGGCCACGCGCATCGCCGACTACGGGTCGAACATCGAGAAGGTGGCGGTGGTGCAGCAGGAGGGACAGAACTCGTCGCTCGTGTTCCTGCTGCACGTGACGGACCGTCGCCAGCTGGCCCGCGTGATGCGTGGCGTGCATGCGATGGCCGAAGTGCTCAAGGTCACCCGCTCCTGCGAGAAAGCCACCCGCGACCCGGGCGTCGCCGGCCTCCCGGAGGTGCCCTGAGCGCAGGCGTGCTGCGCGTGGCCATGCTTGCGCGCGCCGGTTACGCTTGCGCGCTCACTCTCTTTCCAGCCTCGCGGAGCCAGCCCATGTCTTCCAGTCGTCAGCCGATACACACGGATCAAGCACCTGCCGCCATCGGCACCTACTCACAAGCCGTGCGCACCGGTGACCTGGTGTTCCTTTCCGGTCAGATCCCGCTGGATCCGGCCACCATGGAGATGGTGGAGGGCGACATCGATCAGCAGATCCGGCAGGTGCTCGACAACCTGGCGGCCGTGGCTCGCGCCAGCGGTGGCAGCCTGGATCACCTGGCTCGCGTTACCGTCTACCTGATCGATCTGGGGAACTTCGCCCGGGTCAATGCCTTGATGGAGGAGTACTTCAGTGCTCCCTACCCGGCGCGTGCTGCCGTGGGCGTCAGTGCGCTGCCACGCGGTGCCCAGGTGGAGATGGACGCCATCCTCGCGCTCTAACGCGGGGGTCGATGGCCCTGGGGCAGCGTAGTAAGGCGATGAAAGCGCCCGCAGCCGGCCACGCCGCGGCGGCGTCCGTGAGCACCCTGCGCGGGGTGGGTCCGGCGGTGGCCGAGCGCCTGGCGCGCCTTGGCATCGAGCGCCTGATCGATCTGCTGCTTCACCTGCCGACCCGCTACGAAGATCGTACGCGGGTGGTGCCGATTGCTGCCCTGCGCCCCGGGACTCGCGCCGTGGTGGACGGCGAGGTGCAGCACGTGGAGAGCACCTTTCGCCGTCGGCGCACCTTGCTGGTGGCGCTCGACGACGGCAGTGGCGCGCGCCTAACGCTTCGCTTCTTCCATTTCTCGCGCGCGCAGCAGGCGAGTCTCTCGCGCGGTCAGCGCCTGCGTGCCTTCGGCGATGTGCGCAGCGGCAGCGGTGGCGGCGTGGAGATGGTGCATCCGGAGTACGAGTTGCTGCGCGGCGAGGCTGCGCCGCAGGCGCCGGAGCATCTCACGGCGGTCTATGCGGTCACGGATGGCCTTGGCGCACCGCGCCTGCGGGGCCTGGTGGAGCAGGCCTTGCGCGTGCTGGAGCGCCACCCCTTGCCCGACCCCCTGGCGTCATCCGAGGCGCTCGCAGGGCTGCCGCCACTGAACGATGCTATTCGCCTGCTGCATCAGCCGCCGGCGCACGCCGACCTGGCCTTGTTGGAAGCCGGGCACCACCCCGCCCAGCGGCGTCTGGCCTTCGAGGAGTTGCTGGCGCACCAGCTCAGCCAGCGCCTGCTGCGCGCGAGTCTGCGCACGGATCCGGCCCCGGTGATCCGGGCCGAAGGCGCCCTGTTCGAGCGCTTCATGGCCAACCTCAGTTTCAGTCCTACGGCTGCCCAGCGGCGCGTCATCGACGAGATCGTCAGTGACCTTGGTCGCAGGCAGGCGATGTTGCGCCTGGTGCAGGGGGACGTGGGGTCGGGTAAGACCCTGGTCGCCCTCGCCGCCAGCCTGATCGCCGTGGAGGCGGGCTTTCAGGTGGCCATGATGGCACCAACGGAACTGTTAGCCGAGCAGCATGCGATCAGTTTCGAGCAATGGTTGCGCCCGCTGGATGTGCTCTCCCTGCGCCTCACGGGGCGCTTGAAGGCGGCGGAGCGACGCTCAGCGCTGGCCGCCCTGGCGAGTGGAGAGGGGCAGGTGGTGGTGGGCACCCATGCCTTGTTCCAGGAGCATGTGGCCTTTGCCCGTCTGGGGCTGGTGGTGATCGACGAGCAGCATCGCTTCGGCGTCCACCAACGGCTCGCCTTGCGCGAGAAGGGTCTGGACAGTCACGGCCTGGCGCCGCACCAGCTGGTCATGACGGCAACGCCCATTCCGCGTACGTTGGCCATGAGTGCTTACGCAGATCTCGATACCTCCGTGATCGACGAACTGCCACCGGGACGCACACCCGTACGCACGGCGGCCGTGCCCACCTCGCGCCGAGCCGAGCTGGTGGCGCGTATCGCCGAACAGTGTCGTGACGGCGCGCAGGTCTACTGGGTGTGTCCGCTGATCGAAGAGTCGGAGCATCTCAACGTGAGTGCGGCCCAGGTGCGGGCCGAATCACTGGCCCAGGCCTTGCCCGGCCTGCGCGTGATGCTGCTGCACGGGCGCATGGGCAGCGCCGAGCGCACGACCACCATGGCGGACTTCAAGGCTGGCAAGGGCGACATTCTGGTGGCGACGACGGTGATCGAGGTGGGCGTTGACGTGCCTAACGCCAGCCTGATGATCATCGAGAACGCAGAGCGCCTGGGCCTGGCCCAGCTGCATCAGCTGCGCGGCCGCGTGGGGCGCGGGACGGCGCAGTCGAGCTGTGTGCTGCTGTACGAACCGCCCCTGGGGCAGCTGTCACGGGCTCGCCTGGACATCATGCGCCGCTCCAATGACGGCTTCGAGATTGCCGAGAAGGACCTGGAACTGCGCGGGCCGGGCGAGGTGCTCGGCACGCGGCAGACCGGCATCGAGAATTTTCGCGTGGCGGAACTGGTACGGGATGCGGACCTGTTGCCGAGCGCGCGGGAGCTGGCGGACGCGCTGCTGGCCGGCGATCGGCGGGCGCAGGACACGGTGGCCCTGCTCACGGACCGCTGGGTGGGCAAAGATGCGCGTTACGGCGCCGTGTGATGCACTGCTGAGCCCAGCGGCGCGATATCATGCGTGCCGCCGCTAACCCTGGAGACCCTTCTTGGCAAACGAGCCTCGATCGCCGTGGCGCCTCGCCGCTGACCACGCGACCTTCCCGCGCGCGCCCTTTGCGGACCTGCTTTCCTTCGAGGGGTCCCTCACGGCCGAGCTCACGCGCCTCGGTCAGGGGGAGTTCCGCCTCGAGCTGATCGCTCAGGCGACCCTCTCGGCGGATCAGGCGGATGCCCTGCTGAGTCACGAGAAGGATGAGCGCTGGCTGCCGGCCCTGTGCCGCGAGGTGATGATGTACGTGGCCGGAAGGCCGGTGGTGGCCGCGCGCACGCTGGTGCCCGAGGCCACCGCGCGCGCCCAGGGCTGGTTGGGCGAACTCGGCGGCCGGTCCCTCGGCCATGCGTTGTTCGAGCGCGATGATGTGACCCGCTCGGCCTTCACCTTCGCGCCCTGCGATGGTGACAGCGACGTCGTACGGCGCGTGCGCTCGCTTGGCCCGGAGGCTCTCAGGGATATCGGTGATCAAGCGCTCTGGGCGCGACGATCGCGCTTTCAGGTGGGCCAGCATCCCTTGCTGGTGATGGAGCTGTTCCTGCCCGGGGCGGCAATGCTCGCCCAACCGATGTCCAGCGTGGGCGTCGCCCGCTGAACCCATGGTGGCGCCCACCGCATCCCCGTCGCCCCCCTCATCCGCAGGACTGCTGACCTGGTGGCAAGCCTGGCTGCGGCTGATCCGATTTGATCGCCCGATCGGCACCATGCTGGTGCTCTGGCCCACCCTGTGGGGCTTGTGGCTGGCGGCGGCAGGAGAACCCGATCCGCTCGTGTTCGCCGTGTTCATGGCGGGTGTGTTTCTGATGCGTTCCGCGGGCTGCGCCATCAACGACTACGCCGATCGTCGCATCGACGGTCATGTGGCGCGCACGCAGGGGCGCCCCCTGGCCACGGGAGAGCTGACCCCGGCGACCGCCCTGTGGACCGCCTTGCTGCTCACGCTGGTCGCCTTCGCCCTGGTGCTGCTCATGAACCGCCTGACCATCGCCCTGTCCGTGGTGGCCGCGTTTCTGGCGGGTAGCTATCCCTTCACCAAGCGCGTGACCCATCTGCCGCAGTTTTATCTGGGGGTCGCCTTCGGCTGGGCCGTCCCCATGAGTTTCGCGGCGCAGACGGGGCAGGTGCCTCCCCTGGCCTGGGTCGTATTCGCGGCGGTGGTGCTGTGGGCTGCTGCCTACGACACCATGTACGCCATGGTGGATCGCGAAGACGACCTGGCCATCGGCGTGAAGTCTACGGCGGTGCTGTTCGGTCGCTTCGAGGTGGTGATCGTCACGACGCTGCTGCTGCTGGTGCTGGCGCTGCTGGCCGCTGCCGGTGCGGTCGCCGGGCGTGGCCTGTGGTTCTACGGCGCACTGGTGGTGGCTGCCGGCCAGGCCGCCTACCAGGTTCGCCTGATCTCGACACGGGATCCGCAGCGCTGCTTCAAGGCCTTTCTCTCCAACGACGCCTTCGGCCGCTTCGTCTTCATCGGTCTGGCCCTGGATTACCTGTTCGCCTGAGCCGCCCGGCCCGGGCGCAGGTCCAGATCTGCACCTCCTGAACGCCCGCCTCGCGCAGGGTACGGGTTACCGCCGTGGCGGTGGAGCCCGTGGTGAGTACGTCATCGACCACCGCGACGCGAGGCGGTGGCGGCGGGCCGCGCCAGCGCAGGGCGTCGATCAGGTTGCGTCGTCGCGCGTGGGCGTCGAGGCGCGCCTGGGCGGGCGTCCAGCGCGTCCGTTGCAGTGAGCGACTGTCGAGGCGCAGCGTGGGCAGCGCATCGACCAGGGCCTGAGCGAGAAAGGCAGCGTGATTGAAGCCGCGCAGGGCCCGTCGACGCGGATGCATGGGCACCGGGATCAGCAGATCGGGCCACCCGTCCTCGGCCGCGCCGGCCTGCAATGCAAGCGCCAGGGCAGCGGCCAGCCAACGACCGTCCGCCACGCTGGCGTGAAACTTCAGACGCCGGATCAGCGTGTCCACGGGGGGTGCGTAGCGCAGTGGGGCAAGGGCGTGATCCCAGGCGGGCGGGGCCAGTTCACAGGCGACGCACTCCTCCTCCTGCCCGCCATCGGTGGGCGCTGCGCACAATGGGCAGGCCCGCAGGTTCCACGGAAGTTCCTCGAGGCAGGGCGCGCAGACCGCGTCCTGTGCCGTGTCGGCGGCCGTTGTTGCCTGGGCTGGCAGACCGCAAACGAGACAGGTCCGTGGGAACACGACGTCGCGCAGGGCGGCGAGCCAGCGAGCTGCGGATGGTGCTGGTGCCATGGCGAGTCAGCATGGTCCGACTCCGTGCGTCGGGTGAGCCCCGAATCACGCACCTGCCGGCAGATATGGCAGCGCCGGCGGAACACGGCATACTGCGCGGCCGATGGTTGCCCCAAGCACAGCGTCCGAACCGGCCGAACTCGAGCGGCGCGCCCAGCGTCGCTTTCACGAACGTCATGCGTCGGCGGCGTCGGCGGCGGACCCGCTGAGTCCCCTGTCCCGGGAGGAGCTGCTCGAACGCCTGACCCTGGTATCCCTGCAGCCCGCTCGCATCCTCGATGTCGGTGCGGGTGACGGCGAGGCCGCCCGCGAGCTGGCCCGACGCTTCCCGAAAGCGCAGGTGATCGCCCTGGATCATGCCAGCGGGCGCTGCGCCCGTGCCCGGCGCCGGCGCGGCTGGCGCCACCGCTACCAGGTGGTGCAGGGGGATCTGCGTGCCCTGCCCTTCGCCGACGAGAGCTTCGACCTGGTGTTCGCCAACCTGGTGCTGCAGGACTGCGTGCCGCCGGATCAGGCGTTGCTCGAATGCCGGCGCGTGCTACGCGCGGGCAATGGCCTGCTCACGTTCGCCACGCTCGGACCGGCCACCCTGAGCGAGCTGCGCGAGGCCTGGACTGTCGTGGACGATCGGTGCCAGGCCCACGTGCATGATTTCGTCGACATGCATGATCTGGGGGAGGCCCTGGGGCGCTGCGGCCTGCGCGAGCCCGTGCTCGACGTGGATCGCCTGGGGCTGACCTACTCCTCGCTCGACGCCCTGCTGCGCGAGCTGCGTGTTGCCGGTGGTGGCTGCACTCTGGCCGATCGGCGTCGCACGCTGACCGGTGCCGGTCGCCTTCGAGCTCTGCGTGAGGAATGCGCCCGCCGGGTCGACGGCGACGGGCGCTTGCGCGTCACGGCGGAACTTGTGTTCGGCCACGCGTGGGCGAGCGCGGGACCCCCGCCCGAGGGGCGTTCCGGGGGCGCACGAAATGCCGCTGGTGCAGTCACGATATCTCCTGCCGACATCGGCCGGCGCTGATCCTCCAGCGGCGGCGATCAGCGAAAATCGCAAGGTAATCAGACGCTCCCGAATCCGCGCTCGGCAAGCCGGATGCCGCAGCGCGAGACACGATCCAGGTGACGCTCGCTTAGCGACGCAACCTACGTAATTTCAGAAGTTTAACCGCGACTTGGTTTCTTGCTGGGCGTCGCTTCTTGGCATACCATTCGCCCCTGAAATGAGCCGAGCCCGCGATGACCGACTGTCCGTCGCCGCCGTCTACCACCTCGGTGGTGATCAGCGGCAACAACTCCCTGCCCGCCCGAGACAGCCTTCTGTTTTACGGCAGCGTTTTGGGAATGACGACCTTGATTTCGGGTGGCTGGGCGCTGCTTGGCTACTGGCCCGTGTTGCCCTTCGCGGGGCTCGAGCTGGCACTCCTCGGGGGTGCGCTCTACCTGATGCATCGGCGCGCGAGCTACCGCGAGATGCTGGTGATCTCCCCCGACGAGGTGCGCCTGGAGCGCGGTCGGCCCAGTGATCGCGAGGTGCTCAGCTGGCCGAGTCCGTGGACGCGCGTCGAACTCGATGACGCAAAAGCGCCCCGCAGTCGCCGCAGTTCGCGATTGCTCATCGTGTCCTCCGGCAAGCGCACGGAGATCGCCGCGATGATCACGGAGGCGGAGCGGCGGGCGCTGCACAAGCGGCTCAGCGAACTGCTGGCCGAGGCGCGAGCCGAGGCCGCGGAACAACAACAATCGACGAACCGGCGGCAGGCCGGTTCGTCCTGACGATTCTAATAAGTGACGATCGAGGAAATCGGCATGTTACACGCCAAGAGCCGGACGGCTCGCCTACTCGCCGGTGTTGCCGCGCTGGCTGCCATGTTGGTCGCGCCAGCGGCCTTCGCCGCCTGGGATCTCAACATGCCCAAGGGTGTGACCGAGCTCAGTGACGACATCTGGGGTCTGCACATGCTGATCTTCTGGGTGTGCGTGGCCATCGCCGTGGTCGTGTTCGGCGCCATGATCTACTCGATCGTGAAGTTCCAGAAGGCCAAGGGCGCCGTGCCCGCCAATTTCCACCACAGCACCACGCTGGAAATCGTCTGGACGGTGATTCCGATCATCATCCTGGTGGCCATGGCCATTCCCTCCGCTCGCATGCTGGTGAAGCTGGAAGACACGCGCGACCCGGACCTCACGGTTAAGGTCACCGGCTATCAGTGGAAGTGGGGCTACGAGTACCTCGACGACGAGATTCAGTTCTTCAGTAACATCGATCAGCTGTCCAACCAGATTCGCCAGAAGGACTCCGGTATGGACCCGACTGAGCACGAGTTCTACCTGCGCGACGTGGACGAGCCGATGGTGGTACCCGTCGGGCAGAAGGTGCGCGTGCTGATCACCGCCAGCGACGTGATTCACGCCTGGTGGGTGCCTGAGATCGCGCGCAAGAAAGACGCCATCCCGGGCTTCATCAACGAGTTCTGGTTCCGCGTGGAAGAGCCCGGTGTGTACCGCGGCCAGTGCGCTGAACTGTGCGGTCGTGACCACGGCTTCATGCCCGTGGTAGTGGACGCGCGTTCCCCGGAGGACTACCTCGCCTGGGTAAACGAGCGCCGCGTCATGGCCGGCCTGCCGCCCCGTTCCACCACGCCTGACGCCACCGTGGCGGCTGCGGCTGAATAAGAATCACGTTCGAGGAGTCCATTCCATGAGCAGCAATCCGGGCGTCATCGACGGCGCGCACGACCACCACGACGATCACGCCGACCATGGCCCCTCAAAGGGGATCATGCGCTGGGTGACCACCACCAACCACAAAGACATCGGCACGCTGTACCTGCTGTTCAGCCTGGTGATGTTCTTCGTCGGCGGCGCCATGGCCATGGTCATCCGCGCCGAGCTGTTCCAGCCGGGTATCCAGCTGGTCGATCCGGGGTTCTTCAACTCCATGACCACCATGCACGCGCTGATCATGATCTTCGGTGCGGTGATGCCGGCCTTCGTGGGCCTTGCGAACTGGATGATCCCGATGATGATCGGCGCGCCGGACATGGCGTTGCCGCGCATGAACAACTGGAGCTTCTGGATCCTGCCCTTCGCCTTCTCCACCCTGCTGCTCACGCTGCTGCTCCCGGGCGGAGCGCCCGCGGGCGGCTGGACCATGTACCCGCCGCTGGTGCTGCAGACCGGTGATGCCTTCCCGTTCCTGATCTTCGCCGTGCACCTGGCCGGTATCTCCTCGATCATGGGCGCGATCAACATCATCGTCACCATCATGAACATGCGCGCGCCGGGCATGGAACTGCTGAAGATGCCGCTGTTCGTGTGGGCCTGGCTGATCACCGCCTACCTGCTGGTGCTGGCCATGCCGGTGCTGGCGGGCGCCGTGACCATGCTGCTCACGGATCAGTACTTCGGTACGCGCTTCTTCAACGCTGCCGGTGGCGGTGACCCGGTCATGTTCCAGCACATCTTCTGGTTCTTCGGGCACCCGGAGGTCTACATCATGATCCTGCCGGCCTTCGGCATCGTGTCCGAGATCATCCCGACGTTCTCGCGCAAGAAGCTGTTCGGCTACGAGTCCATGGTGTACGCCACCGCGTCCATCGCCTTCCTGTCGTTCATCGTGTGGGCACACCACATGTTCACGGTAGGCATGCCGCTGTCGGGCCAGCTGTTCTTCATGCTGACCACGATGATGATTGCCGTGCCCACGGGCGTGAAGGTCTTCAACTGGATCTCCACCATGTGGAAGGGCGCGCTCACCTTCGAGACGCCCATGCTGTTCGCCCTGTCGTTCCTGTTCCTGTTCACGATCGGCGGCTTCTCGGGCCTGATGCTGGCCATCGCCCCGGTCGACTTCCAGTACCACGACACCTATTTCGTGGTGGCGCACTTCCACTACGTACTGGTGCCGGGGGCCGTGTTCTCGATCATGGCGGCGGTCTACTACTGGCTGCCTAAGTGGACCGGCAACATGTACAACGAGAAGCTCGGCAAGCTGCATTTCTGGTTGTCGACGATCTTCGTCAACGTGTTGTTCTTCCCGCAGCACTTCCTCGGTCTCGCCGGTATGCCGCGTCGTATCCCGGACTACCCGACCGAGTTCACCGACTGGAATGTGATCTCGTCGATCGGCGCCTTCGGCTTCGGTTTCTCGCAGCTCCTGTTCGCCTACATCGTGATCAGCTGCATTCGCGGCGGTGAGAAGGCCAACGACAAGGTCTGGGAGGGCGGTACGAGCCTCGAATGGACCCTGCCGTCGCCGCCGCCGTACCACTCCTTCGAAGAGGCGCCGGAAATCAAGTGAGCGCCCCGATGACGGAGCAGGGACCTGTCCACGGCGACGATCGCTCGCGCGGTCGTACGCCGCAGGCGCCGGGAAGTCGCAAAGTCGTCCTCAGTGCCCTGGCGCTGGGGGCGGTTGCCCTGGTGATCTACGGCACCTACATCGTGGCCGTCGTGCTGCGTACGGGCTGAGCGACAGACGTGGCTGATCAGGCGCAAGACCGACAACCGCGAGGCGAAGGCACTGCCAAGGGCGCCCGCGTGCTCACGGCCAAGCTGGGGCTCATGGTGCTCACCATGTTCGCCTTCGGTTACGCGCTCGTGCCCATCTACAACGTCTTTTGCGACATCACAGGGCTTGGCGGCAAGACCGGCGATCGCGCCCAGCAGGTGGTCGAGGCACCGGATCTCGACCGCACGGTCACGCTGGAGTTCGTAGCCTCCGTCAACGAGGCGGCGCCGTGGCGCTTCAAGCCCGTGAAGGCCAAGATCCAGGTGCACCCGGGCAAGCTCTACACGGCCGATTTCGTTGCAGAGAACCTGACCGGCGTCGAGCGGGTCGGGCAGGCCGTTCCCAGCGTCTCGCCTGGTCATGCGGCTCGCTTCCTGCGCAAGACCGAGTGCTTCTGCTTCGAGCAGCAGGAATTCGAGGCGGGCGAGGAACTGATCATGCCCGTGCGCTTCATCATCGATCCGGCCTTGCCAGACTACGTGGATACGCTGAGCCTTTCGTACACGTTCTTCGACGTGACATGGATGGCATCGAGTCAATGAATGAGATCGATGGGACGACTCGCGTCAGAACGAGCGCTCATCACGTGACAGCTTAAGAAAATCGCCAACAAACCTTTCGGGAAAAGCTATGGGCACCGCTAACCAGGATAAATACTACGTACCCCACGGCAGCCACTGGCCGATCGTGGGCTCCCTAGGCTTGTTCAGCCTTGCCGTCGGCTCTGCCATGGCCCTGAACAACGCTGCCGGCGGGGCGCTGCTCGCCATGCTTGGCGCCGCCACCATCATCGTCATGCTGTTCGGTTGGTTCGGCACGGTGATCCGCGAGAGCGTCGACGGCTTCTACAACGCGCAGGTGGACCGCTCCTTCCGCCAGGGCATGGTGTGGTTCATCGCCTCGGAGGTGTTCTTCTTCGCGGCGTTCTTCGGTGCCCTGTTCTATGCGCGGCAGATGGCCCTTCCCTGGCTGTCCGGTGAGGCGAACAACCTGTTCACCAACCTCTTGCTCTGGCCTGGCTTCGAAGCGGACTGGCCCAGCAACGGGCCCGGCGAGGTCGGCGGTGAGTTCGAGGCCATGGCCGGTACCGGTCTGCCCGCGATCAACACGATGATCCTGCTCACCAGTGGCGTGACCGTGACCATCGCGCACCACGCGCTGAAGCATGCCAACCGCCAGCTGCTCAACCTCTCACTGGCCGCCACCGTCGCGCTTGGTTTCCTCTTCGTCGCCCTACAGGTGTCGGAGTACAAGGAGGCCTACGCGCACATGAACCTGACCCTGGCCAGCGGCATCTACGGCTCCACCTTCTACATGCTCACCGGCTTTCACGGTCTGCACGTAACGCTGGGCGCGGTCATGCTGCTGGTGGTGCTGCTTCGCTGCCTGAAGGGACACTTCTCGCCCGAAAATCACTTCGCCTTCGAAGCCGCTGCCTGGTACTGGCACTTCGTGGACGTGGTGTGGTTGGGCCTGTACGTGTTCGTCTACTGGCTCTGACCGGTAGGAACGACCGGGGGCCGCGGGGCCTGCGACTGAGTGCGGCGGCGCCCTGGCGGACAGGTGCGCCGCCGCTTGCCATCTGGCTTCAGCGGCTTCGCATCTCGTGACTAACCAAGCGCGTTGGCGTTGGGCTGGATGATCCCGGCCCAGTAAAGCAGGAACAACAACGCGAACAGGCCGACGGAAAGGCTGATGCGGACCTTCAGAGCTTGCAGCGTGCGGTCGGATTTGCCGCCGTCGCGGGTGAGCGTGAACAGGGCCGTGCCGAGGCTGCCGACGATGCCGAGCAGGATAAGAAGGACGAGCAACCGCATGGCGACGAACTCCGTGCAAAAAGACGAGGCAGTATAGCTTGAGGCTCCGGGTCGGCAATCGGCGCTTTGAGCCGGGCTTGTGGCCCACGCTGGCCGTGCTTGCCCTGTTGCCCGCCTTCCTGTGGCTGGGCAACTGGCAGCTGGAGCGTGCGGCATTCAAGCGCGAGCGCCTGGCTGCCTACGAGGCGGCCTCCCCGTCGGATGTGCTGCCCATGGCGCAGGCCGTGCGTGAGCAGTACGACGCGGCCAGCGGTGTCGGGGTGCGGCACGTGAGCGCGCGCGGCACCTACGAGGGCACGCGCCACGTGTTGCTGGAGCAGATGAGCCATGGCGGTAAGGCGGGCTTCTACGTGCTCACGCCGATGCGCCTGAGCGCAGCGCCCGACACGCTGCTCATGGTCAATCGCGGCTGGATAGAACGCGACTACGCTGACAGCACTTTACCCGAGCTCGCACCGCTCACCGGCGAGACGCGTGAACTCACCGGCGTCCTGCGCGGTCTGCCGGTGCCCGGTCTGCGCGTCGCCTCGCCCCTGCCCGATGCTTCTGACCTTACGTTTCCCTTAAGCATGCTGTACCCGCGCGTCGGTGATCTTGAGCAGGTGCTCGGCAGCCGCGTGTACGACGGCATGGTGTTGCTGGACCCGTCTGCCGAGGACGGCTTCCTTCGCCAGTGGCAACCGCGTATCGATGGGCCGCAGAAGCACATGGGCTACGCCGTTCAGTGGTTCTCCTTTGCAGGCACGCTGCTTGTGCTTTATCTGGTACTCAACTTCAAGCGTGCGGATCGGGTCTCGCCCGCCGTCCGTCGCGCCACAGGATAAGACTATGAATGGTTCGGGAGTGACTTCGATGAACCAGGCTCCACCCGCTGCTGGCGGGTCGGTTCGCCACGGCCAGCTGAAGCTGTTGGCGCTGGCGGCGATCTTCTTCGGTCCCGTCGCCCTGGCCTTCCTCATGTACTACGGCGGTTTTGGCGAGAAGCTCGCCGGTGGCGACGTCAGCCGCGGTGAGTTGATTCAACCCACGGCGCCCATGCCGTCGCTGGTCGATCTGCCCGTGCTCCAGCAGGGGCGCCTGCAGACCGAGGAGCCCCTGCGTCGCTTCTGGAACGTGGTCCAGGTGACCGGCGACGGGTGTGCCGAGGCCTGCACGGAGGCCCTGGCGGGCAGCGCCCGGGCGCGCTCGCTGCTGGTGAAATACCTCGATCGCATCAGCCGCGTGCTCATCGTGACCGGCGATGAGCTGCCCGATCTCGCTACGCTCCAGGCCCAGCATCCCGATCTCGTGGTGCTCGACGGTCGCGCCCTCGCAGGTGATGCGGACGCCCTGAGCCGTCTGGCCTGGGATGGCATGGAGGGCGTCGCCCATGTCACCGATCCGCTCACCAACGTGGTGCTTCGCTACCCGCCGGAGCAGGATCGCATGGGCCTGTTCCATGACTTGAAGCGGCTGCTGAAGCTGTCGCGTATCGGCTGAGGAATCCGCATGCTGTTTCATCGATTGAGCCAACTCGCGGCCGCCCTGGCGCTGCTGGTGGTGGTGCTCGGCGCCTGGGTACGCCTGACCGATGCGGGGCTGGGTTGCCCTGACTGGCCCGGTTGCTACGGCCTGCTGGGCGTGCCGACGGCCGAGCACGAGGTGGCCCAGGCCAATGCGGCGTTCCCGGAGCGACCGGTGGAGCAGGGCAAGGCCTGGCGCGAGATGATCCACCGCTATCTGGCATCGACGCTCGGTCTGCTGGTGCTGACGCTCGCTACCATGGCTGTGCTACGCCGGCGCCGGGATCCGGCGCAGCCGGTGGTGTTGCCCCTGGCGCTGGTGGTGCTGGTCATCGCCCAGGGCATGCTCGGCATGCTCACCGTGACCCTGTTGCTCAAGCCCGTGGTGGTGATGGGCCATCTGCTCGGGGGGATGAGCACGCTGGTGCTGCTCTGGCTGCTGGCCCTGCGCAGTGCTCCATCTCCGACCCCGACCCCCTCGACGGTGGAGCCGCGCAGACCGCTTGCTCCCACCTTGCGCACCCTGTCGCTGGCGGCGGTGGCCGTGGTCTTCATGCAGATCGCCCTGGGCGGCTGGACCAGCACCAATTACGCGGCCATGGCCTGCCCGGACTTCCCCACCTGCCAGGGCCAGTGGCTGCCGGGCGCCGATTTCGCTGAGGGCTTCGTCATGTGGCGCGGCCTGGGCGTGAACTACGAGGGCGGCGTACTCGATGGGCCGGCGCGCACGGCGATCCATCTGGCCCACCGCATCGGTGCCCTGGTGACGCTGCTGGCCGTTGGCTCGATCGCTCTGATCCTGCTCCTGCGCGGCCGGGCATCAGCCGTACGCGCCAGCGCCGCGGTCACCCTGACGGTGCTCGCGGCGCAGCTCACGCTGGGTGTGGTGATCGTGTTGAAGATGCTGCCGCTGGGGCTGGCGGTGGCCCACAACCTGACGGCCGCCCTGCTGTTCCTCAGCGTGGTCACGCTGGCGCACCACAGCTGGCGCGCCCGCATTCCCGCCGTACGCGATGAACGGGCGGCCACGCGGCTGCAGTCCCTGGACGGTCTGGCACAGGGGGCTACCTCATGAGACCGCAAAGTGAATTGGTGAACAGCGCGACAGAGACGCAAGGGCGCGTCACCCTGCGCCTGGCCGACTACTACGAGCTGTGCAAGCCGCGCGTCGTGTTTCTGATCGTGTTCACGGCCTTCGTCGGCATGTTGCTTTCCACGCCGGGGTTGATCGGCTGGAAGCCGCTGATCCTCGGCAATCTGGGCATCGGCCTGGCCGCGAGTTGTGCTGCGGCCCTGAACCACGTGCTGGACAGTCGTATCGATGCGCTGATGGCGCGAACGGAGCGGCGCCCGCTGCCCACGGGGTCCCTGAACGAGGCCCAGGCGCTTACCTTCGCCATCGGCCTGGGCATCGTCTCCATGCTGATCCTGACCCTCGGCGTGAACACGCTAACGGCTGTACTCACCTTCTTCAGTCTGATCGGCTATGCGGTGATCTACACCGTGTTCCTGAAGCGCGCCACGCCGCAGAACATCGTCATCGGTGGAGCGGCCGGTGCGGCGCCGCCGATCCTCGGCTGGGCAGCGGTGACCGGTGAGGTGCACGCCCATGCGCTGATCCTGTTCCTGATCATCTTCATCTGGACCCCGCCGCACTTCTGGGCCCTGGCCATCGCGCGGCGCGAGGAATACGCCAAGGCGGACATCCCCATGTTGCCCGTCACCCACGGTGAGGCCTTCACGCGCCTCCACGTGCTGTACTACACCATCCTGCTGGTGCTGGTGACCCTGCTGCCCTACCTCACGGGCATGAGTGGTCCGGCGTATCTGATCGGTGCGCTGCTCCTCGATGCACACTTCATGCGCCTGGCCTGGGCCATGTATCGCGAGCCCGAGCGCCGGGCCCTGCCCATGCAGACCTTCAAGTACTCGATCAGCTATCTGTCGCTGCTCTTCGGTCTGCTGCTGGTGGATCACTACGTGATGCTGGCGTTTACCTGAGTAAGGGGGGCTCTGCGCGAGCCTGCCCTGTGAGATGATGGGGGATCGGCAAACGCTCGCGTCATCGAGCGTCTCAGGAACAAGGCCCACTAGCAACGGCGAAGGCCATGGACGTCACCTCCATCATCGATTCCCTTAACGACGCGCAGCGTGCGGCGGTGACCGCGCCGATGAAACCGGCGTTGGTGCTCGCCGGTGCTGGCAGCGGCAAGACCCGGGTGCTCACTCATCGCGTGTCCTGGCTGGTGCAGGTGGAGAACATCCCGACCTACCACCTGCTGGCGGTGACCTTTACCAACAAGGCCGCGGCGGAGATGCGTGGTCGCATCGAGTCCATGCTCGGTGAGCCCTCAGGGCCCTTCTGGATCGGTACCTTCCACAGCCTGGCGCACCGCCTGCTCCGCCGCCACGCGGCCGAGGCGCAGCTCAAGCCGGACTTTCAGATTCTCGATGCGGATGACCAGCTGCGCCTGATCAAGCGCACGCTGCGCGAGATGGACCTGGACGATTCGCGCTGGGCGCCACGCGACGTACGTTGGTTCATCAACAAGTGCAAGGACGATGGTCAGCGCCCGCAACACCTGAGCGTGGAGGGCGATGAGTTTCGTCGCCGCATGCGCGACATCTACGGCGAGTACGAGCGCGCCTGCGCCCGCGGCAACGTGGTCGACTTCGCCGAACTCCTGCTGCGCGCGCACGAGCTCCTGCGTGACAACGTCCAGGTGCTCGGTCATTACCAGGAGCGCTTTGCCAGCCTGTTGGTAGATGAGTTCCAGGACACCAACGCCATTCAGTACGCCTGGCTGCGCATGCTCTGCGGCAAGGGTTGCGTGCCCTTCGTGGTGGGCGACGACGACCAGTCCATCTACCGCTGGCGCGGTGCGCGCGTGGAGCACATTCAGAACTTCTCCCGCGACTTCCCCGCCGCCGAGGTGTTCCGCCTGGAGCAGAACTATCGCTCCACGGGCAACATCCTGTCGGCGGCGAACGGCCTGATCAATCACAATCAGTCGCGCCTGGGCAAGACCCTGTGGACCGACTCGGGTGACGGCGCCATGCTGCGCCTGTATTGCGCCTTCAACGATCGCGACGAGGTGGAGTTCGTCCTCAATCGCATCCGCACCTGGCACGAGCAGGGCGGCCAGCGCCAGGAGGTGGCCGTACTCTACCGCTCCAACGCCCAGTCCCGCGTGTTTGAAGAAGGCCTGATGAACGCCGGCATGCCATACCGCGTGTACGGTGGCCTGCGCTTCTTCGACCGCGCGGAGATCAAGGACGCGCTGGCCTACCTGCGCCTGGTGAACAACCGCGACGATGATCCTTCCTTCGAACGGGTGGTGAACCTGCCCACGCGCGGCGTCGGCGCGCGCAGCATGGAGGTGATCCGCGAGCGTGCCCGCGCCGATGGCTCCAGCCTGTGGCAGGCCTGCCTGGTGCTGTTGGAGGATGGCCTGTCTGCACGCCTTGCCCGTTCCCTGCGCGAGTTCATGACCCTGATCGAGCAACTGGCCCATCAGGTGACGGACCTGGATCTGCACGAGCAGGTGGATGTGGTGATCCGTGCCAGCGGTCTGGTCGAGCACTACCGCCAGGAGAAGGGTGAGCGCGGTGAGCAGCGCATCGAGAACCTGGACGAGCTGGTGACGGCGGCTCAGTCCTTTCAGCCCGATGAACAGGATGAACTGCCGCCGCTGGAGGCGTTTCTGGTGCACGCGGCGCTGGAGTCCGGTGGCGAGCAGGCCAGCGAATGGGATGATTGCGTGCAGCTGATGACCCTGCACACGGCCAAGGGTCTGGAGTTCCCCCTGGTGTTCATGGTCGGCCTGGAGGCAGGTCTGTTCCCGCACAAGCGCTCGATGGAAGATGTGGACGGCCTGGAGGAGGAGCGGCGCCTGTGTTACGTGGGCATGACCCGTGCCATGCAGGAGCTGTATCTGACCCACGCAGAGTCGCGCCGCTTGCACGGCGCCGAACACCGCGCCGCCCCCAGCCAGTTCCTGCGAGAGATCCCTCGTGAACTGGTCGAGGAGGTACGGCCGCGGGTGCGCGTGGCACGCCCGTACCAGGCTGCGCGCTCCTACGGTCGGCCGGCCCCGGCGCGCCTGGTCGAGGACGGCCCCGGCGTTCAGCTCGGCCAACGCGTGCGTCACGGCAAGTTCGGCGAAGGTGTGGTACTGAACTTCGAGGGTGACGGGCCTCATGCCCGCCTTCAGGTCAACTTCGAACAGGCAGGAACCAAGTGGCTGGTGATGGCGTATGCAAACCTCGAGGTACTCGGCTGAGGGCGAGACCGGGCGCACGTCGTCGGATCGCCAGCAGCGATAGGTTGCAAGCATGAAGATCATCGTCCTCGGCGCGGGTCAGGTAGGCACGACCGCCGCACGTCACCTGGCCCAGGAGCAGACCAACGACGTCACGGTGGTCGACCTCGACGCCGAGACGTTGCAGGAGCTGGCGGACCGTCTCGACATCCGCACGGTCAACGGCCACGCCGCCCACCCCACGATCCTGGCCCAGGCGGGGGCCCAGGATGCGGACATGGTGATCGCGTTGACGGACAGCGACGAGACCAACATGGTCGCCTGCCAGATCGCCTTCTCCCTGTTTCGCACGCCCACCAAGATCGCCCGCATCCGCGCCAACTCCTACATGGTGGAAGAGCGCCTGTTCGGCCCCGAAGCGCTGCCGGTGGATGTGCGTATCAGCCCGGAGCAGCTGGTCACCGACTACATCGAGCAGCTGATTCGCTATCCCGGCGCCCTGCAGGTGCTCGACTTCGCCGAGGGCCGCGTGCGCTTGGTCGGTGCCCGGGCCCATGCCGATGGCCTGCTCACGGGCCTGCCCCTGCGCGAGCTGCCGAACCACATCCCCGACGTGGAGACGCGCGTGGCCGCGATCTATCGGCGCGGCGAGAGCATCCCGCCCGAGGGCGAGACGGTGGTGGAGGAGGGCGATGAGATCTTCTTCATCGCCGCTCGCAAGGACATCCGCGTGGTGATGAGCGAGATGCGCAAGCTGGACAGCCCCGTGCGGCGTGTGTTCATCGCCGGCGGCGGCAACATCGGCTTCCGTCTGGCCAAGCGTCTCGAGCGCACCAACCAGGTCAAGCTGATCGAACGCGACCGTGACCGGGCGCGGCAGATCTCCGAGAAGCTCAGCGGCACCATCGTGCTGTCGGGCGACGCGGCGGATCGCGAGCTGCTGCTGGAGGAGAACATCGACAGCGCTGACATCTTCGCCGCCGTCACCAACGCGGAGGAGGCCAACATCCTCTCGTCCATGCTGGCCAAGCGCCTGGGCGCCAACAAGGTCATGGCGCTGATCAACCGTCCGGCCTACGTGGATCTGGTGGAGGCAAGTTCCATCGACGTGGCCCTGTCGCCGCAGCAGATCACGATCGGCTCGCTGCTGCGCTACGTGCGCCGCGGCGATGTGGTGAAGGTGCACTCCCTGCGCCGCGGCGCTGCGGAGGCCATCGAGGCCATCGCTCACGGCGATCGCGAGAACTCGCGGGTGGTGGGACGACACATCGAAGACATTCGCCTGCCCCAGGGCGCGCGTATCGCCGCCCTGGTGCGCGGTGACGAGGTGCTGATGGCGCACCATGACACGGTGATCGAGGCGGATGACCACGTCATCCTGTTCCTCACGGATCGCTCCAAGGCGGCCGCCGTGGAGCAGCTGTTCCAAGTGGGTGTGACCTTCGTGTGAGTGACGCGCCCCTGCCATGAACACGCGCGTGGTGCAATGGATCCTCGGCGTGCTGCTGATGCTCTTCAGCATGACCATGCTGCCGCCCGCCCTGATCGCCCTGGCGTTCCAGGACGGCAGCGCCACGGGATTCATGCGCGCGTTGGGGCTGACCGCGCTTTCCGGCCTGCTGATGTTCGTGCCCGTGCGCCGCCTGTCGCGCAGCCAGCGCGAGAACCTGCGCCTGCGCGACGGCTTCGTGGTGGTCGCGGGCTTCTGGATCGTACTGGGCCTGTTCGGCGCCATCCCACTGCTGTTGCTGGCCACGCCGGTGATGAGCATCTCCGACGCGGTGTTCGAGTCCATGTCCGGTCTCACCACCACCGGCGCGACGGTACTCACCAACCTCGAGGAGCAGGCGCCCTCGGTGCTCTATTACCGCCAGCAACTCCAGTGGCTCGGAGGCATGGGCATCATCGTGCTGGCGGTGGCCGTGTTACCCGTGCTCGGCGTGGGCGGCATGCAGCTGTACCGGGCGGAGACGCCCGGGCCGATGAAGGACAGCAAGCTCACGCCGCGCATCACGGAGAC